>Ga0255057_10001009_pt1 | contig 16274 bp, 16 predicted proteins | sample Cases_109_6_MG_FD_189022 | JGI IMG/M metagenome (GOLD analysis project Ga0255057, IMG submission 189022) | Seawater microbial communities from Amundsen Gulf, Northwest Territories, Canada - Cases_109_6 | ecosystem: Environmental > Aquatic > Marine > Gulf | place: Canada: Northwest Territories... | reverse complement strand
TGTACTCACCGGGCGATAGCTCCGGCAGAGACACCTCGAGAGAGCGCGGGTAAACAAAGGTCCCCACCGGAATCGATTCGGTCCACTCCAAGGCCACTGAATCGGAACGGTCACCAGCCAGGTTGAGCGCTGTGCCGAGTTGGCGCCAAAAGCCCTGCCGCTCATCCTTGAGCGCCACCGCGATCGACACCTCGTGGGGCCGCCCCGGACCCGGATACAGTTCCCAGTAGACCCCAAGCCGTTCGTTCGACCACACGCGTGTCGAGCCGCGCGCACGGGGCGCCGCCGCCTCGAGCGAGACCGGCAGCTCACCTGGTGAGTCGAGGAGCAGCAGGTCACTGACCGCGGGGCGCTTGGTGACCGCGCCCGCGATCGGCAACCCATACCTGGCGCGGGCCGCGCGTCCAGCCTCCGGGGCGAGCGCTTCCACGCTGACAACCGCAGGCGCCCACGGGACCTGGAGCTCGAGTGCGCCGCGCGATTCTCTCGTGGATTGACGCGAGACCCGCGGCGGTTCATTCGGCCCTGACGTGGCCACCAATGCGACTTCCAACGCGCTGCCTTTGGCGATCGAATCGGCGGCCTGCCAGCCGACTACCACCACCACCTCGCCGGCTCGACGGAAGAGAGCCAACTGGTGGTCGAGGTCGTCTGTTCGCTGGGCGTAACGCGGTCCATACGATGTTGGGGCGCCTTCGTCGTCGATCGACCACTCGCCGGGCGCGACGAGCGTCGGTGTCTCCAGCACCGCGCCGGACGGCGCGAAACACCGCTCACCGGCCGGATCGTGACCTATGATGCCGGGTCGGCTGGTCGACCCCAATCCGCCGCTGCGGCGCTTGATCCGTTCCCAGCCGACCGGCCACCCGTACCGCACGAGCACTTCCCGGAGATCCTTCCCCCAGGGCATCTCGAACGGTGAGCGGGCGTTCTCGAGGATCCGGTCCTGCACGTGGCGGGCGAAGTGCTCGGTCAGCCGGTCGTTCCCGGGCACGGCATAGAAGGGATCCGCGAGCCACCAGAAACGGCGCACGAAAGCCTCGCGTTTGGAGTGGTCTAGGCGTTGATACGCGCGCCGGGCGTCGCGATCGAACAGATCGGTCGGGTCGAGCCATCGTTCCCGACGAGTGCGAGGCATGGCTGCCAAGGCCGCATTGAACGCCTCTTCGGCCGCCACAAAGTCGTCGGCCGCGTGCAGCGCGAACCCCTCCAGGGAACGGCACCACCAAAGCTCGGCACGGCACCCCGCCAGCCGATCCAACGCGGCGCGCGCGTCCCCACCCTCGACCGCGTACCACACCCGTTGACCCGCGATCCACGAATCGCCGGGCAATTGCTGCGCCGCTCGGTCGAGCGTTGCGAGCAGCCGCTGCCGAGCCCGACGGATACTCTCAGGTTCGGAAGCCGGGACCCAGGTTTCATCACTGTCATCGATCAGGAGCAATCGGCCGACGACCTCGTCGGTCCGTGAGCGCGCACGCTCCCACCCCCAGGGTAGCTGGGCGACGCGAAGCTTCTCGAATTGCCGCTGTGCCTCCCGCGCCTTTTCGTGAACGTTCACCGAGTCGACGGCGGTGCTCCCCACCTGGGTCTGCGTGCCTTCGGCAGCTCCGGCGTGGATCGTTATCGCTACCAACACGATGAGCATGGATATGCGGTAGGGTTTGGTCATCGTTCCTCGCGCCCCCCACGGAGCCGCTCGAGCGCCGCACGCGCGGCCGTTATCCTCGGCGCAAGCGACGACCCACTGTCCGCTCCCCGCACCAACTCGAGGAAACGCGAGTAGTGCTCACGCGCGGCTGACTCATCACCCGCCTGTTCCAGCCCGCGACCCAACTCGAAGTAGCGTAGCACTTCGTATCGAAAGTCCGGCCACCAAGACTCGCGCAACAGGCCGATCCCGCGTTGGCGCGTGACCGGCTGGGACGCCAGCGCCGTGATGAGCTCGAACTGCAGCGCTTCCGCCTCGGGTGGAACCTGGGCTTGATACCAACCGCGGTTCCCCCAAACGCCGGCTTCCAGCAAGCCGGCTTCCAGGAACTCGATTCCGCGTGCGATGTCGCCGGTCTCGATCGCGTCGTGTCCGAGGCGAGCGCGCGCCAGACCAGTCGTGAGGTTCGCATCCTCTATCTCCCGTGGCCTGGACTCGAGCCGTTCGAGCCCAAGCCCACCTAGGAACTGATCGGCGTCCTCCTCTCGGCCCACACTGTTCAAGATCATCGCTTGTTGAACGGCCAGACTGCGCGCCACCGCCGTATCCGAGACCGTCATCCGCAACGCATCGAGCGCCGGCAACCACTGGAGAGGGTCTCCGTCCGGCTTTCGATATGAGGCCTGAACGGCGCGCGGAATAGTGCCCGTGGTAATAGCCCCGATCCGGCGCAGCGCTTCGACGCTGGCGGCTGGATCCTCCCACACCGCGCGCTCGATCCATTCGAGCGCATCAGCAAGCGGCGAACCAGGGACGAGAAAACCCAGGTACCTCTGGAAAGCATCGCGATCGGCATGAAGAAGCGCGGTCTGAACCGGATGGATCGCCGCGACACTCAGTGTCGGGTCGAGTTTCAGGGCACGATCGAACGGCTCAAGCAACTCCGCGCGCGGGACTCGGCCGTCGGCCTGGTGAAACCAGACATCGCCCAGCAGGAACCAACCCCCGGCGTCATCCGGAGACAACTCGATGTGCCTTTGAACGGAGTCGAGCACCGCATCCGAGCGCGGGTCCTCACGCCACATCCCGCGCGCGATGACCAACCGACGTTCACGGTCTGGCAAACGGTATGCGTGTCGGACCGCGGCGGCAGAGTGATACAGAGCTTCCGGTGAAGCGAACCCTCCACCCGGACCATACCCGTACGCCAACGACAACCGATAGTGGGCGAGGGCGAAACTGGAATCGGCTTCGACCGCTTCGCGAAATTCGACCGCGGCCGAGTCGAACTTCGAGATCCGAAAGAGTGTCTCGCCTTTCAAGTACGCACGAATGGCATCAAGATCACTAGTCGTGATCGCACTAACGCGCGTCTGCGGCACCGGCTCCCGCGCCTGCCAGATCTCACGCAACAGGGCCACACTCAGGCTGTCTACGAGAGCCAGCACGTCCTCCTTGGGACCGTCTACTTGCACCCGAGCCAACTCCTTCCCGTCGACAGTGCGCAATGTTGCTCCCAATCTCACGTTCGTACCTACCGACACGGCACTGCCGAGCAAAACGGAACCGGCGGCCACGTCGCGGCCGACCGCCAAAGCTCCCGCAAGATCCAATTGACCGTCCGTCGCCCGTTGATTCCACCGGTGCAGGACAGTTCGCGCGTGAACGGTGCGGATCGGCCCGAGTTGGTCCAGGTTGGGGGTCAGCAAGTCGACCATCCCCTCAGCCAGCATGGCGACATCTTCGCCAGAGGTCTGAAACGGAAGTACGGCGATCACGTCCGCACCGGCGGTCACGCTTCCCGTCGCCTCCGGTGGGCCCATCGTCCACACGCCGATACCAAAAGTGATCGCCAGGACGATCAAGCCGGCAGCAATCTTGTCGCGGCGGCACGCAAGAAAAAGCCGACCCACCCGTTCAGGCGAAAGCCCTGCGTGAGTGGCCGGGCCGGCAGAAACCACAACCGGACTTGGCAGTCGTTTGTCGATCACGGCGTAGATCTCGATTGCGCGCTTTACGTTCTTGAGCTGGAATTCGCCCATCGAGGCAGCCGAGATCGAGGGTTGGTTCTTGACCTCGTCATACACCTTGTCCGACATGAAAACGCCGCCGGATGAGGCCAGGCCCTCAATCCGCGACGCGACGTTTACGCCGTCGCCGTATACATCGTCGTCGTCAAAGACGATGTCCCCGGTGTGGACGCCGATTCTCAATGGTACGGTTGGCTCTCGTTGGAGCTCGATCTGGATCTCAATCGCGCAGTTCACACCGTCGATCGCGCTGCGGAAGATGCTGAGCGACCCGTCGCCAGAGTGTTTGAGGAGCTTGCCGTTGTGCCTTTCTACAGCGGTCTGGAGGGTCTCACGATGGCGGTCGCTGGTCAGCTTGCCACGTCGCTCATCTTCCTGCATGAGCGCTGTGTAGCCCACGATGTCCGTGAACATGATGGCTGCCAGGCGGCGAACCGCGTCTTCCCTCATGCCATCAACGATACTCGACAATGGTCAGAACCGCCGGCCCACGGTAGGTTTCTCGTTGCTCACCTACATATCCGGGGTGCCGCACCGAACCGTCGTGCGGCTGAGAGGATACCCGTCGAACCTGATCCGGATCATGCCGGCGAAGGGAGGATGACCGATGTCCATAACCCAACAGACCGTTTACCCCGACGAGCGGACCGCAACGCGGATCACCGTCGGACCGTTTCCGGCTTCGCGCAAGGTCTACGTCGAGGGGAGCCAGCCCGAGATCAGGGTCCCGATGCGGGCGATCGACCAGAACGACACGCCAGCCTCGTTCGGCGCCGAGCCCAACCCGACCTTCTACGTCTACGACACCTCGGGGCCGTACACCGACCCCGACGTCGACATTGATCTGAGGCGTGGGCTCGAGCCGATCCGCGCTCCGTGGATAGAGTCGCGAGGCGACGCCCAGACGCTCGACGAGCCGAGCGCGCGCTTCGCCGCCGAGCGGCTGGAGGACCCCGCGCTGAACCCGGTCCGGTTCTCCGGCCCGCGCCGTCCCCAGCGAGCGCTGCCAGGTCGACGGGTCACCCAGATGCACTACGCCCGCCAGGGCGTGGTAACCGCCGAGATGGAGTTCATCGCCATCCGCGAGAACCAAAAGCGTGAGGTACTCGCTGCCCAGGGGCTTTTGGATCAACACCCGGGTGAGTCCTTTGGCGCCTCGATCCCGAGCCAGATCACGCCCGAGTTCGTGCGTGACGAAGTCGCTCGCGGGCGAGCGATCATTCCGGCCAACATCAATCACCCAGAGATTGAACCGATGGCTATCGGCCGGAACTTCCTGGTTAAAATCAACGCTAACATCGGCAACTCGGCGGTCTCTTCGTCGATCGAGGAAGAGGTCGAAAAGATGGTTTGGGCGATTCGTTGGGGCGCCGACACGGTGATGGATCTTTCGACTGGCGAGAACATTCATGAGACTCGCGAGTGGATTCTGCGCAACAGCCCGGTCCCGATCGGAACAGTGCCGATCTACCAGGCGCTCGAGAAGGTCAACGGGGTCCCCGAAGAGCTGACCTGGGAGATCTTTCGCGACACGCTGCTCGAACAGGCCGAGCAGGGGGTCGACTACTTCACCATCCACGCGGGCGTGCTGCTCCGGTATATCCCGCTCACCGCCGACCGCCTCACCGGAATCGTGTCGCGGGGCGGGGCGATCTTGGCCAAATGGTGTCTCGCTCATCACCAAGAGAACTTCCTCTACACCCGATGGGATGAAATCTGCGAGATCATGGCCGCCTACGACGTCTCGTTCTCGATCGGCGATGGGTTGAGGCCAGGCTCGATCGCGGACGCCAACGACGCCGCCCAGTTCGCCGAGCTGAAGACCCAGGCTGAGCTGACTCGAGTTGCGTGGAATCACGATGTCCAGGTCATGAACGAGGGGCCGGGTCACATCCCGATGCACCTGATTCGCGAGAACATGGAGAAGCAGCTCGAGTGGTGTGACGAGGCGCCGTTCTACACGCTTGGTCCCCTGACGACCGACATTGCGCCCGGCTACGACCACCTGACAAGCGCGATCGGGGCGGCGCTGATCGGCTGGTACGGAACCGCGATGCTGTGCTACGTCACACCCAAGGAGCACCTTGGGCTGCCCGACAAGAACGACGTGCGCGAAGGGGTGATCGCCTACAGAATCGCGGCCCATGCAGCCGACCTGGCGAAGGGTCACCCCGGCGCCCAGGCGCGAGACAATGCGATCTCAAAGGCGCGGTTCGAGTTCCGATGGGAAGACCAGTTCAACCTGGGGCTCGATCCCGAGCGCGCGCGCGAGTTTCACGATCAGACGTTGCCCGCGGAGGCGGCAAAAGTGGCCCACTTCTGCTCGATGTGCGGCCCCAAGTTTTGCTCGATGAGGATCACCCAGGATGTCCGCGACTACGCCCGCGAGCACGGACTCCAAGAGCAGTCCGCATTGACCGAGGGGATGGCCGAGAAGTCGGCCGAGTTCAGGCGCCGGGGCGAGCTGTACCGGAAGGTGTAATAGCCGAGCGACTCCCCGTTGGGATCCTGACGCCCGGGACCGGTCATATAATGCCCCCGAGGGCCACACTCATCTCCAGGAACGCTGGATGGAACGCGTCGAACTCGAAACCGAGCTCGAGCGGCATCACGCCGACGCCTTCGGCTGGGCGCTCCGGTGTTGCCACGGCAGCCGCATGGCGGCCGAGGATGCGCTTCAGGCGAGCTATCTGAAGGTGCTCGATGGCAGGGCCCGGTTCGGGGCCCGGTCGAGTTTCCGAACTTGGCTTTTTGGAGTCATCCGGCGCACCGCAGCCGAGCAGCACCGATCGTCGAAGGTCAGCCGACTCTTGCCGCTCTACGTATTGGACGGCCGCCGGGAAGGCGCCGACTCGGACATCGACCCGGCGACCGCGATCGTGCGCTCGGAGTCGACTCGCCGATTGGTCGCCGCGCTCGACCGGCTGCCACCGCGGCAGCGCGACTTGTTGCACTTGGTGTTCTACCAGGAGCTGACGATTCGCGAGGCAGCCGAGGTATTGGGCGTGTCGATCGGTACCGCGCGCACGCATTACGACCGCGGCAAGAAGCGCGTCAGAAGGCTATTGGAGGAAGGCGAGCATGGCGCCTAAGGACGGTCACCAGAAGAACGACGAGGAACGCGAGCTGCGCGACGCGTTCGCCCGGCTGAGAGACGAAGAGCGTCGTCAGGTGACACCTTTCCACACTCTCCTTTCGAGACCGACAGAGCGCCGTTCGATGACGGTCCGCGCGCCGTGGGTCCGGATTACGGCAGCGGCGGCGGTGCTGGCGATGATCGTCGGGTTGACGATCTCCCGCACGCAGTGGATCACCTCACAGGGCCCGATCGCGAGCACCGACGCAACCGTCGAGGTGGTCGAGCTCGGCGCGACGACGTGGACGTCGCCGACCGACTTCCTGCTCGAGCTCCCGAGCCAAGAACTGCTCGAAGGAGTTCCCGAATTCGGTCCGACCGGCGGACTGATAGGAGAAAATCTCGAACATCTGATTGATGACCCGATCGAACGGAGGAATCGAACATGAGTTGGACGCGCGCTATCGCAATTGGCGCCCTTGGGTTGGCCACGCTCGGGGGACCAGTCACTGCCCAAGAAGCAGATACCGGGTTCGAACGCCATCTGTTCCCACCGGATCTCGTCATGCGACACCAGCAGGCGATCGACCTGGCCGATGCGCAGCGGGACCAAGTATCGCAGGCGATCCAAGAGCTGCAAGCCGACGTTCAGCAGCTCCAGTGGGATATGTCGGCCGCGGCCGAGCAGCTCACCGCCTTGGTTAGCGAAACGGCGGTGGACAAGTCGGCGGTCTTGTCACAGGTTGACCGCGTCCTTGACATTGAGCGCCAAATAAAGCGCGCCCACATCACCATGCTTGTAGAGGTCAAGAACGCACTGACGGCCGAGCAGCAGAGCAAACTGCGGGGGTTGCGCTCTGAACCGACACCGGAGTAAAACGAACATGAATCGACGCGCGTTTCTGGGGTTTGGTGGCCTCGCGCTGACGGGCCTGACGGTGCCGGAGCTCGCTCGCTCCGCTGTACGCCTGGCTGGCCATCGGCTCGCGACGCCGGTGGCCGGATCCGAGCCGATCGAGATCCGCATGTTCAACGATGCAACGGGTCGGTTCCTGTTCGACCCGATGGGCCTGCTCGTCGAACCGGGTCAGACGGTGCGCTGGGTCTTGAAGAGCGGGGTCCACAGCACGACCGCCTACCACCCGAGCAACTACAACCAGAGCCTGCGCATCCCCGAGGGTGCGACGCCGTGGGATTCGGGGATCACGATCGAGCAGGGCAAGACATTGGACGTCACGCTGACCGTTCCGGGTGTATACGATTACTACTGCCTGCCCCACGAAACCGCGGGCATGGTCGGTCGGATCATCGTCGGCGAAGCGATCGGGCCGGGAAGCCTGCCGTTTGACTACTTCACCGATCGCGCCGACGCGGCCGAGTGGCGTCCGCTGCCGGTCGAGGCGCAAGCGGCGTTCCCATCGATCAAGCGCATTCTAAGCGCGAAGGTCGTTCACCCTCCCTCAGCGTAGCTCCTGAAACGTCGCCGCTGAGAACGTGAAGAACTGCATGCTGCGGTTCTCCCACCGACGGTGTGCTTCCAGCAAGAAGCTTCGCTCGAGGCTCAAAGCCATCGAAGGCTCGACCGTAGTCGTACCTCCCCGCCGCCGGTTGGCCGCGTGAACGAAGAGACCAATGACCGTGTTGCCAACGTAGCCCTCGCTGAAGTCGCAGAAGATGTCCTGGACGTCGCGGAACACGGCACGAACGATCTGGTCGTGCGGCGGCCGATCTTCGAATCGGTAGTTGTAGTGGGCGAAGTCGATCTCGACATCGAAGCGTCCGGTGCACGACTGCCTGTACTCCTCGTCGATGGCGTCCTGCGACACGATCGCGATCCGCTTCATGAAGCCGTCGTGAAAACCGTTGAAGTAGTCGAGCGCTGCGCGCGCCTCGTCTACGCTCGACACCTCGAAGATGTTCTCGGGAACTGTCACGCTGGGATAACTACTGCTCAGGCAGGGCGTCGATCGTGTCCGGCGCGCTTCGGCGAAACCGTCGATCGGGCGGCTCGTGGTCCCAATCTCGCGGGCGCCGGGGGCCACGAAAACCCGGTGGACGCATGAGGCCCGGCCTCATCCGCGTGCGCGCCTCGAGCCGCTCTTTCTGCTCCTCAGTGAGGATTGGATCGAGCTCGGCACGAACAGAATCGCGGAGCGCCTCCATCTCGCGGTGCGAGTGCTCGAGGACCTCGTGAAACTTGGGACCCATGCGATCCAGCACGTCATGGATCGCTTCGGCCTGCTCCTCGTTCTCGGGCCGGATCGCGTGTTCGAGAAAGAACGAGAACCCGCCCGGACGCCGGAGTTCGGTCAAGTGCTGCAACCGTCGATTGACGATCGCACCGGAGATGACTCCACCCAGCACGATGCCGATCAGCAAGGTGACACTCAGGATGAGAACCGATTTTGTTCGCGCTCTCACCTAGGCCCCCGAGAGCAGGAACAACGTTTCAAGTGATTGCGAGGGAAACCCGAGCACCGACTCCAGCGTCGACGTGTACATGCCTAGCGTGCCGGGCTCCATCGCGTTGTACGCGCCGACCGCGATCGTCAACACCACCGCGGCAGCAGCCACACGCATGAATCCCCAGCGCAGAGCGGCATCGATCGACTCGACGCCGTTGGGTGTTTTCCCGTCTTGGATCCGTCGCATGACGCGCGATGCGAAGAAAGGCTCGAACCGGCCCGGTTTCTCCGCATCCAACCACTTGCGAATCGTATCGATGCGATCGTCGTTCATCTGACTCTTCTTCTCCTACGCCTCGGCCACCAACGGACCGAGCACCGTTTCTAGCTTATCCAGAGCGCGCGACAGGCGCGATGTAACCGTCCCAACCGGCAGTCCCAATATCTGCGCTGTCTCCCGTGTCGAGTACCCTTCGATCATTCGTAGTACGACAACCGCCCGATGATCAGGCTTGAGGGTGCGGATCGCGCCCCGCACCAGCTCGGCGCGTTCTCTCGCGCTGATCTCCTCCCCAACGTCGTGAACGGGTTCTGCCGACAACACTTCTTCCTCATCGCGGCTAACAAAACGCTTGGTCCATCGTTGCTGTCGTTTGATCGCGTCCAGTGCCTGGTTGATCGCGATCCGTGTAAGGTATGTACCGAGGGACGACTCCCCCCGGAACCTGTCCAACGACCGGTAAAACCGGATGAACGTCTCCTGTCCAGCGTCCTCGGCCTCCTCGCCGTTGCCGAGCATCCCGATGACGGTTGCCGCCACTCGTCCCTCGTAGCGTTCGACCAACAACCGAAACGCGGAATCGTCTCCGCGCCGAGCGCCATCGAGGAGCTCCTCGTCGGTTGGTTGGGCTGCTGCTCGTTTGCGTTCGCTCGTCGGTGCCTGCATGCAGATGTCGGGTCGCTTTTCGCGACGAATCCCGTCGCCTCGATTCTAGATGGCCCGGAAGATGTCGCAAAACTGCTGCTCGTCGGCATCAGACACCATGGAAGCCGCCGAACGGAGCCCGCGGTCCGCGTCCAGCCCGGTCTCGATGGGCACGCGCGCGCAGGGCGTGGTAGAGGCTCCCAATCTCCATCTGGGTGTCAGATAAGACCGCGGCAGCAGCTTCGCGATGGGCGGCGATCCGCTCGGCGATCGACGCGTCGCTGCGAGGTGTGCTCATCCATTGCTCTTTGAGCGCCTCGAGCTCGGTGATCTGCGCAGCCGTGAGTCCCAGCACCTCGATCCGGACCGCCTTCGCTTCTTCCATGAACGCCTCGCGGCCGGCGCGATGCTCGTCGGTTAGCAGCGGCTCGATCTCCGCATGCGCGGCTTCCCGCAGCTCCTGCGCCTGGGCGCGAAACTCTTGTGGCGTGATCTCGCCGCTGCGCAGCTGCTCGTGCAAAGCCTCGAACTCGGGCCGGTGCGACTCGAGCACGTCGCGTATCGCCTGCCGCTGTTCATCGGTTGCGTCCGGCAGGAACTTCCCTGCTCCGCTGCGCAGACCCCGTCCGAACCCACCACCTGGGCCACCATGACGACGACCAAACGCCGGGGGACCGTCGCCCGCTCTGGCCGCCATCTGTTCGAGCCGCTCCGCCTGTCGATCAACGATTTGCGCGATCTGCTCGGTGGTCAGCGTGCTGTGGAGTTCGCCGGCCACGCGCCAGAGCGCCCCGGGCTCACCCATGCGTTCGCTAAAGCTCGCTGCCAGATCGTTGACGGCTGCGGTTTGGGTCGAGGTCAGCGACAACCCCTCCGTGACCTCCGTCAGGACTCCCCTGACATCGGTGATTGCGACCTCCTGTTCAACCGTGTCGTCGGCGAGATCGGTTACTGCCTCGTCGCAGGCCGAAAAGCCAAACGTCAACGCCACAAGAGCGGTCGTGGCCCAACCGCCGGTTCGTTTCCAGATCTTCATCGCGATCTCCTCGTTTCGTTAGCATTCATACTTAAGTCTTCCAGTTCCTTTTGGGGGTCCGCGGTTTGCGCACGCGGTGATCTGCCCCTTAGACCCTCAACCGGGTCACCTCATTCCAAGCCAGCCCCCAACCCATCGTGCGGTGGAGTGGATCGCCTCCAAGAGACCTCTAATGAAATGACCGAAGGCAATAGATCCCGAAATCAATACCACCCCGAAAGGAGACTCGAACGATGTGGAAGTTGAAGACGTTACTGGCGTTGGCGATCATGCTCACCGCGGCGGTGCCTGCGACGGCACAGCACCGCGGCAAACACGGCCCTCAAGGCGATCCCGCGGCTCACATCGACCAGTTGATCGACGATCTCGATCTATCCGCCGACCAGGCCTCCCAGGTGCGGCCGATCCTCGAAGAGAGCATGAACCAGCGGCGCGCCCTGTTCGAGGGCGCTCACACTGGCGAGGGCCGCCCCGATCGATCGCAGATGCAGGCCTTGCGCGGCGAGATGGAGGCGATCGGCGAGCAGACCGAAGCACAGCTCGCAGAGATCCTCACCGCCGATCAGATGGCTCATTTTCGTGACATCAAGGCTTCACGGCAGGCGGAGCATCGAGCCCACCGCGAGTCGCGCAAGGGCGATAGCACCGACGAATAGTCGGTTCCAGGTGGGGAACGGCCGGGCGCCGACCGGCGCCCGGCCCTCAGGATCACCCGAGAAACTCCCCCGTCACAATGACGTAAAGAGTTCCTCGTCGATCTTCGCCGGGTCACCGAGGACGGCGAAGTGAAAGTCTTTCAGGTACTCGGCGGCGACTCGCTGGATGTCGGCCGGCGTGACATCGTGAACGCGATCGATAAACTCGAGCCCCTGCCGCCAGCCGCCGCCAGCAAGCTCGAACGTGCCCAGCGCAGTCGCCAACCCCATGTTCGTCTCCTGACCCATCCAGTATCGCGTCACAAACACGTTGACGCTCTCCTGAAGTCGTTCCTCGGTAATCGGCTCGGTTTTGAGCCGCTCGACCTCGTGGAACATGACCTTCAGCGTGGTGTCCGGCTCGACGGCGGTCACATACAGAAGACCGTAGTTGGCGCGGCGTTGAGAGAGCCCCGAGAACACCGCATAGGTCAGGTTGCGCTTGGTGCGCACTTCCTCGAACAGCCGATCGGACAAGATATCGAGCCCCACCCTCAGCGGGGCGTAGTCGGGGTCGCCGGGTGGCGGGGTCACGAACTGACCGCGGATGTAGTTGGTCGGCAGCTCGCGCTCCACGACGTTGACGTCCGGGCCCCCGACCACAGCGTCCGACGCCTCGGCTGCCTGCCCGCCGGCTGCCGGCAACGCGCCAAGCGTGGCCGAGATCTTGGCTTCCAGTTCAGCCCGGTCGACGTTTCCGACGACGACGAACAACAAGTTCTCCTTGGTCAGCCGACTCGCGTGCCAGGTCGCCAGGTCCTCAGCGGTCATCGACTCAATCGCTTCGACTGTCCCATTGGGATCAATAGCGTACGGGTGGCCGGCATACAGAAGATCGTTAGCCAACAGCGCCAGATACTGGTCGGGGTCGTCCTCGCGGCCCTTGAGCGCATTGACGATCTGCTCGCGCACCAAATCGACCTCGGTCTCCGGAAAGGTCGGATGGAGCACGGCCTGGGAGAAGAGGTCCCACGACTCATCCCAATATTCGGTCACCGCCTGGAGCGTCATGACCGAGTAGTCGTGGAACGCCTGGCCGCCAATGGCAGCGCCGGTGGCGGCGGTGCGCGAGGCGAACGCGTCCTTGTCGTACTTCTCGGTGCCGCGTGTGGCGACCGCGCCGATAAATCGCTCGACCCCAGCGGTTTCGGGTGTCAACGCGGCGCTGCCGCCCTTGACGTAGAACTGGACGGCGATCACATCGTTGGCTTCGATCGAGCGGTGCACGACGTCGATGCCGGCAACGGTGAACTCTTGCACATCTGCTTCCTGGGCCCCGGCGGGAAGCGGCGCCGCCAGGGTCATCGCAGCGAGGAGCACACCGATGCGGCTCACAGCGTCACCTCCTGGGCCAAGAAGTCTTCGGCATCGAGATCAACCGACGCCCGGGCTTCCGCGCTGATCAGCGCCCCTGACACGTGGGGCTTGCCGAGCATGTAGCGCTGCGTGAAGGCGGCGATCTCGTCGGGCGTCACGGCTTGCAAGTTGGGGACATAGCTCAGGTAGTAATCGAGGCTGGCAACGGCCCACCAGTAGCCGACCGTATGGGCCAGCGATGAAGCCCGCTCGCGAGCGTAGGTCTGGTTGACCGCGACCTGGTTGCGGGCCGCGGCGAGTTCTTCTTCGGTGATGTAACCTGGCTCGGCCATCTTCCCGACCTCGGCCAGGATCGCCCGATGCAAGTCGAGCGCTTTCTCCGGGGTGGTTTGGGCGCTAATCGAGATCGGCCCCACGTGTGCCATGGTGGCGTACGAAAAGCTCGCCCCAAATGCCAAGCCGGTATCGACCAACGCCTTCTGGAACCGGCTCGCCGGGTTGGACAGGATCGGGATCAGCACGTCCGCCACGTATGTCGATCCCGGCTCACCGACCACGCTGGGCCCCTGCCAGTCGACCCGAATGGTGACTGTGTTGACCGGCTGCTCGACGACGATGGCTCGGGTCGCCGCCAAGGGTGGTGGATCCGGGACCGCCGTAGCGAACGGATCGGCGCCCTGGGGCCAGTCGCCAAACACCTCTTCGCCGAGCGCGAAGCCTTCGTCCGGCCCGATGTCGCCGGAGAGGATCAGCGCCGTGTTGTTTGGGATGTAGAACCGCTCCTGGATCGTCCGCATCTTCTCTGGTGGCGTTGTGCTCAGGACCTCGCGGTCTCCGATCACGTTCTTGCGCGACCAGTACTCGGGCGTCCAGAGAAGCGTATCGATCGCGCGGCCGAGATGGAAAAAGGGATTCGACTCGGCACGATCGTACTCGCCGAGCACGACCGGTCGCTCGCGCACCAGCTCGTCTTCGAGAAACAGCGGATACCGAATAGCGTCTTCCATGAACTGTAATGCCGGGCGGAGGCTGTCCACACCAATCGTGACGTAGTAGTTGACCCGCTCGGATGAAGTGGTGCCATTCCATGCCGCACCCAACTCGTTCAGCCGCTCCAGGTATGCTTCCTGGTTGGGTATGGTGCGATTGGCCTTGAAGAACATGTGCTCGTACAGGTGGGACAAACCGTCGTACTCCGCCGTCTCGGTGTACGCCCCGTTCTTGACGTCGAGCTCGATCGTTACCAGCGGAACCGAGCGGTTCTCGATGACGACGATCTCGAGACCATTGTCGAGTGTCTTGCTGTGGATCGGCAGCGCGGTCTGGCCAAACAGCGGCGCGGCCCAGACGATCGCTGCTACCCCAAGTAACGTTCGCATCGGACCTCCCTCATGTGATGCCTGTGCATGATATCTGGAAAAACGCTGCTCGCGGGCCGGCTGTTCAAGCTACCGGCTGCAAAACGGGGCTGCCCGGCTCGCCGAGCAGCCCCGCCAAATCGAAATGTCGGGTGAGTCTTACAGGCCGACCGGGCTGTTCAGGACCCATACGAGCCCGGTGCCCGATTCGACCCCGACCTCGTAATCCCCACGCGCCTTCCCCACGCCGGCACCTCCGGCGCCACCGATGACGCCGCCGATGACCGCACCCTTCTTCCCCCCGATGATGCCGCCGATCACCGCGCCACTGCCGGCACCGATCGCGGTCTCCTTTGTCGGGAAACCGCTATCGCGATAGCTCTCGCCCGCAGTAAGAGGATCGGCCGCAACGGCCCGCGAGCCAGAGCTCGTCTCGACCGTACGCGCTTCGAGCGTCATCGACCCGTATCCGCCGTTCCGGTCGCCTTCATCGATTGCGGCGATCACGCCTCTCACTGTCGCGCCGCTCGGGATGACGACGTATCCGTTGATGACGACATCGTCGTTGACCCGCGCGGTCCACTCGTCACCAACATCATTGTTCTCGGAGTCAATCCGCGACAGCAGCGTCGTCGGGATCCGCGTACCCGCCGCGATCGCAGTCGGCGCGGCCGGGCGCACGTCCTCAGGCGGGGCCTCGCGCTCGGCGGGGGCCGGTGGCGGAGGTGGTGGCGGTGGCGTCTCGCGGACGATGACCGTGCGTGTGATGACCTGCGGTTCGGGCTCGGGCTCATCGACGAAGTCGACCTCCTCCTCGGTCGGCTCCGCCTCGCCGAGCGCGATCGGGCCTTGTGCCTCCACGACGATCGGCAGATCCGGATCCACCTCGCCGCCGTCCCGGTTGCACCCCAGCGCGACCAAGCCGGCGAGCGCCGCGAGCACTATTGATCGATAGACGCTAGAGCGCATGACATCCTCCTCTGGAATCAGCTTTACTGAACTGCCAACAATGTAATAGCGACCGGCGTGCTCTTTTGTTCCGGACCTACTTGATGGAGCCAAACGTCCTCCCAGTTGGACACCGCGGAGGACTCCGCAATGCCTCCTCGCACCCGGCATGAACGCCGCCATCCGGTCGGTCGTTCGGGCGGGAATCCACGCCAGCTGGGAGGTGATCGGCTTTCGGCGCGGCTACTCCGGGCCCATCGACGATGTCGTGACCGATCTCGATCCGCGATCGGCCAGGTTGCAGTCGGAGTGGGACGGCTGGCGAGTCGACTCAGGGTGGTCGCCGTTGATGCCGCAATAAAGAGCCGAAATGACATCCTGATCGGCGTGTGTTCGCGAGCGATCGGTGAAACAAAACTCGCCGAAGCATTCGCAGAAAAGCGTGAAATCGATCCCACATTGCTTGCGCTTGTCGATACGCTGGCGGGATAAAAACAAGTTGCCTTGACTTATAGATCAAAACCACCGAAAAACCCTATCTAAAAAACTTTCGATAAGTATTGCGAAAAAACAGTCCGTTGTGATAGACTTTTTTTGTCGCGCGGTCTTAACGATCGCAGTGGACTGAGCTCAGGAGGAAAAACGTATGGCTGCTGCACCCAGAAAAAAGAAGTCGACCAAAAAGAGAAAGAAGGCTACGCGAAAGCGTAAGGCCACTAAGAAGAAGAAGGCCACGCGCAAACGCAAGGCCACTAGAAAGAGAAAGGCCCCTCGGAAGAGGAAGAAGGCCACTCGGAAGAGGAAGAAGAAGGCCACTCGGAAGAGAAAGAAGA
>Ga0255057_10001008_pt1 | contig 16301 bp, 14 predicted proteins | sample Cases_109_6_MG_FD_189022 | JGI IMG/M metagenome (GOLD analysis project Ga0255057, IMG submission 189022) | Seawater microbial communities from Amundsen Gulf, Northwest Territories, Canada - Cases_109_6 | ecosystem: Environmental > Aquatic > Marine > Gulf | place: Canada: Northwest Territories... | reverse complement strand
CCGTCCGACGATAGAACCAACTCGCCCATGTTGATCAAGTGGATCGCGCAAGTCTGCGCAATCGTCCATTTCCACTCAGTACCATATCGGCGAAATAGCTCCCATATTTGGCATCAAATGATCAATTTTGTGTCGATCTGACCATATGATTTCGACACATGGTTTCGGTAGGCCAACCAAATACCGTACGGCCTTTCGGAACGAATTTCCAGTTGGGCCCATTTCAGTTGTTTTACGCGACACCCGTTCAGATACTTACGTTGGTTTCTTGTCAATCAGTCTCACTCTATTTGGTAAAGTTCGCGCAGAAATGGCATTCGAAAAACCGGGATTTTCGTTTCTATTCTTTTCATCCCATATTTGACAAGCGACAACACTCTTACGACGATCGAAGTTCCTCCGTGTATTCCTCAATTATTGAGGAAGGTAAAAGACAAATGAGTCTGGAACCGAAAAGCCGAGCGATCCTCGGTCAACGGCCCGTGCCGATCCACCGCCAATGCCTTGTGGCATTGACTGCTGCCTTTTGCTGCTTGTGTCATTCACCAATGTCTGTCGCCGCAGAAGACGCATGTCAGCGACCGGACAGACCGACACTCTCCAGCGTCTTATCGAGTGACCTCGAGGACACCATTGCGCACAACAAGGTAGAGGTATTTTTGGGCGCCAGCGTGCAGTACCTCAAGTGCTTGAGCAACTTTGGTCAGGAAAACGTCGATAAGTTGACGCGGCAAGAAATCGCATCACTGAAGGACAGATACCATGCCCATATTGCGTCCATGCGAGCGGCAAAAGCAATAACCGACTGTTGAGAGATATTCCATGATTCGATCGAGCAGGTTCAAGAGCTGGCTGACGACGCGACATTGCCGGCGTCTAGCACTCATCGGCGTTGCATCGACCTTAGTAGCGAATATTGTGTTGGCCGATCAGGTTACCTACACATATGACGCGCTTGGGCGTGTGGATACGGTGACTTATAGCGATGGCACGATCGTTGATTATGATTACGACTCGAATGGCAACCGAACGATATTGGATGTCAATGCAGCGGTAAACTTCTCAATCGACGACGTCGCGGTGTCGGAAGGTGGCTCACTGTTATTTACAGTGACAAAAGATAATTCAACCACTCAGATACACGACGTGACCTACGCCACATCGACTGACACCGCGGACGTCACAGACTTTACGGCGACATCTGGCGTGCTGAGCTTCAATGTTGCTGAGACGTCGCAAGTAATTTCCATTCAAACGACGGCGGACTCCATCTACGAAGACGACGAGTCGCTGACGGTTAACTTGTCGGCTGCGACCAACGGTGCAGGTATCAGCGATGCGCAAGGTCTAGGAACGATTAATAACAATGACGTTGGGCCGGCAATCTCGATCAACGACGTATCAGCCGAAGAAGGTAATAACCTGATCTTTACGGTCACAAAGACCGGTCAAACTCAGAAATCACACGAAGTCAGCTATGCAACAGCAGATGGCACCGCCACCGCAGGTGCAGATTACACGGCAACCTCGGGAACGCTGAGCTTTACGGCGAGCCAGACCTCCCAGTCGGTAATCGTGACCGGCATCGAAGACACTTCAGTGGAATCGGATGAAACCTTCTACGTAAACCTGTCGGCTGCGACCAACGGTGCAGGTATCGCCGACAATCAGGCAATTGGTACGGTTACAGACAACGAGACCGGTAACTCGCCCCCTGTTGCAGTGGATGACTCAGTAGTTTTCCTCACAAAAGATTCATTCATGTTCGTCTTTGTAACGGCGAATGACTCTGATCCAGACCAAGATTTGTTAACTATCGCCTCGGTCACGCAGCCGTCAAATGCCATTGTCACGATTAATTCGTCCGTATTGGGGTTGCTAAATATCTTCAGCACGCTTGCTGGAGGCTCAAGCTTTACCTATACCATCTCTGATGGAAATGGCGGTACCGCGACAGCCACAGTGTATGTAAAGGTCTTGGGCGGCGACATTGAACCTGACCCACCGCCCGGCCCCGGCCCACCTCCCCCACCGCCGTTGGATTGAGTGTCAAGTGGATATGGTCGAAAGAGCAGGCGCACCACCCAATACCGGGAAACGAGTACGGAGACGCAATAATGGAGAGACTTAGGTCCAAGGCGTTGATTGGTATTGCCACCAGTCTTTCAGTATTCGCTGTTACTGCGCAACTGTTCGTTCTGAGCATTGATGCAGCGGAACAATGGGGTTGGACAGTACCCAGTTACGGAAGTCCGGATGTTACTGAACATACTGTTCTAACTCATCATATGTTTCGAGACATGCGCGTCATAAAAACAATTCTCGCTCCAGGTGCGAGCTTATTAATTTGGTAAAAGAACTAGACATTAGGGTAAACAATGACAACGACGACGAATCATGCGGTGTTTTTTGACGGAAACCGAAAGCATCATAAGTTTTCTTCATACATTTTCCTCGTGTATGCATTGACAACAGGAAATCTGACGATTGCTGCCGAACAGTGGGGTTGGAAGGCCGAAATTCGGGCCGGAACTACGGTTGAGGCATCGGATCCCGCCACTTACCCTAATCAGACCCAAGCTGAGGCCGCCATGCGGGCGCTTTTGCCGCCTGCATCCTCCATCTTGACCAAAGCCAGCCCCGGCCACGGTAGTTCGAATGGCGGTTCTGTTCAGATCGAATTTACCGCTCCTCAATCGCCAATAATATATGGTCAGCCAATTTATACGACAGGACTCAATCCGATTTTCTTCGGGTTTCCGCCAGACTTATCAAACCCGCTCAACGCGTCGTCGGACGATGAGCTGGCGGACGCGATCAATGCAAGACTTAAGGCACAAGGTCCCGCGGCTTGCGCGAACGAGGACCGGGGCGTCTTAGTCGACCCTCTGTGGGGGCCCGGGTGGATTTTGGTAGGAAGTACGCCGGGGGCGGTAAATATCACGGGTAAGCAGTACACCTTCACCGAATGGACAGTAACGAATTCCAACATTTGCTTCTCTGCCGGCAGCAATGTCGGCAATGTCTGGCGTACGACGGAAGCAAACTGCCCAGCCGGCTATAACCGACTTAGCAGCCAAGACCCGAATTCGGGCGGTTATTGTTTCAGTACCAAAACGGGTGTGGTACGCGGCACACCGCACCAGTGTGAGGTAACGCCAATATCGACGTCCGTAGGTAATCCCTGCGATACTGTGACCGGCGCCAAGACGGAATCCGAAACAGATTATTCGTCAGACACGATTGCACTGACTCGTTCATATAACTCACACGCGCAAATGCAGAGCAGCTTCGGCCCGGGCTGGATGCATAATTACGACCGACGATTGTCCATCACGAGAGCGACCCCCGGATCGTCATTCGCGCCAAGTATGCTGCTGCGACCTTCGGGAGTTTCGAATCTCCTTAGGGGGTTCAGTTCGAACGGGGAATCCGTGTGGCAGTCAACCAGCGGCAACGGATTGCTTGTAAAGCAGGAGGGCGCCCAATACAGAAACTACCTAAGGTCTGGCGCGACTGAGCTCTATGACTCAAATGGCCTTCTGATTGAGCTTGTCAATGCGGCTGGCCGAGTGACCACTATCGATCGCGATGGGCAAGGTTTGGTAACGGGAGTAACCGGACCGTTTGGCAAGACTCTGACATTTAATTACGATGCAGACTTGCAACTAATGTCAATCGACGATCCTGCAGGAAATACTATCCAATACGGTTATGGGGGCAATGGCGAGCTCATATCGGTAACCAACCAGGATAATACCTTCAGGCAATATCACTATGAAGACCCCAGCTTTCCATATCACCTGACAGGCATTACGGATGAGAATGGTGATCGATTTTCAACCTTCACATTCGATGCGACAGGACGAACGATAACAACCGAGCATGCGGGTGGTTTTGAACGACTGGAGCTTGAGTATTTGCCGACACAGACGGTGGTTACGGATGCCGCCGGAACGCAACGTACCTTCCAGTTTACGACCGACACGACGAAGCTCCGGAAGTTGACCGCACTTGTTGAAAGTGACGCGACGACCACTGTGATATCACCCACATTTACCTCTGACTGGCAACGGCGACCGACGCAGGTTATTGATCCGAACGGCGTCGTCACAGAATTTTCATACGATCAGTTTCATGTTACTCAGATAATAGAAGCGAAGGGGTCACCCGACGAGCGGGTTACCAATTTTGAGTACCAATCAAACAACAGCAACTTGGTCAGTAGTGAGACGACGGCCAGCGTGTTCACAGGGATGCAGCGGAGCGTGGTCACCGATTTCGGTGGCGACAATCTACAGGATTCAGTGACGATATCAGGATTTACGCCTGACGGAATACCCATTCAGCGAACGATAGTGACCACTTACAGCCCTCAAGGGCAAATCGTATCAATTGACGGACCTCGTACAGATATCGCAGACGTGACAACGTTTGACTATTACGATTGCGAAACAGGCGCGCGTTGCGGACAACTAGAGTCTATGACCAATGCAGTAGGACACGTGACAACATTTGACACGTACGATGACCATGGGCGTGTTCTACAAATGACCGATCCAAACGGCTTGGCGTCATCATTTGGCTATGACAGCGGTGGCAATGTACTCACGATGACCGAGACGCCTACGGCTGGAGCAGCTCGCGTATTGACGATGACCTATGACAGCATGGGTCAACCTGAGACTGTCACATCGCCGAGCGGCTCGGTACTCACGCATTCTTACGATGCTGCGCACAACCTGACATCCATCACGGACAACTTCGGGAACACGATTTCGTACAATTATGACAGCCGCGGCAACCGAACTGATGAAGACACATTTGATTCAAACAACGTATTGCGCCGCACACTCGATAAGACCTTTGATATTCGCAACCGCGTTGCAACCATCAACTCGGGTGGCTTCATATCGACCATTATGTATGACGCAGTTGGTAACTTTATGAGTGAGACGGATCCGAATCTGGCACTGACTCAACACGGCTACGACGCGCTAGATCGGCTACAGCAAACCCAGGATGCTCTGCTCGGCTTGACTGATTACTCGTACGATGCACATGACAATCTGACATCTATATCAGCTCCAAATGGAGCGACTACGGCATTTGAGTACGACGATCTTGGCAATTTGCTTAATGAGATCAGTCCGGATCGTGGCATGATCATTTACACACATGACTCCGCGGGGAATGTTGCTACGACGACCGACGGCCGCGGCAAAATAACCAGCTATAGCTACGATGCCTTGAATCGCGTTACTGAGATTCGATTGGATAATCAGCAGACGATTAGCTTCCAGTACGATACCGGCATTAACGCTATCGGCCGGCTAAATCGGATCACTGATGCCAGTGGTGAGACGATTTGGAACTACGATCAGTTTGGGAGCGAAACGTCCAAAACGCAGACGATTGGTACGGTCTCGCTGACGTTAAGTTATGTTTATGATACAGCTGGGCGACTGACGACCATGACATTGCCTTCCGGCAAGAACTTGACGATCGGTTACAATGCATTCTTGCCCACCAGCGTTATTGTGGATTCAACCACGGTCCTTTCCGGTGCAACGTATGAACCATTTGGACCGGTAAACAGCTGGACCTGGGGAAACACCACAGTACACAGTCGTAACTTCGATTTACGCGGCCTGATCGATAGCCAGACCCTGCTGACCGATACCCGAACCCTTGCGTATGATGGCGCCGGTCAATTGATTTCAGTTGATGATGGCCGCCAGGAGCCGGGATTTGATTACGGTGATCTGTTTCCAAACGGTGCGACGCACAATTATAGTATAACGCCCTTCACAAACCGATTGGCTAGTACGACAGGCCCAATGCCGAAAACCTTCACCTACGACGGTGCCGGTAACGCGATAAGCGATAGCATTCACACATACGGTTACGATGATCGGGGGCGGCTCGTCAGTGTGGATAACGGTGCCGCAGCGACCTACGAGCACAATGGCCAGGGACAACGCGTCAAGAAAGTCAGCGGCGCTGATACGAGATTATTTGTCTATGATGAGGCGGGCAACTTAATTGGCGAGTACGACGACCTGGGAAATCTGATTCAGGAGCATGTGTGGTTCGGCGGTGCGCCTGTGGCGGTGCTCGATGGTACGAATACTTACTATGTGCACACGGATCATATTGGTACACCTAGAGTTGTCTCGAACGGTAACACTGCCATCTGGCAGTGGGAATCGACGCCATTTGGATCAACTCCGGCTGATGAGGACCCTGACGGCGATCAGGAGAACTACTCGTTTAACCTGAGATTCCCTGGGCAATACTACGACGTGGAAACGGCATTGCATTACAACTACTTCAGAACCTATGATCCGAGTACGGGACGGTATTTGGAAAGCGATCCGATCGGATTGGCTGCTGGGCCGAACACGTATGCGTACGTCGGAAATATGCCTACGATGCGTGTTGATCCTTATGGGCTGTTCGGAATGGCCGGTCATTCGCAAGCGCGATTGGAACAAGCTAGGCGTGACGGAAAAATACCGAGTGGAGATCAGGGTTTATCTGCCTACGCCGGATATGAGTACAACTTCATCGCGGGTTCCGGTGTAACTCTGGTTTCCTGTCAGGATAACTGCGGAGAGCGTCGGACAATGAAGTTCAGAAAAATTTGCGGCGGAGCTGCCATTGGTGCCTCTGCGAGTGTTGGGCCGGTAGCGGGTTTGAGTGGAGAAAGATGTGCGCCCGAGTACTACGAAAAATGGTTTTTGGAGCTTGGCATTTCTGCAGGGTATGGCTGGGGAATGGATATTGGGCTTCCGTTAGGCGTAGTTGAGGGTGGGCCGGCTCCCGGCTTTGGCGCTCAGCTCTTCTCTTTCTGCTATTACATCTACATGGGTGATGAATAGTGCGGAAAATGCAAAGTTACTACTTGTTGATTCTATATTTGCCAGCACTGTACTTTTTCTATCAAGCAGTAACGTGGGCCACGTGTGAACCGATATCTGAGATCGGTCCACATCTAAAGCTCGTTGAGGGAGCGCAAATCCCGGTTGGAGCGACATGCTTCCAGGCTCACAAGATGCAACTGGTAACTTTTCATTATTTTCCACCGCTTGAGGAAAACCCGCTATTGTTTGGTGGGCTGATCATTCTCGTTGTGTGCTTATTCGGCATACTGTCGTTACCGACCGTCAGGTTGCTTAAGATATGGCCACAGTAACGTTAGTACTAGGGATCACTACAACTACTTCAGAACCTATGACCCGAGTACGGGACGGTACCTGGAGAGCGATCCAATTGGCGTAGCTGCAGGGCCGAACACATATTCTTACGTTTCAAACATGCCTACGATGCAATCTGATAGTTTGGGTTTGAGGAATGACAACGGCTTAACAACCGGGCTTCCGTCGCAGTATCAAATTCCGGCCAGGGAGCGCTTCACAAGGCATCCGTCGCCTGGCGTAGATGCTGCGCTCAACGCTTCAGCTGGATTCGGGACGTACTGGCGTGGCCAATATCGAAATTTCCGACATTTCCTGCGCCAACAGGGAGCACTCGGAAAGTGCGAGAAAATCAAAGCGGCCATCGAGGGTGCCGCACTCGCCGAAGTGATAAGAAGAATTGCGAATGATGAGGGCCTTGCAGGAGATGTGAACTACCAATTCTGGGACACGGCACTTTCAAACGGTTGGAGATCTAGTGGTCGGCTGCTTGGCGGGACACCAGCATCCGCCTATATGTCCGCCAGACGTGGTCTGATTCCCGGACTTGGAACAGCAGGAGTTTTCGGGGCTGGTGGGGTAGCGGGTGATATTCGACACTTGGTCGAGACCCAGGGTCCTCATATGGCCCTCGACAAACTCGGCCAGGTTGCTGCGGACGGAAATGTACCAGACTTAGGCCACCGATGGCTCGATGATCTGGTGGATTGTTCCTGCGATGAGTAAGGAAACTGGAGTATCGGGGCCGGCGTTCGCCAAGGACCTACCGTTTTCCAAATGGCTTAGGCTAGCATTCTTGGGGAACGTCAAAGGATCGGGTAGCGGCGAACGATTCGTCATCGCTAGACAGTATGGAAGGTTCCTAAACGTGCTAAATGCGCTTGCACCAATCGTAGTAGTTGCCCTGTTAATCAGCGGGGCGTTGAAACCTTCGTATAGTAGGATCGCGATCATTGTTGTTCTTTGGGTTATCTTGAATGTCCTGATCCTCCGGCGCGCCCCGATAGAGAGGAAGTAATTTCTTCGCGTTGGTCTACAACTACTTCAGAACCTACGACCCGTCAACCGGCAGGTATCTAGAGAGTGATCCAATAGGACTCAGTGGGGGCTTGAATACCTACGGTTATGTCGAGAATGCACCTACGATGTTCAAGGACAAATTTGGTCTTTCTCCACGGTTTGACCTAGTTGATTGCCTTCGAGGCTTCTCCGCAGCAGCATGCGCGCGCGCTAATGCGGAGCGGGAGGTAAAAGAAGTCGTTGATAAGGTTTGCCCCGATGGGTGCGATGATCCTTTCGTGATTACGTATCACTATGGGCTTTCGCACGCGCGGATCCGACCGTCCGAGTCGGTCGCTTACTCGGCAGCGTGTTTGCTGTCTCTTGGGATTCTGGATACTGGTATTCACGCAGGTGCACACTTGGTATTAGACTTCGGTGAAAAGGCGGCAAAGGAAGCTGGAAAAAAAGGCTTGGCCACAGCATTGGGAGCGGGGGCGAGCCCTCCCGTTACCTTAGCAGTAGGTGCGATTACAATTATAAATCTGTTTAAAAATTGTGAATGCGACAAATAGGTAATGCTGAACAATAAAAAGGAAGTCGCCTTATACTTGATGATTGCGGCAGCACTCGTAACCAGATTTGTCGTAGTGCCTTTCGCGTCGCCGCGGATGGCAATAATTAGCTTCGTAGCTTGCTGTGTTTTCTTACTAATATTTCTGCGATATAGAAATTCTGATCGAGGCTGAATATGATCCGGACAATGATGGTAATTCGTCCTCGGTCAAGCTTCGATTCCATGCGCATGAACTCGATGCCGACCCTCGGATACATTACAACTACTTCAGAACCTATGACCCGTCAGTTGACCCTGCATGCGTGAGAGACGCACTTCTCAACTTTACAGTAGATGGAGAAAAGGGCGCTGCGAAGTTAACTGGTAAGTGCGTCGCTTGCGCGGCTAGGTGTTCTCTCGTTTTCGTCGGAGTCTCCACAGCCGAGTTGCTCGCCGAGGAGGGGTTGGAGTTGGCGGCTATCGAAATTTTCGAGAAGAGACTTGCCAAGGAATTACTGGCCGAAGGGGCTAAGTTCGTTATTAAGAGTTTCTTCAAGGTAGTTGAAATAAATAATGCGTACACTGTTCTAAAATGTACAGTCGAATGCGTATAGCTATCCGAGAGTCGGGATGAGGCGAAATCGATTGGACTATTTGTGGGCCGCTTTACTACTGACCGTAATTGTAGCCGTATATTTGGTTTTCAGTTTTTTTCTTTCAGCGAGACAAAACGGCACTCCAATATTGCAGATGTTTTCGCCCGAAAATATTGAGAGCAGTTTGAAATGGGATATTCCAGTCATAATTTGCGTATTTGCATTGACTGGCGTAGTGATGTTTTTTCGTGATCGATAAAGGCCAGAGTTCGAGTTAGTTGCGCAGCATCCGTATTAGCGGTGTTCGTGAAGCTGCTACTTAAAGCTTCTTAGCGTCGTGAACTAACGTTGATCGTGCCGGGGTACTGAAGGTGCGGTCTCATGTGCCGGTTGTCACAAATAGTTTAAGGTCGAGTCGCCTATTGCGAACTGACTCTTCTGTCAGTTCTGTCTGTGAGTGGATTGAGCGTTTCAAAACACGAATAGGTCGTCACTCGGCGGCCATTTCTCATAGCTCGATTCGAGCATATTTATCAAGGGATATTGACTAACCATTGTCAAGAACAACGATTGTGCAGGCGTGGTGCACTTTTCGACACTCAAACACACAAATTCGCTCTTATTGATACTGTCCACTGTAAGAGTGTTTTCGTGATGAGTTGCGCAACTAAATGGCTGTTTGTGTAAGTCCTGCGATTCTTAATCCGTTGGTTCTTCGGAGTTGTCGTGCCGCTGATCACAGGCAGTGCTCTGAGAGCACACGCGCTTGATTTCTAGTTCTGTCAGCCTTTGTCGATATCTGATGCCGGGATTTTGCCGCGCATCTTGGTCGAAGGCATCGCCCTACGAAATTTCGCAACCTTGTATGCACATTGTCACGAAACAATCATCCGATGGCGCTTTCGACTAGAATCTCAGCCATCCTCGGGCATGACTGAGCCGACGGCTACGAGGCTTGTCACAAGCGTCACCGCCTCAGAGGGCGCTGAACACCTATGGTCCCAGTAAAAAGCATAGTCTTCCCACGGCGGATCATCAAGTGGTATTCGCCGCTCCCGAAATCATCGCGAATACTGTCAAGCAAACCGGCATGCATTCCCCACTTGGCAATGCATGGCTTCGTCATCTTGCCGGAGGCGTCCACAGCGTATACATAAACTGTCTGGTCCCAGTCATCTTGCGCCAATAGCCTATGCAGGCGCTCCCACTTGCGTGTTTCACTGTCCATAGTGTCTCAATCCTAGTAGTTTCGGTGTGTGTGTTGAATGTGTCCTTCGGTGTGTTGCTCGGTGTGTTACTCCGCGTGTCGCCGCATTCGAAGAATCTCGACGCACCGCTTTGGCGCGATTCTGGTCAAGCGTCATGACGGTGTTCCAGCAGCCAGGTATCGAGGTCCTCGGCGAGATACAGCACTTTGCGGCCGATCTTCAGAAACGGCGGGCCTGCGGTTCGGTTCTTCCGCCTGCCGGTCATTCGGGACTGCCGCAGAAACGAGCGCGACATGCCGATATACGGCGCCGCTTGCTTTTCCGTTAACAGACGTTGATTCTGCGGCCCGCAGAATGGATTGAATGATGTCTTGTCTTGCACGACCGCACCTCTCGTTGCACCTTGATCGACGAGCAGCAGTATCAGAAATATCGGCCGTCCGACCAGATAGATCAGTTAGGTGGGTTCGTGCGGGATCGCCTACCGGACCGAGATAAGCGTTTGAGTTAGAAGGGGAACTGGGCGTGGCAGTTTATTTGTTCGGCGTTTTTGGCACACCGCCACCCTTCTTCGTATCGGGATTGACGAGCGTAGCGATACGCTGCTCCGCATAGTCATTTAGTCTTGGTCTTACTGCCCTCAGCCAGCGTTCGATGTGCTGTCTCGGGGTCTTGTTTCCCGGCTTGAAGCTGCCGTCAGCAAACAGCGCCATCCATGCATTAACTGCAGTAGCCAACTCAGTCGAATGGAATTTATGGTTCGGGTTTCGATACGGCGGAGTCTCTGAGCTGGATCTCAACGTGAGCGCATGCTCGTTGCTGAATCGCTCCGCTTCCTCAGCAGATACAAAGTGAATGCCCCGAGCTACGTCCACAGGGTCCAATAGCATTATTGGTTCATCGTCAATTCGCCGCTTTACCCGACTGACCGTAGTGCATTCCGCGTTCAGGCTCTGATGCAGATCTTCGTCCACCAGGAATACCTGCCCTCGTATTGTGTCCTCCGTATCGCTATCTGAGCGAACAGGCCAGTCGTGAGCAATGACATAGATCGCCAACTCGCCGATCGCACCAAACCGGATAAGCGTTTCGGGCGATTCGTCAACGTCCCGGGCCAGATCACAGAGGTCACGTATTCTATCCATATCGACTGATCCTAGCTCTGTGCCACAGCATTGATGGGCAACTCGATTTCATGTTCGTCGGAAACACAGAGTTTAGCAACCGCCTCGGCCTTGTGCTCCGGTGACAAATGTGCGTAGCGCAGGGTCATTGAGAGATCCGAGTGACCCAGCAGTTCGCGGACCGTGTTGAGGTCAACGCCTTTCATAACTAGGCTGCTGGCGAAGTGATGCCGGAGATCATGCCAGCGAAAATCCGAAATAGCCGCGCTTTGCAGTACGCGTTTCCATGACGACTTAATACTCGTAAGAGGGCCACCGTTACAGTTCGGGAAAACCCACTCAGTGGAATTGACGACGGACCTCCAATGACGCAGCGTTGTGAAAGCTTCGTCGTTCAGCGGCAGGTAGCGTGTTTTTCCGCTCTTCGCGTAGTCCCCACGAACTACAATCTCGCGTCGTAAAAAGTCGATATCGGTCCAGCGCAGCTGGAACGACTCGCCGCGTCTGAGGCCGGTATTCAGTGTGAGAAGAGCCATTGGATGCAAGTGGTCGGCATAGATTTGCCGAGACAAGTCTGGCAACGTTGCTTTGCGCCGGTTGCGCCGCCACTCATTTCCGTTTGCTCTATCTCTTCGTATTCGCTCGTCGCGATCGCACAGTGCCTTTCGCAGCGCATTTTCCTCCGCAGCAGAGAGGTAACGAACTCGGGAAAGGTTGTCGACGCGAAGGGGCCGAAGCTTTTGTAGAGGGTTCTCCTCCAGTACTTCCCACTCGACGGCCCTCGCCAGGCACGCCTTGAGTGCAGTGATGTCCCGATTGACAGTGGTTCTTGCCTTACCAGCCTTGAGCTGCTCAGAGCGCCACTTCTCAATGACCCATAGATTGATGTCGATCAACGGCCGGTTCAGCAGGTGCGGAAAGTTTCTTCGTATTCGCTTGATTGTGGCGACGCCCGACTTTCGGTGACTAATCGCCCATGGCTCATAATTGTGTGTCAGAAATCCCTCGAGCTTTCGCGATTTGGCTAGCTCTGCGGCCCGGCGCTCTCGTTTCTTTTCCACCTGGAGGTCTTCGCCAGTGATTACCCTCGCGGCCAGCAATATCGCTTGATCTCGGGCCTGGGCTGGACTTAGCGACTCACTGTTGCCAATTCGATAACGGCGTCGCCGGCCTTCTCTGTTTCGATAAGTAAAGTAGTAGGTCATTACTCCGGACGGCTGGACCCGTAGCAGGAATCCTTTCACTTCCATGTCGACGACTTCGTAGGGCTTGTCGCCCGGCAGAAGTGCGCGGATGGATTGAGCGGAAAGTTTCGCCTGCATTCCTCGTAAGTCCTCAGTAAGTCCAAATGCAATGCACAGCTGTGAATCGCGGCATTGCAGTGAGAGCTTCGAGTCTAAGCGTAGCAGTTGATTAACAACAAATTTTCGCGATTTGTTGTTCATTGACGCTCATGGAGAGATACTGCGAAACTACGTTCGCGCAGCCCTCCGAAGGCAGGGGTCACAGGTTCGAATCCTGTCGGGCGCGCCAGTAAACAAAAAAATGGGCCCCTTGTGGGCCCATTTTTGTTTACTTGTGTGTCCCGCCCAAGGAGTCGGACGTTGTTCGATAAAAGGCGCTAGCGTTTTAGACGCCGAAGGCGCCCCGAAGGGGTGCGTCAGATCATAGAAGCCGGTTATTCGGTCAGCGATGTATCGGCCCGTCTGGGCGTATCGGCCAACAGTCGGCTGGTCGCAAACCTCTAAGCTTCGACCCGAGCCCGCGGTCAGAAACTAAACCCAACCTCGAGACCCACTCTCCGGCGGGAATTCGGGTGGCTAAAAACGCCACCAAACTCGGGTGCTGGAATCGCTTCTTCAATATACTTCTCGTCCGTCATGTTCAACGCAAACGCCGTGATCGTCCAGTTATCTCCGCCAAGGCCGAGCCGGAGATTGACCGTAGAATATTCTCTACGCAGGGCGTTGGAATATTCAGCGGTACCCAGCCCGCCCGCTCCCACGCCAAATCCCATCTCAAACAGTGGCATAAAGATCGTCGGGCGTTGGCCCGCTTGCACGGTGTGAAACCAGGTTTCGCCGACCCACTGGGCGTCGACACGGGCGAAAATATTCATGCCGTTCGACAACGGAAAGTCGATGTCTCCTCCGACGTTGACGGTGTATTCAGGCGTATAGGGTGCTTTATTGCCAACGGTGTCGGGGCGAGAACTGTTCTTTTTGATCTCGCTGTCGATGAAATTCGCACCGGCATAAAATCTCAGATTCTCAGTGGCGTGCCAACTGGCGTCCAGCTCGATGCCCGAGATCTCAACGTCGTCCATATTGGATACCACTCGCAACAGGCCGAAGGTTCCGACGAAAAACTCGAAAAATTGCATGTCGCTGACTTCAGTATAGTAAGCGGCGCCGTTTAGCTGAAAGCGGCCATCGAGAAACGCCGACTTGAAGCCCAGTTCGAACGCGTCGGACGTTTCTTTCCGGTAATCATCGGCGATGACCGGCAGCGGTACACCCAGTGCTGCAGCAAAGTCTTCGCTGCCCCCACCCATGATGAAGCCATTGATAAAGATGTCAACGGTTGCAGCACTGCCGGAATTGTTAAAACCGCCTGCCTTGAAGCCGACGCCATAACTGCCGAACAGGGTGAAGTTGTCGGTGGCATCCCATCTGAGCGATACCTTGGGTTGTACTTCGGAAAACGATGCACTCTTGTCAGGAATCACGCCCGTCGAATTGATCAAGTCGCTGAGACCGATGTTTAACGGATCGTCGGGCAGTCCATTGAAGTTCAGGTCGATGACGCTCTGGATAACGTTTGGTGGAACCAGGCTGGAAACATCCCGGTCCTCATTGTCGTAGCGCAGTGCAAACGATATCTCGGTGTTGTCGGTCATGTCATATTCGATCGAGCCGAATGCAGACATCACCTGAGTGTCAAACTGATCGTGTGCCAAAGATGCGGTGCTGTTCGCGCCACCGACCTGCAGCAGTCCCCGGATCGGAGTAGCGCCGCTATCGGCATTGAGCGAGACACCCACCTCGCGGTCAATGTCCAGGAAGTACACACCTGCCATCCAACGCAGTCTCTGGTCACTGTCAGACGTGAGGCGAAGTTCTAAACTAACGTCTTCCTGATTGCGGACCTGCTCCTGGAGGCCGTCGCAGGTTGTCGGTGTGTAGGCGCCCAGGAACGAGCCGTTAGGATCGAAGATAACGCCGACCGGCGTGGTGCCAAGGAACTGCGGTGCCAAAAGCTGAACGCCTGCCGCATTCAGGTCAGTGACCGTCTGCTGGCACACAGGATCACCGTTGTAGAAGCCGAATGCCGCCGACGTACCGTCGGACATCAGATCATTTTCATTGTTACTGTAGAGCGCCCAGCCGGTCAGCGTTGTGCCACCGGCCATGTCGTAGTCAAATTTGGAGGAGAATTCAACGACGTCCTGATCGTTGTCGGATGTGACATTGGATTGAAACAAAAAATCATAATCGTTGACGTCCTGATAAGCGGGCGGGTTGCTCAGGGCTGCGGCAAAAATCGGCAGGTTGAACGTTGAATTAAACGTAATGGACGATGCATCAACCGATCCGACGCGGAGTTTCGTATCGATACTGAGAGCGTCACTGGCCTCCCATATTAATCGGGCATTAACATTGTAGCTTTCGAACGCGTCTACGATGGCAGCGCCGTTCTGAAAACTGTTTCGATAGAACCCGTCTGAGCTCGTGTAGTCCGCTGAAAGCGAGAAGTAGGTTTTGTCTTCCACCAACGGCCCGGACCAGGACAGGAATCCGTTGTAGGAATCATCTTCGGCAAAACTCACCCTGCCGTCGAAACTGGATTCATTGCCGGGTGCCTTTGTGGTGACAATGATGGCGCCGGCCGCCGCGCTGCGACCGTAGATTGCGCCTTGTGGTCCTTTGAAAATTTCGACCTGTTGCAGATTCGTGTATTCACGGTTAAGTGCTGCCGGATTTGTGTAGAGAATGCCGTCGATCAAGAAGGCGAAGTTAGTCTCTGCATCACGTGCACCATTGATCCCACGGATGTTGACCTGGGTATCGGCCACCGAGGCCGCGTTGACCATGGTGACACCCGGCGTCAGGGCGATGAATCCTTCTGCGCGCTTGACGCCCGCGCCCTCGAGCACACTTTCAGTCAGTGCTGTCACGGTGCCTGGAACATCTCGCAGACTCTCAGACCGACGGCGTGCGAAGACAGTAATTTCCTCAATCTCGAATTCGCCTGCTTGAGATCCCTGCGCTTCCACTACTCGCGGTGACAGCATCGCTGTCGCTGTGAGTGTGAGCGACGCCATGCCGATCACTGACAATAAATTGTGTCTCATTGGTCCATCCCCCGATTAGGCATTTCTGTAGGTACGCGCCTGAATTGTGCTTTTGTATACAATCTCGCAAATATATACCTGTGCTAATGAACGAGTCAATCGAACACACTTAGATTGTATACAAAGAAGCGATTTAGTCTTAGGCGTCCTGGCGATGTTTGCTGCGGAACGCCCGGCGTGCCGCCATAACATGTGAATGCATCACCGACTCGGCCCAGTCGCCGTCGCCAGCTTCGATCGCCTCGACCATTTCCATGTGGTGATG
>Ga0255057_10001007_pt1 | contig 16307 bp, 11 predicted proteins | sample Cases_109_6_MG_FD_189022 | JGI IMG/M metagenome (GOLD analysis project Ga0255057, IMG submission 189022) | Seawater microbial communities from Amundsen Gulf, Northwest Territories, Canada - Cases_109_6 | ecosystem: Environmental > Aquatic > Marine > Gulf | place: Canada: Northwest Territories... | reverse complement strand
ACCGCGAGAGCAGGGAGGAGGCATCAAAGACCGTGACGTTCCGCTCACGGATCCCAGGATGCAGTGGCGTGGGGATAAGCAGCCTATCGCTACTCTGTTCTACGACTATGTCATCTTGATGTCAATCACCAAAGAGATTGTCGCCCTCAGCATGAAAGGCACGAATATTAAGGTCGCCAAGAACTTCAACGGCCTCATCGCAATGCGGAAGCAGGCCATCTTCGCCGGGAAATACTCCATCAGCTGTGTCAAGGAAAAGAATAACAAAGGAACCTACGGTGTGTTCCAGGTTGACAACGCTGGCTGGTGTAGCGAGGACGAGTACCCTGAGCTCGAGAAGCTCTTTGACCAGTTCGCAATCAAGGAAATAGTCATCCATTCAGAAGAAGAGGAAGCAGAGCTGCCTCTGGAGAAGGATGGGATGCCACTCAAGGAAGACGGATCACCGGCATTCTGAGCCTGAGACTCAGAATCGGCAATCCTGCCGGACTCCCGGGTGGGACCGACCTGCCCGGGAGTTATTCTTTTGAGAAGGTGACTACTGTCAAATGCCTGAAGAGGACACAGAGCTCAAAGGGACTCAGATAGCAGCTGCGGAACTAATAGAAAAAGGGTACGAAGTTGTACCTCTTAATGAAAAAGCAAGAAAAGGAAAGGAGCCATTCAGTGACGATTGGAAAACTCTAAGATTTCGCCCCGATGACTTCACTCCGGAAAACAACATCGGTATCAAATCCTACAATGGGATTGTAGTCATCGACCTAGACTGCATCGAAGCAGTCGCTCTAGCGGACCGCTTCCTGCCAGGTACTGGGGCGATCTACGGACGGGAAACAGCGCCCAAGTCCAAACGAATCTACAAGAGCGAGGTCCCCAAGCATCTGTCATACGGAGAATATGTTAAGAAGGTAAACACTGCTACGGGCAAGGAACAGATAACCAAGGGTCAGACACTCACTGAAATACGAGTTAATGCCCAAGACATGGTCCCGCCATCCTACAACAAGGATAAGGGTGAAAAAACCGAGTGGCACACTAATGACCCCCCAACTTATGTAGATCCCAAGATTCTAGAGAAGTCTGTAAAGCTTCTGACAACTGCATCTCTCTTGACGCGGTTCTACAACAACGAAGGTGGGCGTCATGGCTGGATGCTCTCATTCTCCGGATATCTCCGCAACATGGGGCTCACTGAAAAGGAGGTCAAGGACGTCGTTAAGTATGGTGGAACTCTGGCTGGTGATGAGAAGATCAGCGATCGACTTACAGAGGTCAGCACAACATACGCCAAGGAAGGAGGCCTCTCGGGGCGCAAGGATCTTCTGGATGAGGCAAGCGAAGAATTTGTCAAGAGCTTGGATAAGGTCTGGGGACTCGGCAAAGTCGACATTCCCATAAACGTCATAGAGGAGATAAACGCATACTGTCAGGTTGTCCTAATAGGGAGTAACCTGATAGTACTCATGGAGGATCGCGATGAGGATGGGAAGTTCCTTCTGCGATTCATAAGTTTCGATACCATGAGAAACTACTTCCGCGAAGATATCTGGATATCAGACAAGAGTTCCAAGAAGCTCGGCTCTGTGTGGCTGGACCACATCAACAGAAAGCAGTATCAGGGAATGGCTCTGATGCCAGGAGTTGTGAACAGTGACTACTACAATCTCTGGCGTGGATTTAGTGTTGAGCCAGTCAAGGGTGATTGGTCCCTGTACAGGGAGCATCTCGAGAGTATCATCGCTAGTGGTAATGAAGATCACGCCAGATGGATATTCAACTGGATGGCGAGTGTCGTGCAGATGCCTCAGGAACATGGGCACACAGCAGTCGCCATACGAGGTGGTCAGGGTGTTGGGAAGTCAACGTTCTGTGAATGGTTCGGGTCTCTCTTCGGTGACCATTTCGTTGGGGTTCACAGCTATCAGCAGCTGACTGGGAAGTTCAATGCCCATCTTCATAACGCTGTTCTCGTATTCGGTGATGAGGCAATCCTGCCATCTGAGATGAAGAAGGGAGTGGGCATACTCCGTGGGCTCATCACCCAGGATAAGCTCTCGATTGAAAAGAAGTACATGGACAGTATGTCTGTGAAGAATCACATTCATCTGATGCTTGCAAGCAACGCACCCAAGTTCATCCCAGCTCATGAGCAAGAGCGTCGATTCGCAGTCTTCGAGGTCAGTGAGTGTCATCAGAATGATCTTTCATTCTTCAGAGCTGTCCACAAGCAGCTGTTCAAGGATGGTGGTCTCTCAGCTCTTCTGTATGATTTGAAAGAACATCCTCTGGATAATAATGCTCTGAGAACAGTTCCGGCAACAAGTGCTCTTCTAGAACAGAAAGAACTGTCCGCCGATATCTTCGTGGTCTGGCTACAGGATCTATTGAACGATGGTCAAGTATGCTGGAAAGAGTGGAGTAACCAATACGATGGATTCATCATCGACAAGGATGAACTCCATGGAAAATATCTTCAAGACATGAAAGATTTGGGTATTAATTATCGTTTACAAAAAACTCAGTTCTATCAAAGAATGAAAAAGATTCTTAAAGGATGGCCATACGATAAGAGAATCAGAGGAAAGAAAGGTGTGGCCGATAGAAGAATCTATGTCTTCCCACCTCTGGATGAGACACGTGAGATATTCGAGAAGTTCTTCCGAGCTAAGATTGCGTGGAGTGAACCAGACACCGAGGAACCGGAGACTGAGAAGATAGATTTTTAGTACGAGACGCTGAGGTGGCCGGAGACTGGAAGAGACAGGCCACCTCAGCCAGGGAACTAGGAGGTGGGTCCAAGTCCCCTGATCTCCCGCACTACAATGTCTTTCCCCTGTTCATCGGTCTTATGATTCATTCTGGTAGCATCTCCCCGATCTATAAGATGAACCCCGTCCCGATTCAGAATATAATTCCAGACCGATACGTCACCGTGCAGGCGTCCTACAGGAGCGTTCTTGATCATCTCGGCTACTTCTAGCGCCCTTTGCCCGCCTAGCCGTTGGAACGTCCTTAAATTGATCCCTGAGGTCCACTCACGGGTCTCCTGCTTACGCTTAAAGGTAACCGTCTTGCTAAACTGTGTTGAGTGAATCTCAATGCCACCAAGTGGTATTGACTTAGGGACGTCCCAATAGGATTTAGTGATTGATGACTTCGGTGTTTCGTACATTATCATCGGCCGCTTCACATCAGCGGTATGGCTCGGGGTCCAGCCCAAAATCCGTGAATACTTCAAAGTCAACAATTCGTAGAGTGGCCTGACGACATCCTGGCCACAAGCCCCGTGATCAGTAGGGGGTGGGGTCTCTACGATCAGGATGTCACCAAGCTCCCGGACCGCCGCTAGGACCCGGGCATAGTTCTTGAAGTGATGCAGCAGATTAAAGCACAGCACCACATCGAAGTGCTCGCACCGAGCAAGATTCTCCAAACTCTCGGCAGTCAGTCGGTGCTTCAGGTGAATGGTCCCGAAGATCTGGCCGTTGGGCTCTACGGCAATACAGGTCGCTTTGGGATATTCATCTTGAATTCTTCTACAGAAGTATCCTTCACTGGCTCCAAGATCCAGCACAGTGAAGGATCTCCTATAGCTCTCTAGAACTGGTTTTATCAAATCGTATCTGGAATCACACTCACGAATTCCTTCTTTAAGAACCTGACCGTCTTTCCAGATCGCTTGATAAGTCACTTACGTTTCCAGCCTCGATTGAAATTCCAGACACTAGCCCAGGAGCAGGCTCCGAGAGTTATGACCCTGGTCGCCCAGTCTAATGTTTCGACACGGTTCCTTCGCATCTTTTCAGAACCCATGTTGGACACCAAAGAGATGCCGATGAATGTGGCAGTCGTCAGTGGGACCCCACCAATTGCTGGATCCCACTGACTGCGTTGATCACGATACTGAGTAGAGAGGGGGACTGCACCACCGCACGCGATGTAATTCGCCCAACCCACTGCTCGCCACACGAGTGAAGGTTCCCCCACCGAAGGCTCTTCCTCAATAACACTAACCTCGATTTCTGGCTCCGGAGTCAACGACAGCGTATACCTTCGAAGCTGAGGATCCTGCTCGTAGAAGCTTGCCGTAATGGCTATTACTGCAGCCCACATCATCAGCGCACCCAGACAGACAAAGGAACGAATGCGCCCAAGGCTTCGATGATAGCAGATGTAGATCCCAACGAATTCAGTCGGAATTGAACCTGCCGTCCATCGATGTCAGCCACATTAGCTATGAGTGGATTAATCACACGAGCACCATCCACGTCAAAGCCAGCCACCTCTAGACCATCCTTGAACGCAGTGACGGTAACCCAGATGCTTTGACCAGGATTACCCTCAATGTCAGGTGGATCTGCTATCAGGGTTACTCCCACAGGCAACACGATAGGTGGCACTACAGTACCAGTTCCCACAGTACCTGTAGTGGGATTAGCTATGTCCACACTGACACTTGATGGAGTAGTGGTGATCTCGGTACATCCGAGATAAAGACTCAGTGATACGAGCAATAGAAACTTCAACCTCATTTTGTCTCCTTTTATATTGGCGCGCAAAAGATTTCAAAAAGAAGTTATGTCGCCCCAATCTTTCAGTTAAGCTACTCCTTGATGTTCGAACGAAAAGTGGTTGAAGTCCCCGAAATCTCCACCCCACCTTGCCATTACATCCTGAGCTTTCCAAAATGCACCGAGCCTGTCCCAGACTTCAGGGGCCTGGTCATATGCTGCGATGTATTTTCCATTCACGAACAGATTCAGATCCCCAGCCAGCTTTTCATAGTGAGTAGATTCTGGATGGTGACCCCTTCTGTCTGGTCTCCAAAAATCCCCTGTCGTGAATTGAATGTCAAGCTCAAGCTCCTCTGCTAATTCTTCAGTCCCGAAAATAATTAACTTTGCAATTGACCGCGCGAATCTTCGTTGCTTATCACCCAGTTCACTCATAGTTCCATCTCAAATTCCATCCGTAATTGATTCCCGCGTCTTATGTTTTGAACCGCTAGAAAAGACAAAGCAGCAGCAGAACCTATTCTAAGAAACCATGCAAACTTTTGATTATTCTTTTTGTAGTAAATCAATGATCCCTTGTTAATGCCATATGCTATGGCACCCATCCCAACCAACCGCAGTATCGATTGCTCTGCATCTGGAACAATATCTTTACCCCCAGCTATTGCTTGAAATCCCACGTATCGTTCCAACGCAGACCAATTAATGAATGCTGTAGAGTAGACCAAGATAGCCATAAACTCAAACTCATTCGACACCTTGGGCTCTGCTACTTGCTGCTGGCCCCAGGCTTCTACCCTCTCGATATCAAGGGTGGTTATCGTTATGAGCTGCAGTATCAGCAGGAATGTCAAACAAACACCGGCCTGATAAATAGTTCCCTAAGGATTGCTTCATATTCCTGTCGGTTACTAGGACGGGATTTGAAGCGACGAAAGAACTGGGTGATGTCCCGATAAATCAATCCATGACTAGCAACAGCCATTAGTGGGGGGATCCAACAAGACATCATCACAAGAAACGCTCCTGGAGTCAGTGAGAAATTAACATTGTAGGATACCTTGGAATATCTAACCTCAGTTCCAGTGTTAAAACCAGTTTCAGGGAATATACCCAATTCAACTGTGCGAAGATCTAGTGGGGTCCAAGTGCCCCCAGTAGGGCGAAGGATAGGGCCAGAATTGAGATCTTGCCAGACGGTATTATTCAAATCTCCTGTCCCGACACCTCTTGTGAAGGTTATGCCATCCAAAGAAAATCCTGGTTGTGCTGACCCAGTGAACGGCCCAGGTTGATCATGCTGCACTCTCATATCAATGTCAGGATCAGCATCAATAGTGACAGCACGATCTCCAGGACTATCGACAAAATAGCTTTCTTGAAGTGCGCCTGAAAGCTTCGTACCAATGTAGGTTGTGTCAACAGCATCAGTAACAGCTGTTACCTTATCCCCTCCACCAACAAGAACACCAGTGTCGAGAGTACCAATACTGGTAGGATCAAAAGCTTCTATCGTCATTTGAACGCCGCAAGAAGATCAGGATACTGGATGGTGCGCACATGGATACGGAGATCTTTTGCTGGAGTAGTCCCAGCTTGATCCAGATTCACTGAAATCTTAGCCTGAGCAATTGAGTCTGTATTCTCCGATGACCCAAAACAACTGCGCTCGTACACCCCATCAGGATCCCCACCCCCACTAATCGCGCCATCCAGAATTGTTGGGTTACTGGTGTACATGGATTGGTAAGCAGCACCATCCCATTGCAGAACATCTGCTATTAGATTGGACCCTACTGGCCCAGTCTCAGCATTGAGAGTAGTGTTCTTTACGATGAAAGGAGTATTCGGAATGTAAGCAAGCTTCACAGGACCTGCTACCACGTCACTTGCTAACGGAACGAACAGCGTTGGCTCAATAACTGAGGGCCACACGAAATCCTGAGGAGGTATCTGCCCGAACACAAGACACGGTAAATCGAATAGAGCGAATCCAGAACTGCCTGCGATATTAGCCTCAATGAAAATATCCAGCTTAGTAGCTGAAGCATCCAGCTGCTTGATCCCAAAGATCCAAGTCCACTCATTGTCCCCAACATGCTGGAAGAAAGTATCCGACAACCCATCATTTACACCGACGCTGCCCAATGAAGCTGTAGCCGTCTTGATCTTGCACCCAAATCCAACTGTTGTGCCCTTCAAGAAAGGGGGAAGAACTGGCAAAAGTGGCTGAGTAAATCTGGAACTATTGGTAGCCAACGTTATCTTCGTTGCCATTACTCCCTGAAAATCACCAGATTCTCGAGCTGGTGTGCCGTCCCCAGAAAAATTCCAGTGCGCAAGAGTAGTTGGTGTGGGCCAGATTGTGAAGTATGGATCCTGTACCACATTCACACCATTGAGTGAAAAGTCCACCGCTTGGAAATTGGCCCGTACTGGTGCGGATGCCAGAAGTGTACTAACCTTAGGTTCTAATCTGTCCCAAGTCATACTTTCTCCACCTGTGCCTGTCTTCCATCTTCAAGTGTTACCCACATACGTTTCTTTTGGACTGGCTTCAGCGCTGGCTTTGGTTTCGCCTTCGGAGTTCCACGGAATCCGATGTACTTCTCAATGGTGGCTGCTTGGAGGAACCCAGCAACCCAAGCCTGTTCACTCTGGCACCATCCAGGTAGAACATCATAACGATTCGCTGGATCAACACCATCCGCACCGACATACCGACAATGACAGCCCCCAAAAGAAATATTACGAGCAGCACAATTGTTGCAATCATATCCCTTGGGCGTCTTCATATCATCATTACGTATGGTGGAGACTTCGGCGAGTCTTTCTCGGTCGATGACTGGGGCTTCGTTAACATCCCCAACCTTATAAAACGCTGCTGTTCCTGGTGCTTTGCCAGGTTCGACGACCGTGAAAACCATCTCTTGGGAAGGATAGAGCCAACCTTCAGGACTAACAGCCAGCATATTAACGCCGGTCCCACAAGGCTGAGTACTACGATCATCCTTAAGAAGGATCTCATTGAATTTATGAAAGAGGTTATTACGAAACCCACCTTGAATATTTCTTTCACGAATTGCACGTCGTCCTACTCCTCGCATGAACATAGTCAAATCCAACTGAGCCTGAGCTGGCCACGGCTCCAGCCAGTTAAGATTGAAGTTAATGTTCCGGAAGCCCCGATCGATCATCCACTGTAGGTCCGTTTCCTTGGGGACTCGCTTGGGATCTAATTGCCAAGCAATCTCGATGTGCGGGCGCCACTTCAGAATGTCATCGACCGGGATCACATCCCAACTGGGCTTGCCACCATAGAACGTTCGCTGCTTGTCATGAATCCAGGGAGGGCCGTCCATCGAGAGTAGAACACTTAAGTCGTGCTCATCCAAGAACTCTCGGACGTTCTCTTTGAGCATTGTTCCGTTGGTCGTGACGGAAAACTTGATCTTCTTACCGGAGCCTTTGAACGCTTCCTTGTAGATAGGAACCCAACGATGGATGAGATCGTATTGAAGCAAAGGCTCACCACCATAGAACACGCAGTTCAGCTCGCTCTGATTCCATTCCGTAGCCCATTCTAGTGTTTTTCGCATCACGTCGTCAGTGATGTTCTTTATTAGTCCGGCTTCCTTCTGCCACTTCCACTGATGGCTTCCCTGGTAACAGTAGATACAATCTAGGTTACACGTACGAGTCATCACAAACCAAAGTGTTCTCATATTAATTCTTCCTTTTGCTGACAAGCTCCTGTTTGACAACTATCTTGACAATTCTGACAACTTCCTTCACACCCAGTAGTCTGACAGGTAGTCTCACAGCTACCAGTTTGACACCCAGATTCACATGTTGCTCCAGTCTCACAAGCATCCTGGCAATTCTGACAACCTCCGCCTTCACAGCCACCTTGCTGACATGCGGTTTGACAAACTCCAGAGTTACACTCTACCTGTTTGACTGTCTGGCAATCCTGGCAAGTCGCTTCACAACCACTGGTCTCACAACTCGTCTGACATCCGGAACCCTCGCATGCTTGGCAGGTAGTCTCGCATCCTTCACTGCACAATTCAGCAGTTTCTTCTGTTGACTGACATGCCCCTTGGCAAGACTCACAAGATCGTTGGCAAGTATCTTGGCAATTGACTTGACAAGGCTCTTGTCCACTAGTGGGTTGCTGGCAAGTCTCCTGACACGATATGGTGCACTGGGCCGCGTCCTGACATGTTCCCTCACAATGCTGTTGACAATCTGCTGTACACTCATCGCTTGCAACCGTGACCCGGTCATCGGTCAATTCCATATCGACAATACCTTCTTGCTGTTCCTTGCCGATAGAGATTATACGGAATACCTCATTTCTTATCTTGCCACCAACACTCAGGGCCCGATCACGATTGATTATCAGTTTATCCCCAACTTCTAAATCAACGAACTTTCCACCAACAGCTGTGGTACTAACTTTCCGGGCAGCTGTGCGAGCCAACTCCAGCATACGATTAGCTGTGCTAAGCGCATTACTACCACTCTTCAGATAAGTGTCAAACTCCCGGATTTCAGGACGTCCTAAACGAACTGGTACAGAATCATCATCCGCCTGTCGTCGTTTAAATCTACCACCCCCACCACTTCCACCTGGGTTCTGATCATATTTGATCCGAATCCCAGCATAGATTCCAACGACGGAACGTTCAATTGAAAAATTTTGGATTTCAGCACCACTAAGTGTCTTGGTTTTAGGAGGGATCTCACCGACATATACCTTGTAGAAAACCTTACCCTCACCGTTTACCAAAATGTTTGAAATGTTAGAAAACTCAAGTCTTTCAAAGATGTCCTTGGTGGATGTGGGCGAGTTCAGTAAAAGTGCTAACGATTCACCAGAAAGCGTACGAGCAGCAACAAAACTAGATTCATCAACAACCGACGGAGACTTATTCATGTATCGAACGAGAAGACACCTCAGAATATCAGCCCCAATCTCAATCAATGCATCAGGAATTCCAGTAAATGTCCCGGAAACATCATCCTTGTAACCTTGGGCATCCACTCGGAAAAATATATCTCTGTCGATATCTACATCACGAATCTCATCACTTGAATAGCTAAGAGCTCCTGTCTTATCTGTCAGATTAAAACCTATCAGTTTAGGAAAGTCGCTCGGCACTTCATTATTGGCGGTGTTATTACTGAAAAATAGATCCAGAGTTCCTGCTGGTCTGGAAATAGTCCACAGACCAGTTGTGGCACTATACACACAAATGGTGTCTGATTCCCCACCAGCAGCTTCCATTGCTGTACTAACTTCATTGCCAAGCCCTGTTGCTGAATAAAATCCTGGAGTCACAACTACATCATGATCTATACCACCGCCATCATTGAAAGAAAACGTGTTGTTACCAGCCTCAACAAGAATTGGAACTACATCCTGTAGAATGGTTATTGTTCCAGCAGCGAGATCCTCACTATAACTGATCCCTAATCCCAATTCAAATCTACGAGCTGGATCTCTAAATGCTGCCGCAATTTCATCACCATAAACAAAGACCTTATCAATGGCTTTCATCCCATCAGGAGAATTTGTAGTGTCACAAATCTCATAGATCCCAAGATCAGTGATACCATCTACCGTCTTATCAATCCGTACAGGATCAATATGCTCCTTCACCCCAAAGAAGATTGGACGTGATAATCCTATCTTACTAAGATCCATATCAATGAAAAAGTCTCCCCCTGAACCGTCGTCTGTTTCAGTGTACAGGGGAGCTGGCAAAATCTGGTGGAAGAAAGCTCGAATATCCTGTAGATCAAACTTCGCCTCAAAGTCGTCTACATCAATCTTCTGAATAAGTCCAGTCATCGCATGGCGATAGTCGTTGAAAGGAATTTCCTGGCCGTCATTAAAAGCTCCACCAGTTTGGATGATTACCTCTTGGTTCATCCACTCAAAGTCAGCGATGAGCCGTTCAAATTGACCGTCAGAATTGATGACACCAATTGATCCTGAACCGATTGATTTTCCACCAAAGAAAATATCATTGGAACCTGTTTGAACTTTAGGAACTGACCGTCCCGAGAGGCGTGGGTCACAATTCGTGAATCGCCAGATGCGCTCGACGGTCATCGCATCCCAGTAGACAGAAACTGGCGCAGTCCCTGAGCCTATATAGTCTGTGAAAAGCTGAAAATTAAGCGTTGTGGTGAAGGCCCGGAAATCAAAGAAGAAGGTCTTACTCTCGGTGATGGGAGTGCCAATATTCAATTTATTCGACTCAACAGCCATTACATTTAACGCAATAGGATCTGGGCTTGGGGTCGTGGCAGCTTCAGTAACATCACCAACCTCAGTAAGAAAATCCCCACCTGTACCACTATTAGTTAGAACAGTAGTATGGTCATTTTGTAACAAGAGCAGAGGTGGATTTCCAGTAGGGAACGAACCATCACTGCCCAGGTCCACGGGAAATCCATCTAATGTTATGAATTTTGCCCGGTTGCCAGCTATTGTAAGATCAAGAGTTTCAGCCACATTCAAATAGAGTTGAGCCAAATCCCCTATCATTGGCAATGCGAGTCCAGCATTATTACCAACAATCCAATTATCCTTAGTATAATCAATTACATCATTGACTAAAGTCTGGAGATTTAAATCAGCCACCCCATCGATATATAACTCGCTCCTACCAGCCTCCAGATCCCAGGAAGCTAAAACCAAATGCCACACATTATCATCATAGGAATCATTAGATACCATCTCCATGATGATAGCAGCGGCAGCATTAGAACAGAAAACTCTAATAGTACCATCAGTCTTTATCCTAAACTGAAAACCGGCAGCACTACTTTGCAAAATTGTTTGATTGTTTGGATCGCCTATCGTCTTAAACCATACACTTGCTATTCCGCGTTTGCCATCTGCATTCCCAGCAAAATCGCTACCTAATTCCAGACGAGATGCACCATCAAAATTCCAAGCCTCAACTTGATACGATCCTTGTGTGTTTCGCCCATCAGATAAATAAGAGATATCGTTATTAAAAACCGATATCGATGCTTGAGCATTTACACTCGATTGGTAGTACCCAGCGAAGCGATACACCTGCCCAACAACAAATCCTGTTAGCTGTTGCTTGGTATTGACAGTTGGTTCAGCAGCACTGACCGTATGTTTTAGAGCAAAATCATTGAATTTGACTATAGAGGATTCTTTAGAAGCAAGCTCATCATCGGAACTTGTCCATCCATCTGCTGTTTCGACTACAGGTCCAAGTGTTTCTCCGGTGACCTGTTCACCTTGTATAACAAAATCACCACCAGTCCCTGAATTAAATCCCTGATGATCATCAGGAGCTGGAAGTGCCTTATCGTCACCCAAAAGATAGACTAGGGCAGCTGTACCAGTTGGGAGTTCACCAGTTGTTCCAAGAGATATTGGACCCTTGTTCTCTGTGATGAACTTACGACGATTAGCTTCAACGGTGATGTCTATAAACTCATTTGTAAAATAGAATTCCGCGGTAGCACCAGTAAACTTGTCATCGCCAGCTGCATTCAGGGCACCGATAATCCAATCCGTATCAGTGTAGTCTATATCATCCTGAGAAATAAGCGCAGAGGGTTGAGATGTATCATCCAGAAAAGCAGTTCCTTCCCCAAACGCACCAGAACCCAAGTCCCAGGACGCCACATAGTGATGATAGTTAGGACCCGCTACAATATTATTGTCATGGGTAAATCGTATGATCTCTTGACCCAGAGTGTTTCTGGCGCGTAGAATTATCTCATTCTTAAAAGTTAACCTCAAAGAAAAACGGCTCAATTCATTACCAAAAATATAACGCTCAGTACTATTTTCCCCATCTACTCTGAACCAAACACTTAGAGTTCCCAACATACTATCCACAAGTCCCGTGATATTTCCACCACGAAGCAAGTAGTCTGTTGAGCCATCGAATAGAATGGGATTAGTAAGATAGTTAGGGGTCCAGTTTTCAAAATCTCCGTTGATAAGTTTATCCGGACCCAGCTCTGGAATGATCATCTCACGATTGGAAAGAAAGATACCATACTGAGCCACTACCGTCTGCAAATCTGGATCAGTACCATCAAAGAGATGAATGTACAATGTATTGAACTGATCCCATACCGGACTATTCGGGGCCGGTGTGTCCCAGAATGATCCATCATCCCAATGAACCTGGGTTCCCCCAAACTCCTCGTCCACAACATAGAAATATGTTCCTGGAGTATCAACACAAAGCTGAAGTGTTTCGACCCGAGTCAATCCGGTATCTATAGAAGTTTTCACCCCGACTATATCCAGGCGCATGAAATCATACTCAGTCACCGTAGCGACTGAGTAGGCAGTACCTTGGAATAGGGACCAACCAGTAATCACCTTTATTGGTTTAAGGGTTGCCACCGTATCCTTACGAGTATCGGTAGCATCCGCAAGCCGGACAAAATCCTTAAGATCCGAGAGTAATCCCGTGGTGCCCTTGCCGATGGTAGTCGCAGGAAATGGACCGGGTACTGCAACTGGTACTACAGGCCCAGGCGTTTCTCCTGGGACTTGTGTATCCTGGGATATAAAATCACCACCAGTCCCAGAATTAGATCCTTGATTAGATAGGTTACCACGAAGATAGACTAGAGCAGCTGTGCCTGTTGGAAGCTCTCCGGTGTCCCCAAGATAGACAGGATTACCATCAGTATCGATAAACTTCCGTCGATTAGCCTCTACTGATAGATCTAAGAATTCAGTAGTAAAATAGAGATCAGCCATGGCCCCAGTGAATTTGGAACCGGCATTATTGTCAGCGCCAATATTCCACTCATCCTGGTCGCTGTAGCTAACTGCAGCATCGGTGTTAGCAATTTCAGAAATATCGCTAACATCATCGATGTAAAAGAATAGAGTCCCAGCCGCAGTATCCCATGAAGCTAAGACATGGATCCATGCCGGACCAGCCGGGAAAACTGCTACTGTATTTATGTGAACAGAAGACGGCACTCCATTGACGCCAAACTTATTCGCTGATGTCATATGAAATCGAAATTTGGATACAAAAGCCCCAAAAGAACTGAGGATATCTCTGCCGAAACCGTCTCCCCCATCAATACGGACCCATACACTAGCAGTCCCGACCTTGCTGTCAACAATTCCTGTAAGATTAGCACCAAGATGCATGTAGTCAGTGGTACCATTAAACAGAATTGCAGACGGAACGTATCCGTTACTCATCCGAGTGTCTCCAGAAGATCAAAATTTGCTGACCAATTTTGATTAGTACCAGAATCAAAACCCATTCCAGAATCTAAAGACACATAAACTAGATTCACTATATCATCAGCATCAAGAGCAAAGAAGAATGGACGCCCAGCCTGAACATGGTTGGCAATCTTTTCAAATTCAATCTTATCAGCAGTTGATAATCCAGGCCAACCTATACTCCATTCCCGACGAGTTGGTCGAATATTTTGGAAATGAGCACCCTGATCAGCTTCCTGGATGGAACTAAGCTCATCACGATTCTCACCATATGGCGTAGAGTATCCGCGCTCTGGCTCAGTATAACTGCCAATATAAACAACACCAATCTCAATGAATCCATTGGTATTCTGAACATCATCGACAGTGAAACGCCAATGTTGTAAAACCTGTGGTGGATCAAATTGATCCGCCCAAAGATCATCTCCCTCGGTCAATTGAGTAGTGAATATTGGAGCCGTCCAGATATTAGCGTCATTTCCCTGAAGTCTTACACTACCGCCTGAAGTAATATTGGTGTCTAACAAGATCCCAGCTCTAACCTCAAATGGCTGGGAAAATTGTAACTGCACGAATTGACGAGATTGATATGATAACGTATTTGCTAGATAAGTGCTGGCCCCAGTATCATCAGCGGATATATCAAATCCTATATCAGGACCTACATTCAATGTGGAATTTGCCCCACTAGACCACAATAAAGAAAAAACACCAGTAGCCTCTATAATAAACGTGTGGGTCAAAACATTATAGGTACATGTCCAGATTGGGGAACCACCTCCTGGACCAGCATTTAATTGAAAAGTAATCTCAGCTGCTAGATCCCCGCCAAGAGCATAGTTGCCCGGAGTTAGTGTTTTCGTTTTATCTCCAGCGCTAGCATCATTAGTTTCGATCTTGTCATTAATTCCCTCAAAGATATTCCAACCAGTCTTGGAGCGCCATCGCTTCGAACGCAATGAATCCAACATCCATTCCTGTGGAAAAGCCAACTCCTCGGAGGTGACTCCAATATCGGTTCCCGAGAGTTGGGCAAAATTCTGCCATAACCAACGAGCTCTTACACCTCCCATTTAGAAATCCCTCACTGACGAAAAATGAATTCTAGTTCGTCCTGATTTAGTATTCTTTTCTATCCAACGGGCAAGCACTGCTCCGTCAAGTTCCAGTATAATCGGTCCACCACTTCCTCCACCACGCATTCCCTTCATGGCAGAAGCGATTTCTCCAGCAAGCTGGTGACCCCCACCCTTCGGGACAACAGCCTCTTGGCCATGCAGTACAGCAGAGCTCTGTGCACCGAAATTCTGAAAGTCTAATCCCGGCGTGCCCGCTCTGAATTTAGTACTCGATATCTTAGCAACGTTAGCGGCAACCATCCCAGCAGTAAGAGCAGCTACCGCAAAACTAAACGGAGGTCCAGGAGGTCCAGCTAGTGCTCGTTGTATGGCAAGAACACCAGAGATAATAGCTTCTGCGATAGATATTGCCTTATTCTTACCTGCAAACAATTTCAATGCCTGAGCACCAGTATCGAGGGATTGAGTTAGACCTTCGCTGAAGAACGCAAACTGCTCTGCATCACCTGTCTTCTTTGACTCGTTAAATTCAGCAAAAGCTAATGCCAAACGCTCAGCGGATATCTCACCAGAAGCTGCCATGACTTCAAAATCTTCTGCAGCCTGAGCAGACATCTTCGATAACGCACTATTAGTTTTGATACCCATCCGCGCGAAAGCTGCCTCAGTCGCACTAGTCAAATCCCCCACACCTACAATAACTGGGCCAAAACCTTCAGTAACTGACTCGAAGACCTCAGACATTACTTCTTCCCAGTCTAATGCTACCTCTGACATTCCAGGTGTATTCTGGATAAAGACTTGAAGCATTTCATTTAATCTTGCTTGTTTGGCAGTGGCCAACGCTACAGCTGCTGAAAGTTCAGCACTCGTTTCAGACATCGTTCGCTGAGATGCTATAAATTCATCAGCCTTTTCTCTAGCATTGGTAAATGTACCCTGGATAGTTTCTGCAAATGCTACTGTTTCTGCGTTAATCTTAGCAAGGCCCTCACTCAAGACCACAGAATTGAAGGGATCCCCACCTGCTTTAATCTCGGCTATCTGTTCAGCGATAGTACTAAACGAAAGATTCCATCGCTTATAAACACCTACAGCCTCATTGACCAATAAAGCAAGGATTCTCACATTATCAATGGCTAGATTAACACCCTCATCGGCCCATTTCTGAATTCCATCTTCTGAAGAAAGCTCCGCATTAAGATTACCCACAGCTGTCTTTGTGAGATTGACAACCGTATTGAATGCTGTGCTACGAACTGCTGCAGCACCAATCCAAATTACAGTAGCTTCAATTCCACGTGTCAGAAGATCAAATTCCTTCTCCAAAAGATCGACAACCCTTATAGTCTCGGTGTCGATGATCGAATTCATGTCCCGGAGCTCAGACTCAAAACGATCTAACTCATCACCCGTAAGTCCCAAGAAATGAGCACCAGCCCG
>Ga0255057_10001006_pt1 | contig 16319 bp, 20 predicted proteins | sample Cases_109_6_MG_FD_189022 | JGI IMG/M metagenome (GOLD analysis project Ga0255057, IMG submission 189022) | Seawater microbial communities from Amundsen Gulf, Northwest Territories, Canada - Cases_109_6 | ecosystem: Environmental > Aquatic > Marine > Gulf | place: Canada: Northwest Territories... | reverse complement strand
ACGTTGAGGCCAACCAGCATCTCCAACGGCATTTCGCACCTTCGATTTGGACCGAGCTCAAAGAAGAACCCGATGCGGTTTGTTGATGCCCGGTTCAACCGGGGAAGGCGGCCTAACGGTCGGCGCCCGGTATCGGTCCGCTTCCGAATCACATGGGAGACCTACCGGTACGGGTTGTCTGTCGCCAGGTATCGGGTCACGTAGTCGCGGACGCCCTCGGATGCGTCGGCAAACGGTTCTTCGTACCCCGCGGCCCTCAGGCGGGTCATGTCGGCTCGAGTGTAGTACTGGTACCGGTCGCGGATCTCTGCCGGGGTGTCCACCCAGTTGAACCCGGGCTCCCGACCGATGGCTGCGAACAGGGCCTCGATGAGCTCGCGGAACGACTGGGCTCGACCCGTGCCGACGTTGAACAGGCCGCTCGCCTCGGGATGGTCGCGGAGCCACAGCATGACACGCACGCAGTCGCGCACGTAAATGAAGTCGCGCAGCTGGCCGCCATCCTCGTAGTCTGGGTGATGGGACCGGAACAGCGTGACCGGCTCGCCGGCGCTCGCCGCTCCGTATGACTTGGCGACGATGCTCTGCATGCTTCCCTTATGATATTCGTTCGGTCCGTACACGTTGAAGAACTTCAGGCCGGCCCACTGCGGCGGTGCCGGATCGCCTCGCTCGACGCGACGGGCAACCCACCGGTCGAACACGTGCTTGCTCCAACCATATGCGTTGAGCGGTCTCAGTTCCCCCAGGGATTCGTCACGCCCATCGTCTCCGAATCCGCGACTTCCGTCGCCATACGTCGCGGCTGACGAGGCGTACACGAGCGGAATGCCGCGGGACGCACACCATCCCCACAGCTTCTGTGACAACCGGACGTTGGTGGCGACGATCAGGTCTACATCGCGCTCGGTCGTGGACGAGATCGCGCCCATGTGAAACACGTAGTCGATCTCATCTCCCCGCTCCTCCAGGAAGCGCACGAGCTGCGACGGATCCACGGCCTTGGCCAGCGCCGCGCTCGCAAGATTCCGCCATTTATCTCCTTTGCGGAACCAATCGCAAACCGCTACGTCGAGCCCCGAATCGCTCAGTTCGGCCACCAGGTTGGACCCTATGAAGCCGGCACCGCCGGTGACGAGGATCACAGCGTGGGCATCCTTTCAGTCTCTGAGATGGCGTCCATGGCCCGATTCTACGCCTCGGAGGTGCCTGCTGCACGCACGTGACCTTCACGGCTGGGGAGCTTGCCGCTCTGGTGCAGCAGCCTCCCTCTTCCTTCGCTCCCTTCGTGGGAGCTTGCCTCCGTCTGCGGTTGGCGGGTGAGCGAGCTTCTGAGCAGGGAGTGGTCAGACGTGAGGGACGGCTTCCTCTGCCTGCTTCCTGAATGGCAAACCGTATCTCATCCATGTCCGGGAGCGAAGCCCGGACCGCCCTTGCAAGCGAATCGGTCACCTCCGTGAGCTCTGAGGCGAGTCGTGACAGATTGCGCGACGCCACATGCATCTTGGCAAGTTCACGCTGGAGTAGGTACGAGAAGATCGGCTTGCGAAACGACACTCGGGCGACGGCCCCCAGCCTGTCCCCGATTCGCGCGATCTGGGTTCGCCACTTCCGGACGCGCTCGCGTGCGAGGTCCCGAAAGTCACTAAAACGTCGGATGTCCGCTGGGTTGGCGGAGAGGGTCTGGGGATGGGATGCCCAAGTACGGCACACTCTCAGCAGCGTCGGCCGAGGCCAGGATCCGAGCGCGGCCGAATCAACAGAATCTCGCGCTTGGTGGGCCAGAATGGCGATCGCGAACTCAACAGGTGGTAAGTCCAACCGTGAACCCAACGTCTCGAAATCGGAGAGAGAGAGAACGGCGAGCCGGAGCGGTTCTTGGCCCGCCACGGAAACCTCGATTCGAGCCGACTCGATATTCAGGATTCGCTTTCCCTCAGCGTCTGTCATTCGCATAGCGTGAAGATCACAAGTAATAGAATTGTTCCGGCCGGGGGCCGAAGGAGGGGGGCGGCGGGAACGTCATTGTGATGACTGAGCTTTCAGCCTCCGCGTCAACATACGATCCTGCCCGCCGCCGTGCGAGCGATTCCTACAGTGACGTTTACAGTGACGTTGCTGGCTGCGCCCCACCGTTGCTCACCGCGCTTGACGCGCCGTTTACCGCACTGTTCTGCGGCTGGCTGCGCCTGGCTGGCGCGGGATTACGGATTCCTAATCCGAAGGTCGCGTGTTCGAGTCACGCCGGGGTCATTCTTCCAACTGGTTGTCATCCAATTCGTTATGGGATTGCCCCTGAGGCAATGTGAGCCTGCGTGAGGGCATGTGAGTCACTTCTAGACACACATTCGCTCCGCAGCCGCAGGAATCCAGGTGGCGAAGGCCTCTTTGGGAAACGGCTCCGCCGTTAAGTTGGGCATTGGAAGCCTGAGACCGGCGCTCTGAGGCGCTCGATCTACGCGGCCCCACCCCCTCCGCCGGGGCCAACCTTCGGTCATGCGAGAGACGCTGCGAGAGCGCGTCATAGGCCCGGTCTTCGGGCGCAGCAGAGGCGTGGTTTCAGGACGGTCGGAATCGTCCTGGTTCCGTCGGGGCGTGTCGCTACTGCCCGAATCCCGGCGGAGGCACTTCGTAGTTGAACATGTGCCGGTAGATCTTCCACGTGCCGTCCGGCTCCTGGCGCTGAACCGTGCCGTAACGACCCGTAACCGTGACGGGCTCTGCTCCTTCCGTCGCCACCGTCGCGACGAATCCCCCCCACGAGGCGATCCAGCCGTCGGCCACGACCATGCCCTCCCGCTCCACCTCCAGCGAATAATCGGCGCCGGATGCGAAGTTCGTCACGTAGGCCGCTTCGATGCCGGCTACGTCCAGCGAGGGCGAAAGCGGCTGTGCCTGACTGGCGTCTGCGGTGAACAGGGCGGCGATCCCCGCAGCATCCTCCGCACCATACGCGTCGATGTAACCCTGCTCTCCCGCGTCCACCACGGCAGCCGCGGCTTCGGCGCCCAGGATCTGGGAGGCGGCTTCGACGACCTCCTCCGTGACGTCCGCTGTCTCCTGTGCGGCGCAGGCAGCAAGCAGCGCGACGAGTGTGAGAGCGGGCCACAATATGCGACCACGAATCATAGGGACCTCCCTTCCAGGGGAACGTCTCCGAAGGGGGATTCGGACTGCTTCTCCATCAATATAGGGGCTAATCGCGCTGTGTCACCTGCCGGGCTCCGCGGCCCTGGGGAATGGACCCCTCAGCCGGGACCTGGGGACAAAAAAAGGGGCGATCCGAAGACCGCCCCTCCCTCAATCGTCTGAGCGTCGGGGACTACGGAGTCACCGCCCCGAAGCTGTCGATCGTGATCGTGACGTTCTCGACCGCGCTTTCCTGCAAGTTGCACGAATTGATTGAATACGGTGGATTCCCGATCACCACCGTAAACAGCTGTTTCCGCTTGATCTCGTTGACCGCTTCCGCTTCGTGGGCGCGGGCCGGGCGCCTGTCGCTTTGCTCGCACGGCGGCGGGCGGCTATGCCCACAGTCGTATTCCGGACATAGAGCCGACGACTCCATACATCTCGCTGATTCCGGTGGAGCCTGACCGCAGAGTAGTGTGCCGCGTGCGCTCCTTGTGCCTTGTAGAGTTGCAGGGACCGGTTCGGCTGTCGACCTTGGAGTTATGAAGCCGTGGGAAGCCCCAGCTAGGATGGCACGAATGGGACTCTACAGCAGGTACGTGCTTCCCAGGATAGTCCATCTCACCTGCAGTTCGAAACCGACCATGCGCCAGCGCGAGAAGCTGGTGCCGCTTGCACGTGGTCGGGTGTTGGAGATTGGGATAGGCTCGGGGCTGAATCTCCCGTACTACGACCCTGCCAAAGTATCGAAGGTGTCGGGACTGGATCCTTCCCTCGAGCTGATGAAGCTGGCGGAAGAGGCAGTAGGCGAAGTGCTGTTCGATGTCGACTTCGTGTTGGCTCCGGGTGAGGAAATACCGCTGGAGAACAACAGCTTTGACACTGTGCTCATTACGTACAGCCTCTGTACGATTCCGGATACCGAATCGGCGCTGCGAGAGATGGCCCGTGTCCTAAAGGGAGGAGGCCAACTTCTGTTCTGCGAACACGGTGCTGCGCCAGACTCCAACGTGCGCCGGTGGCAGAATCGCCTCAATCCGATCTGGCGGCGGCTTGGGGGCGGGTGTCACCTCAACCGAAACATCCCCGCTCTCATCCAGCGGGGTGGCTTCACGATCGCGGACCTGGAGACCATGTACATTCCCGGATGGCGTCCCGCGAGCTTCAACTACTGGGGTACTGCGACCGTGCGATAGGTGGCTTTCGCTTTGCTCGCACGGCGGCGGGTGGGCATTGAAAGCGTCGGTCAGGTCGGCGAGTTTGACGCATATGACGACCCGTCTGATCGCGCTCGGCCTCGTTCCATCCCCTGTGCACCTAGCTGCCTGGCGTTGTGGCTGGCCCTGTGAATCCACGTAAGCAGTGCGATCGCTGTGGCGATGAAGACGCCGAGGTAGAGCAACGCGACAACTCCCTGCCGAGCATCATTGGACTCAGCCGCGGCCAACGCTTGACCCTCTGACCAGAACGCGCCTGTCCTAACGTCGGTGAGGAAACCTGCCTCCAGGAGGTTGGAACCGAGGCTCAGAACGGCGACGGCTGCTCCGCCGTACAGCAGAAACCTGGTCGCCTTCGTGAGCGTGGCTAAGTCCTTGAGTCTTTCATTCTCTCGCCCTGTCATACCGGCACCTCCATGATCCGTGATCAGGCGACGCGGGCATCTCCACCCCCAGATGCAGGATGAACTAGGTCACGACTAAAGTGATGCAAGCACCGGGTCCGGTGCGGGGGGCAGGGTCAACTTAAGGGGTGCGACTGACAACCGCACGGACTGTGAAACGGCCTCCCGAGCGCGCCTGCGCGGGCACATAGGCTTTCAACGGTGTATGTTCCAGCGGGCGCGGAGGCCGGCACTCGCCGGCCCCGCGGCCCACTTCCAAGCAACCCGATCCTCGGAACCAGGAGGCTCCGTTGGATGTGATACTTGCACTCATCGCGATCGGCGGCACTGCCGCGCTGTCCACCAGCCTGCGGATCCTGCGCGAGTACGAGCGGGCCGTCGTGTTTCGCCTCGGGCGGGTCCGACCAGTCCGCGGGCCGGGCCTGATCTTCCTTGTGCCGTTCGGAGTTGAGCGCATGGTCCGGGTAGGCCTTCGGATCATCGCCATGGACATCCCGCCCCAGGACGTAATCACGCGGGACAACGTCTCGGTGAAGGTGAACGCGGTCCTCTACTTCCGGGTGCACGACCCCAGCCGGGCGGTGCTGGAGATCGAGGATTTCCTTTTCGCGACCTCACAGCTGGCCCAGACCACGTTGCGTTCGGTGATCGGGCAGGCCGAGCTGGACGAGCTGTTGGCGGAGCGCGAGCGGTTCAACCATATGCTTCAACGGATCATCGACGAGGGCACGAACGCCTGGGGCATCGACGTGACGGCGGTCGAGGTCAAGGACGTGGATCTTCCGCAGGAAATGAAGCGGGTCATGGCCAGGCAGGCGGAGGCCGAGCGGGAGCGCCGCGCCAAGGTGATCAATGCCGAGGGCGAGCTCCAGGCGGCCTCGCGGCTCAAGGACGCGGCGCGGATTCTCAGCTTGTCACCCGCCTCGTTGCAGCTGCGCTTCCTGCAGACAGTCTCGGAGATCGCGGCAGAGAACAACTCCACGACGCTGTTCCCGCTTCCGGTGGATCTGTTCTCTCCGTTCACGAAGATGGCGGCAGGCGCCGCGCTTACCGCAGAGGAAAAGGTGGAACTGAAGCAGATCGAGGAGCGGGCCCGGAAGGCGGAGAACGAGGCGACCGGCCTCACCGCGCCCTCCCAGATCGCGAAGAGCCGGGGTGCGGACATGCTCGGCGAGGGCCCTATCGAGACCGGCCCCGGCGCGGTGGGCAACGACCCGAATGAGCGATGCAAGGGTACATAACGGATGGTAGGCAGGCCGACTCGTTCTTTTCGTCCGGGACACAGACTCGGCGGGAGAGATATGTTCTTCGACTCTCGAGCTCTCGATTCGTTCGGCCAGTACCTCCAGAACGTCCAGCGGTGTCCTCTCATCGAGGACCGGCAGGAGGAGCGGGAGATCGCTGGACGCGCGCGTGCGGGCGACCGCGAGGCCGCGGAGCGCCTGGTCACGGCGAACCTGCGCTTCGTGATCTCCTATGTGAAGAAGTACCAGGGAAGGGGCCTCAACCTGGCGGAGCTCGTCTGCATCGGGAACGAGGGGCTTCTCAAGGCGGTCAAGAAGTTCGATCCAGACAGGGGGGTGAAGTTCATCTCCTACGCCGTATGGTGGATCCGGCAGACCGTCCTGCAGGCGCTGGCGGAGCAGACGCGCGCGGTTCGCATCCCGCTGAACCAGAACTCCAATCTGGTCAAGATGTCGCGAACCGAGACGGCCCTGACGCAGAAGCTGGGACGATCGCCCGCGGACTGGGAGATCGCCAACGAAATGAAGGAGCAGGTAGAGACCGTTCGGGCGCTTCGCCGGGTCGCTTCGGCCGAGCTGAGCCTCGATGCGCGACTGGACAAGTCCGACAGAGACAGCCCCTCGTTCGGCGAGCGCGTCTTGGGGACGGACGAGGCCGACATCGAGGTGGACGTGGAGTCGCAGGAGCGGCGTGAGTTTCTCGAGAAGTTGTTCGACAAGTACCTTACCCAGCGCGAGCGGAAGATCCTGGTCCTGTACTACGGCCTTGACGACGGCGGGGAGATGACCCTAGAGCAGATCGGCGGGCTCCTTGGCGTCACCAGGGAGCGAATCCGCCAGATTCGTAACCGTGCCTTCGACAAGCTGCGGAACTCCCAGCACGGGGAGGCGCTTGAAGGGTTCTGGCGCGCTTCCGCCTGAGACGCACACATACACGCCGGCTCAGGCCCGGCTTAGTGTCGGCAGCGGTTCTCTTCAAAACCTCGCTTTCCCTTCACCGCTCGTTCAAGCCGGCCGCTTTCGCTTGCTCGCACGGCGGCGGGCCCAGGCGTTAGGTTTGCATCCTGATGGCAATTCTTCTCGTGGTAGGCGGGCTTCTTCTTATCTTCCTGACGGTCCAATTCGGCTTCTTCGGAATCAGTGCCGACACCTTCGGACGGCTGCCAATGCGGTGGATGATCATCGCGCTGGGCGTACTTCTCCTGGCCCACGCGCAGCGGCGCTCCAAACGCGGTTAGAGTGTCTTCCTATTGCTCAGCCCGTTTCAGGCCGGGCGCTTCGCTTTGCTCGCAAAGGGGGCTACAGAACTGCCTGCAGCCTGCCGGAGCTTTGAGTATAGTGGAGAGACACATACGCCTTCCCAGGAGGTGCTTCGATGAGAGTCGCCACCGTCGTACTCGCCCTATCCACTATTATCATTGCTACTTCGGCCTGCGCTCCTGCTCCAGAGCAGCAAGAACCTGTAGTCGAGGAAGCGATTGCTGAACCCGGTTTGGAGGGCGCCTGGGAGACCACCGAGTTCTCCCTGGTGTCACCGGACACCAGCTACACGATCAGTGATCCCCAGCCGAGCCTATACGTCTTCCTCAGCAGCTACTACAGCGTCATGTATGTGCCGGGCGACGAACCGCGGGAGCTCTTTGCAGGCGACCAACCGGTTCTGGGAGCCGTGGATCCGACGGATGCCGAAAAAGTCGTGGCCTTCAACTCGTTCATTGCCAACTCCGGGACCTACGAGCTGACGGATTCGACGCTCACGACCTGGCCCATGGTCGCCAAGACGCCCAATTTCATGGCGGGTGGGTCACTCACCTTCACGTATCAGGTCGAAGACGACAATCTCCGCCTAACGTTCAGACCGCCGTGGGAGCCAGACACCGAGATGGCTTTCACGCTTACTCGCCTGGAGTAGGGCTCGGTAGCAGTCTCGGTTCCACACGCAGCAGACGTGGTTCTGGGCTGCCCCTCCCAAGCGCCCGGTAGTCTCGCCACGGCTGCGGCGGCACGCCGGGCGCTTCGCTTTGGTGGCACGGCGGCGGGCGGGATGGTACCTTACTGCCACTCCGAGGCGAGCCTGCGCAGTACCCCTTTCCTGTCGCGACCCGCCGGCTTCTCTGACACACAGAGACTGCTCCGAGGCTCCCCAGGGAACCCGATGGAGGCGTGGTAATGGGAAGCGTCTATGCTGTGCTGAGATTCCTGCATGTGATCGGTTTCGTGTTCATGTCGGTCCCGCTGTTCAACCTCATCGTAGTGAACGAGCGCGCACAGTTGGGACCGTTCAACTACTACGCCGACCGGTACATGGAGAACATTATCCGCCGGGGTGCCGGTCGATGTTACACGTTCCAGACAACGGTGCTGGTCACGGGCGTGCTCTTGTTGATCGTGGGGCCGCTCGGCATTGAGGCTCTGTGGAGCAGCTGGGTGCTACTGGTCAAGACGCTTCTGCTTTTTACGCTGATGGCGCTCCTCTCCTACGTGCATCTGGGGCTTCAGCCGAAGATTGAGGCTCTCCTGGCCGCTGTAGGCCCGGAGACGCCTGCGCCCGAGGGCCTGGCGGTCCGGCTCAAGCCGTATAGGGTTCGGCGCAAGCGACTGGCCACCCTGTGCCTGTTTCTCGTGATTGTCACGATCATTCTGGGACTGCAGGTATACGGAAGCTTCAGTCCCGGTCTGACCATCGCGCTCATCGCATTGGCGGGGCTGTTCGCTTACCGGGCGAGCAGGACGCTTCTTCGCTTCGGATGGATCTAGGGGCTGCCACACACTGCACCGTCTGGCACCCCCCGGTTCACGCAGGGCGCTTTCGTTCTGTTTGCTGGAACTTGGGCAAGGACGTACTCCCAACGAGTCAGTACGAAACAACTCCCTGGATGTAGTCTTTCAGCATCCGGCTCTCGAACTCCGCCTCGCCGAGATGGGCCTTGACGACATCGCCAATGGACACCACACCCGCCAAGCGCCCCTCGTCCACCACTGGGAGGTGTCGGACCCGGTTGCTGGTCATGACGTCCATGGCATAGGCCAGCGTGTCGTCCGGCACGGCTATCACTACATCCGTTGTCATGATCTCGCTGACGAGTTTCGGGCAATCTGTTCCGGCCAGACTGGCATCGTCGAGGTGCACACACTGCTCGCCGCACATGCGCAAGATGTCCCGCTCTGTGACTATGCCCTGGATCTCGCCGGTCTCGTCGGTCACGACCAGGGCACCGATCTTGTGCCGGTTCATCTCGCAGATCGCGTCGTGGACTGTTCGGTCCGGGGCGATGGTCACGACCTCACTGCCCTTGTGTCGAAGGACGTTTCGCACGCGCATGTCGGGTCTCCTTTCGGCAGGCCGCCGTGCTCACCGGGCAGCCTCGACTCCCGGTACATAGTCGGCCGGTAGCAGAGGAGTGGAACGCCCCACCACCTCCATAAATAATGCATCTTCTGAGCGCCGAACGCCAGTTTCCAGCGTGATGGGAGGAGACGGGGCGGTCCTGCGCGGGCCGGGCGCTTCGCTTGCTCGCACGGCGGCGGGCGGGACGCGTCTGCGGTCAACTGAGTTTCCCGGCGGCTGTGGGTTTGGTACCTGAGTGACGGCGACGGAACCGATAGCTCCAAGCGGGAGGAGAGGACTACTCTCCATGCGGATCGAGGAACCCCAGGATGGTCCCGATACATTCGCCAGGGGCGCGATCCGTGTCGACCATCACGTGACTGAATGGAATCGGTACCGTTAAGGGTTCCCGCTTCAGAAAATCCTCCCAGTTGCCAAGCTTCCATGCGTCGCGCTGCAGTCCCCTATCAAGCAGTCGCAGCTTCAGGGTCGACTCGGCACAAAAGCAGTAGACGCAACTGAGGTCTGCACCGGCCCGATCGGCCAGAAGTCGGATACGGAGCACCCAGTCTGGATCCTGTACCTGACGAACGTGAGGAGCATCCAGTAGCACCGAGACTCCCAAGGCGAGGTTCTCCTCTGCAATCCGGTACAGAGCGTCGTACCAGTCTTCCCGTCCAGCCGCGTAGTGGGCTCGGGAATCCAACTCCTCGAGAAGAGGCTCCCAGAAAGTGTCCTTGTTGAGGTAAGCCATGGAGAACCGGCCCAGCAAACGCTTGGCCAAGGTCGATTTACCGCTTCCCGCAGCTCCCATGAAGAGAACGAGCCGTGTCTTGTCGAAGCATGCTGGCATGCCCGTCCACTCCTGGACAGAGGGTCCTGCTACCAGATCACGGGACAAGTGTCGGTCCGATCCAACCTAGCTCCCCCGGAACAACGCAGACACCTGGCGCCCGGTGGACAGCTTCGCTGATAACGGGGTGGATCTTCGGGGCCGTCCCTTGCAGAGCCCGGTTGTCTCGCCAAGCGGCACGCCAAGCGCTTCGCTTTGAGAACTGTAACCGTAGCTGTAACGAAATGAGGAGGAATGAGCGCAACTGAGTGAAAGTGAAATCGCCGAAATGCGCGTGAATGCAACTGTATGCAGGTGAGTGCACGTACCGCCACGCGAATGGGGTTCAGGAGGTTGCGAGTTCGAATCTCGCCGCCCCGATTGATTTAACTACAGTAGTTACAATGGATTAGCGGATTCGGATTAACTCTGCCGTTTCGGCACTCCCCGAACAATCCCCCGAACATTTTTGGTTCTGGGGTAGAGTTGAGTGCCAGTACCTTCTTGTCACCACATTGCCCACCCCCGGCCACACACTTCGTTGGGGTATCTGCCGCCGGCTGAGTTTCGCACCGGTGGCGACTTCACCCAGGTCCGGATCGTACCCCAATACTCGCAGGGCTAATGGAGCAGAATTGGGGGGCACAGTATGATTGGTTCGGAGCTACTTTGTCTTCTCAAATTTCATAATTTCGACTTTTTCACTTCTAATTCTATCCTGCCACGTATTGAAACGTTTAGACCAAATATTCATCATATCATAGACTATGATTACTTCTTTCAAGTCTTTCGTGTCCGTATAGAAATGCTCAATCTCTGCGACTTCTCCAGGGTGAAGTTCTACCGGAGCAAGAAATGGTAGGCTGAGTATAACGGAAGAACCGTTGATTGTAGGTGTTGTTGACAAAGTAATGTGTAATTCTTTAGGCCGATCTTCGTAGAGGAATATCTCATGTTGCAAATTTCTAGTCAAAACTGTTATCGTTTTACGGCCCGTGTTTTTTACATAAATCAGCACCCTTAAATCATCCCTATCGTCCCCTGATGGATCGGTAACAATCAATGCTTTGGCGATTTCTAGATCACTATTTGATTCAGTTTCTTGAGTCACAAGTGAACCTGGGGACAGAATCAAGAATATGACTACAAGAATCATTTTATTTCTCATTATTCTCTCCTGACGGGCTGACCTGCCCCCACGAACGCTACCACAAGTTAAGTTAGTCCCGCCGCAAGCCTCATGAGCGTCCCTGGCCCCTGCAATGCGGGCCGCCTGATCCACGTTCGAGCGGGCCGGATCGCCTGCGGAGCGGGCGGTCGGTAGCCCAGCGAACTGTGCGGCCGGATCGTATTGTACTCCCTGCGCCATTGCTCCACCAAGACCTGAACCTCTCTGAGCCAATAGAAGATCTCCCGGGGAATCAGTTCGTCCTTGAACTTGCCGTTGAAGCTCTCGTTGTAGCCGTTCTCCCAGGGACTGCCCGGTGCGATGAACAGGGTCTGGACTCCTACTCGCTCCAGCCACTCCCGCACCACCTTCGAAGTGAACTCAGAGCCATTGTCCGAGCGCAGATGCTCGGGCGCTCCGCGGTCGGTCACGCCCTTGGTTTCTATACCTGGCGCTCCCTCACCGACGAGGGGCTCTCGAACAGGGATGCCGTGGAGCTCATGGTCGGGCTCGTGGCGGACGTGGCCGCCGAGCCGCGGAGGGTGTCGAACCCGGAATAGGGAGACGCTTCCGGAGTGAGTTCAGTCCGAAGGTGGCGGAAACGGACTCTCCCACGGGACATCGTAGGTGTCGGTTAGCATATTCATCATGTAACTGAAGAACCCAACCGCCAGGAGCTCATCGATCTCGCTGTCTGAAAAGCCCTCGTCTCTGAGCTGATCCTCAAAATCCCAGTCCGGATCCTCGACGCTCTTGGGATCGAGCGATGCGCGGGATACGATGTCGATCGCCACTGGAAACGAAGGTGGAAGATTGGCGGTACAGGCACCCCCGGAAAGCGCGACCAGATCGTCGTAGGTCAGCGTGGGATCGAGATTCAGTGCCGCGTGCCCGTGCAGCGACGTGCAGTACTCGTTGCCGGCGTTGATCGAGATCTTGAACAGGATCAGTTGTTTCAGTAGTGTCGGGATCTCGCCTTCGATCACCGTCTCCCTGAGCATCGACCAAACCGCACGGAGTGCGTGCGGGTTGTGGCCAAGGGCCTTGAGGAAGTTGAGAACCGCAGGTGAGCCCATAGTGTCCATGATCTCGTCGTAAACGGCCCGAACCTCGGGTGACGCGTCTTCATATTCAACCTGAGTACTGCGTTTCATGGCTCCCCTCGCTCTACTGTTCAGACGGATGACACTCATCCATCAAAGTGTCTCTTCTGGCTATACGGTCTTCAAGTACTCGTGCACGAAGCTGATGGCCGTCGATCCCTGTCCGACCGCCGAGGCTACTCGACGCATGACTCCATGACGCACGTCACCGGCAGCAAATATCCCCGGAACACTGGTCTCCATGAGATAGGGGTCTCTCTTGGGCTTCCACCCGGCGGGTCGTTTGCCATTGACGAACAGATCGGGCCCGGTGAGGACAAACCCGGCTGAGCTCAATTCGATCAGATCTCCCAGCATCTCCGTATGGGGTGACGCACCGATAAACACGAACAACGCCGGGGTCGGTTCCCGTCGAGCTTCGCCGGTTTCACGATGACGAATCGTAATCGCTTCGAGTCGTTCACTGCCGTGAACCTCGACGACCTCTTCTCCCAACTGTACGTCGATGTTGTCACGCCTCTCGATCTGATCGATCAAATATCTGGACATGCTCTTGTCCAGGGATCCACGGACCAGCATCGAGACCTGGTCGGCGTACTGCGCTAGAAAAACAGCCCCTTGGCCAGCCGAGTTGGCTCCACCTATCACAAATACGTGCTCGCCCTTGTAGTTGACCGCCTCGGTTCGTGCGGCGCCGTAGTAGACGCCGGCTCCCGTCACGGACTTGATTCCCGGTACAGCGAGCTCTCGAACAGACACTCCGGTCGAGATGACCAGCGCTTTGCATGCAAGCTCGGAACCATCGGCAAGCGTCACCACGCGATAGGGATCGCGGAGGTCGATGCTGACGACTTTCTGGGCCGACAAAATCTCAGCACCGAAGCGGGAAGCCTGCGCCGCCGCACGTCGGGCCAGGTCGGCGCCGCTGACCCCCTTGGGGAACCCGAGATAGTTCTCGATCCTCGCACTGGTTCCGGCCTGACCACCCGGTGTCTCCCTTTCGATGAGGAGGGTGTGGAGGCCTTCCGAGGCACCATAGAGAGCCGCGGCCAGTCCGGCGGGCCCGGCTCCGACAACGATCAGATCGTAGAAAGGCCTGGTCGCCTGCGTCCGGAGTCCCGCTTTCTCGGCCACCTCGGTCAGGCTCGGCTCGATCAGCACGCTCCCGTCAGGAAAGAACACGACCGGCAGCCGGTAAGTCGCCTCATTCGCGTGCTCGACCAATGCACGCGCCTCGGCGTCGCGCTCGATGTCGAGGAACTGGTAAGGTATCTGGCTTCGCGCCAGGAAATCTTTGATGGCGTGCGATCCGGCCGACCATAACGTGCCCGCCACTCGGATGCCGTCGTATGGAACGGTCGCCGTAGCTGTCCAGTCGCTGATCAGGTCGTCCAGAACTGGGTAGAGGTTCTCCTCGGCTGGCGTCCAGGGCTTCATTAGGTAGTGGTCGAGCCCGACCGTGTTGATCGCGGAGATCGCCGCTTCAGTATCCGCGTACGCGGTGAGCAGCACCTTTCGCGCCTCTGGATAGATCCCGCGGGCCTCGGCCAGAAACTCGGTGCCACTCATCTCGGGCATCCGCTGGTCGACAAGAAATAGCGCTATCGCGTCATTACGTTGCTTGAGCCGGTGAACGGTCTCCAGCCCCTCGGCTCCAGAGCTCGCCTTGATGATCCGATACTCCTTGCGGAAGTGCCGTTTGAGGTCACGCTCAACCGCATTGCGCACATGTTCTTCGTCGTCGACGGTCATGATGATGGGTTTGGACATTTCGTTGTTTCGTTGCGAGTTGACAGTCCAGCAAGCTAGGACGGATCGGCGATTGGGAGCTTCACCTTGAAGCGCGTCGCTCCCGGCTTCGACTCTACCGAGATCTGCCCATGATGCTTCTCTACGACAATGCCATGGCTGATGTTGAGGCCCAGACCCGTGCCCTCTCCCGGAGCCTTCGTGGTGTAGAACGGATCGAAGATCTCTTGCTGAGCCTCGATTGGAATCCCTGGTCCGCTGTCGGCAACCTCGATGACGACCCAATTGTCGTCCTCATACGTTTTCAGCTCGAGCGCGCCCTTGCCGCCCATCGCACTGATCGCATTGTCGATGAGGTTGGTCCAGACCTGATTGAGCTCACTGCCGTAGCCCTGAATGCGAGGCAGATCCGCTGCGTAGTCGAGACTGACTTTGATTCCGTCTCGTAGCTTGCTGCTCAACATGACAAGAGTGTCGTTCAGCCCCTCGCGCACGTCGACCGATTGAACGGGGGCCTGATCCATATAGGAATATCCTTTGAGGGCCTTGACGATCTCCGCGATTCGCCTGGCCCCGTGACCGATCTCCTCGAGCAGCGTGTAAGCCGTAAACTGACTGCCAAAGTAGTCGATCACGATCGGCGCCACCGCAGGGTCGAAACTCTTGGTCAGATCCTCCAGTTCGGAAGTGCACAGGCCCATCGCCACGAGCGTCGACGCATGCTCCCACGGCTCTTCGATGCCGTTGCGGTCGAGCCACTCCTCCACTTCTTGTTCGAGATCGCTGCGGGCAAGCGGGTCGAGCGAGCGTGGCTTCTTCGCTCGCGCCTTGGCCTCCTTCTCGAGCTCAGCGATGACTTCGCGCTGTTCGCTCGAAAGACCCGCTGCGCCAAGCGCGAACTGGGCGCTCTCGAGACGGGCAATCGAAGTCCTGAGCTGCTCTGCCCCCTGCCTGGCTATTGCCGCAGGATTGTTGAGCTCATGTGCCATGCCCGCGCTCAGCCGGCCGAGAGTCGCCAGCCTCTCGCTCTGACGCAACATGACCTCCTGCTGGAGGTATGCCTGCTCGAGATCCCGAAGCTTCTGCTGCTCCCACAGCACGTGCACCTTGCTGTGGAAGAAGCCGCACACCATCGAAAGGCATTTGATATCGAGATCGGTGAAAGGCTTGCGTCGCCTGAAGAACAGGTAGAGAGCCTGAGTCTTGCCGCTTTCGACAAGGGTGTTCACCGAGATCTGCTCGAGATCGTCCTTTTGAAGATGTGCAGGGAGTTGCTGCAGGGCCTCATGCATCGCTTCGCCGCCAAGGACGCGTGTCTTGCGGTCGCGCCAAAGCGTCGCCTCAAAGCCGGACAGGGCGGCTGGGGTGGTGCGCATGACTTCTGCACCACCTCTATACCCGTCGACGACAATGGCGATCGGCTCCGGCCCTTCGGTGTCCTCCGGGTCACCGTCGAAACAGACGTAGCGCCACGAGTAGACGTCTGCGATGTATTTGAGCCTGCGGGCCAAAGCCTCACCGACAGTCTCGATGTCGCTCGCCGCGTTGATTACACCGGCCAATTCGAAGAGCGCCTCGTATCGCGACACCTTCGAAAGGAGATCCTGCGTCGAGGATCGCGAGTTTGCCGAGTGGTCGTTCATCGCGATCTTGCCTGAAGACTCTGCAGTTGAGCATCCCTCCGTCAGTCGAATTAGGGCGAGTATCCACGAGAACATAATGGGGCTGGATACGGTGGCTCCCCAAGAAAAACGTTTGGGGATTGAGCGTCAACCGCAAGCGAGGGTGGGAGGAAGCGAAGGGGCAGGGATTCGCGTGGCCTGACCCCCTAAAACGAGACCGACGGCGGAGTTAGCATGGCGGTCGATCGGACCGATGGGGAGGAGGTCACGGATGGAGAGGAAGCGCTACACTCCGGAGCATGAGATCGGCGCTCTACCGCGCTCAATCCGCGCACCCCCACCCTCCTACCGGGGCGAACCTTCCGTCGTGCCAGAGACGAAGCGAGAGACCCGTCATAGGCCCGGTCCAAGGTAGGAGCTGGGGGAGATGTTCGGTCTGTGGCGTAGGAGTGACTTCCAGTGCCCGGCGTGAACCGAGCGCTGTCTTCTCTCGCATCGCGTAATGTTTTGCCCCCGGCCG
>Ga0255057_10001005_pt1 | contig 16325 bp, 11 predicted proteins | sample Cases_109_6_MG_FD_189022 | JGI IMG/M metagenome (GOLD analysis project Ga0255057, IMG submission 189022) | Seawater microbial communities from Amundsen Gulf, Northwest Territories, Canada - Cases_109_6 | ecosystem: Environmental > Aquatic > Marine > Gulf | place: Canada: Northwest Territories... | reverse complement strand
GCCGCTGCCGTTGCGGAAGAGCCGCAGCACCAGCGCGGCCTCGGTTGACGACCTCGCTCCCACCCTTCATCTCAACCGAAGCACCGTAGACGCCCGGAAACCGTTCCGAGCTTCCAGGTGCCCAGGGCGTCCCGAACGAACCAGCTCTCGAGCATTGGGTTCGTGGGTACGGCCGTTCAGACGCTCCGTGCAGGTGCCTAGTCGCCCGTGGGGAGCGGCAGCCCAGGAGCGAGGACATGACGACAGCAAGTCGACCCGACGCGCAGGCCCTCTGGCAAAAGGATCACGACCACTTCATCCATCCCTTCACCCATTTCGCCAGCTTCCAGAAGGAAGGCGCGTTGGTCATCGAGAGGGGAGAGGGCGCCTATGTGTTCGACGCGCAAGGCCGGCGCTACATGGACGGGATTGCCGGCATGTGGTGTGTCAACGTCGGACACGGGAACGAGGAAATCGCCGCACGCATCGGCGATCAGGCCCGGCAACTGGCCTTCTTCAACACTTTCGTCGACACGACCAACCCGCCCGCTGCGGAGCTCGCGGCAGAGCTCGCCCGGTTGGCCCCGACGCATCTGAACCGGGTCTTCTTCGACACGGGGGGCTCCGCGGCCAACGACACCGTCGTGCGTGTCATCCACTTCTACTTCAACCGCCTGGGCAAGCCCAAGAAGAAGCAGCTGATCTCGCGCGTCGACGCCTATCACGGCAGCTCCTATCTAACGATGGCGCTGTCGGGCAAGTTCGAGGACCACCGCGGCTTCGACCTGCCCGAAGGCCTGGTCCACTACGTGTCATGCCCCAATCCCTATCGAAGGGAGGATGGGGTGAGCTTGGAGGCGTATTGCGACCAGCTCGTGGTCGAGCTCGAGGAGAAGATCCTCGGACTCGGGCCCGAGAACGTCGCGGCGTTCTTCGCCGAGCCCATCCTGGGTGCGGGGGGCGTGATCGTGCCCCCGCCCGGTTACCAGCGCCGCACCGCGGAGGTGTGCAGGCGCCACGATGTGCTCTATGTCTCGGACGAGGTCGTAACGGCCTTCGGGCGCCTGGGGCACATGTTCTCGTCCGAATCCCTCTTCGGGCTCGAGCCCGACGTCATCACCTGTGCCAAGGGCCTGACATCTGGTTACGCCCCGCTGGGCGCATCGCTCTTCAGCGACGAGATCTACGACGTGATCAGCACGCCTCACGCGGACATGGACTGGCTCAACCATGGCTTCACGTACTCGGGTCACGCGGTCTGCTGCGCTGCGGCGCTCGCGAACATCGAGATCATCGAGCGCGAGGGCATCTGCGAGCACGTTCGCGAGGTGGGGCCCTACTTCGAGAAGCGCCTCGCGAGCCTGGAGGAGCTGCCGCTGGTCGGCAACACCCGGGGCAGCAACTTCATGCTCTGCGTGGAGAGCGTTGCCAACAGGCGGACCAAGGAGCTGCTCCCACCGTCCGTCGCGATCGGCAAGCGCATCGCCGACCACTGCGAGCGGCGGGGCCTGATCGTACGCCCCATCGGACACCTCAACGTGATCTCGCCGCCGCTGATCCTCAGCCCTGACGAGATCGACGAGCTCGTCGACATCCTGGGTCAGAGCATCCGGGCCACGGCCGACGACCTGGTGCGCGAAGGACTCTGGCACTGACCAGCGCCGCTCTGGATTCAGCGCCCGAGTCGTCTCCAGAAATCTCGTTCCCTCCGCGTTCCGGGCAGACCCTTCGCGTGTATGCTGTAAGAACGATGGCAACGCGGGCGAGATGCGGGTCGAACCGTGTTGGGAGGCTGTTCGGGCCGCCGTGCGGGTGACGCTCGCGATTCTGTTGATCCTGACCCTCGCTGGAGCGTACGCGTTGGGCCGCATGGGTGTCGGCGCCGGGCCGGGTCGAGGATCGAATCCGGACTTGGCGTCGTTGGCGTCCTTTCGTGCGTCGCTCGAGCAACCCGATCCGCTGGAGCGGTCCTATCGATTCCACGGCTTCCTCCAGACGCTCTCCCCGGACCAGGTCGGGGTGGCATCCCAGGTGCTCGAAGACCGGAACCCCTGGCTCGTGGAGGACGAGCTATTGAACTTCATGATCGCCTGGGCACGCTTCGGTGCGCCCGAAGCGTTCGAGTGGGGGCGCACGCGAGGGGGGCCGTTCCGGAAGCAGGCTTCGGCCGCGGCTCTCGAGGCCTGGGCATTCCACGATCCCGTCGCGGCCAGGCGAGCGCTCGAGTCGATCGATCGTCCGAGCGAGCGCGCTGCACTAAAGGAGTACTTCGTCGCGGGTTGGCTGAAGAGCGGACGTCACGACGGCGTGACGGAATACATCATGGCCCAGCCGGCCGGAACCGAACGACAGAGGCTCATGAATCTGCTCACCATCGAGCTCATGAGGGACGGATTCGACGCCGTGGTTCGATGGGCAGAGTCCATCCCGGACGACGCCCCGGGCTCCTACAAGCGAATGGCCTTCCAGAAGGCCGCGAACATCCTGGCCACCCAGGATCCGATCCAGGCCGCCCGCTGGATCGAGCCCCATCTCGGCAAGAGCTACGCGGAGGCAGCGCCGGCCCTGATCGGGCGACGCTGGCTGGAGCTCGACCCCCCGGCTGCGCTCGACTGGCTGGCGAGCCTGCCGAGCGGCGAAGCCAATCAGGATGCACTGCGCACGGCGCTGCTCGGTTGGCTGAGCGAAGCGCGGGGCGATGCCGTGGCCTGGGCGACAACGATCGCCGAGGCGGGGCGTGGAGAGGCGGTCATCCCCGTGATGATCTCCCTGCACGCCGACTCTCCTCCCCAGGCGATCGCCTGGGCCCAGCGGATCGACGACCCCACCGAGCGATTGCGCAATATCCTGCGCCTGGCGCGCCGCTGGCGTCGCAGCGACCCGGAAGCCGCGGAGCGATGGCTCGAAGCGAGCGATCTTCCGCCCCAGGTACGCAGCGCGATCCTGAACCCCCACGCCGGGCGCGCCCAGAGCGGCCGAAGCGATGGACCTGCGGCCGACAATACGAGCCCTGGACAGAGCTGAGCCCGAGCCCCACGTGAACGCCCGATCGATCCGACTCTCGGCGATGCTGTTGACGACGCTGACGGGGTTCACGGGCCTCGCGTACGAAGTGACCTGGCAGAAGTACCTGGCGACGCTGCTCGGCTCCCATGCAGAGGCGACCGCCGGGGTGCTCGCGATCTTCCTGGGCGGACTCTCGGCCGGGTACGCGCTCTTTGGACAGCTCACGCGCCGTCGGGCCGCTCGCGCCATGGCCACAGGGAGCTCGCCGAGGCTGCTGGCACTGTATGCCGTCGTCGAGAGCGGAATCGGGGCCTACGCTCTGGTCTTTCCGTTGCTGTTCGGAATCGCGAGCCGTGTGTCGGTTCTCGTTCCGACCGCCAACGCCGGCCTCGCCTTCGGCTTCGATTTGTCGCTCTGCATATTGCTCGTCGGGCTCCCTGCAGTCTTGATGGGCGGCACGATCCCGATTCTGACCCTCGCGCTCGCCCGAGACCGGGAGCACGCTACGCGGGTTCACGCGTGGATCTATTCAGCCAACACGGCCGGCGCCTGTGCGGGCGCGCTGGCCAGTGCCTTCTTGCTGATACCGCTGCTGGGCCTCGACGGAACACTCTACGCGTTGGGTGGGCTGAACCTGCTCGCGGGTGCCGCCTTCGCCCTGCTCGACACCTTCGGCCGCGGCGTCGAGCCTACGCTGGAGGCCGAAGGCGATGCCGAGCCCCAGGGCCGACGCTTCTCGGCGTATGCCCTGGTCGCGCTCCTGGCCGGATTCGCAATGATGGCACTGCAGACCATCCTGAATCGTGTCGCTGCGCTTTCGCTCGGCTCATCCCACTTCACCTTCGCCATCGTCGTCGCGGTGTTCGTGCTCTCCATAGCCGGCGGAAGTCTCGCCGTCTCCGCGTTCCGCAGGATTCCCGGCTGGGCGATCATCGGCTCCCAGTGGCTCCTGGTACTCCTGCTCTATCTGCTCTACGCGGGGATCCAGGACGCAACCTACTGGGCCTACGTGCTGGCCGGAATCTTCAGCCGTGTAGACGCTGCCTTCTATCCCTACCACTTTGCCACGGCGGCAGCCCTCTTCCTCGTGTTCGCGGTTCCGATCGGCCTCTCGGGAGCCCTTCTCCCTCTATTGTTCCATCAGCTGCGCGGAGAGCTCTCCGACCTCGGTGCGGTCGCGGGGCGCGTGTACAGCTGGAACACGGTCGGTTCACTGCTCGGAGCACTGCTGGGGGGCCAGCTGCTGCTCCTCTTCCTGGACCTCGACGGCGTATACCGCGTCGCACTGGCTGCGCTCGTGCTGCAGGCGGCGATCCTCACCGTGTTGGTGGCGCGCGTGTCAGCACCGCTCGTGGCCCTTCTCGTGGTCCTGCCTGCCTGGGCCGGGTTGTGGACCTTGCCCGGTTGGGCTCCGGAGCGGCTCAGCGCCGGCCTCTTCCGGAACCACGAGCCAGCCGAGGAGCACTTCCACGGACCCGACGCGTACTTCGAATCGGTCGCGCAGAAAGCGCTGGGCGCGCAGGGGCAGATCGTCTTCCACGCAGACGACCCGACTTCGACCGTCACCGTCAAGGAATTCCGGCCCACCGGCGACCGCATCAACCGCTCCATCATCACGAACGGCAAGTCGGACGGGAACCTGATCAACGACTACGCGACCATGGCGCTGGCGGCGCTGCTGCCGGCCTTGTTCGCCGACGAGCACGAATCCTGCTTGGTGATCGGATACGGAACGGGGGTGTCGGCGGGGGAGCTGGCTGCGCTCTCGTCGGTGCGCCGAGTCCAGGTCGCCGAGATCTCCCGGGCGGTCATCGAAGCTGCACCGTGGTTCGATGAGGGCAATCTCGAGGCATCGAAGAGCTCGAAGCTGGTGATCGAACGCGGCGATGCCTACCGAACGCTCCTACGTACGCAGGCCGAGAGCATCGACATCGTCGTCTCCGAGCCGAGCAACCCCTGGGTCACGGGTGTCGAGATGCTCTACAGCAAGGAGTTTCTGGAGGCTGCTCGCGAGCGCCTGTCCCCGGGCGGCGTCTACGCGCAGTGGTTGCACCTCTACGAGACCGACCGCGAGACCGCCGAGCTCGTGTTCCGCACCTTCACGTCGGTCTTTCCCCACGCGTCCGTGTGGTACACGCTGGGAAACGACATCTTGTTGCTGGGGGTCAAGCGAACCGATCGCGCGCTGGATCTCGAGGAGCTCGTCTCGCGCTTCGAACGTCCCGATTTCAAGGCGGGATTCAAGCGGGCCGGAATCCTGAGCGTGGCGTCGCTGCTATCGCATGAGCTGTTGCCCATCGGCGTACTGCACGCGGCTGGCCTCGAGGGACCGGTGCACACCCTGCGGCACCCTCGGCTGAGTCACCTCGCGGCACGCGCGTTCTTTCGGGGGGATCCCCTCATTCCCATGCCGAAGTATCCTACCCTCGAGGCCGCTCGCATCGCCGGTCGAAATTCGCTGTTGCGACGTCTTGCCGTAGGGCCGGACGGCCAAACCTCCGAGCGCGTGATCGAGGCCGCCACACGCGAGACCTGCAAACGGAAACTGGGCTTCGAGTGCGCGACGCTCGCGACGGTCTGGCGGAGCGTCGGCCAACGGCCAGAGGGTGTGGAGACCTACCTGCGTGACCTGAGGCAGGAGTGGAATGTCGACATTCTTCGCGAGACGAACCTCGAGGTGATCGATGTCTTGCTGCGTGGCGAGGTGCGCCGCGTCGGCGAACGCCAGTCCCTGGGGAGAGCGACGATGATCAGCAGCAGGTTCTTGAACCACTACCATCACGCGTTCCCGTTCGATCGGCGCGCACTCCGCGAAGCGTGGGACGCTTGTCGGGGAGAGGCCTGCGCGAGCGCGCGCCGAGGGCTCGAGCGTGATATCGGCTCGCTCGACCCTGCGAGGGGAGAGACGATGTGATGAAGCTGCTGGGTGCGACCCTGTGGTTGCTGCTGTTGCTGGCCGCCTACTGGATCGGTTCGAACGCCGCCGCACGAATCGGGCCCGCCGCCGCCTCCACGACCTCGTTCGAGGCAGCCCTCGATCATCGCGATCCGCTGGCACGCTCTTTCCAGATCAGCCGCTTCCTCAGCGGTGTGGAAGCCCAGGGAATCGACGACGTGGCCGAAGCCGTCGAAGCCGAGGGCCATCGCTTCGATCGACAGGAGCACCGGCTGCTCATGGCCGCCTGGGTTCCGATCGATCCGGACGAAGCCGCCCTCTGGGCGTTCTCGCGACCTGGAATTCTTCGGGAACGCGCGGCCGATGCTGCCCTCGAAGCCCTCGGATACTCCAGCGCCCCCCGGGCCCTCTTCTTCCTCGAGTCGATGAAGGATCGCAACCTGTCGGACTCCCTGCACCTGAGCGTAGTGAGGGGGTGGGCGCGATCCGACTATCGGGACGAGCTCTCGGATTACCTCGCCGCTCAGCCGCCGAGTGTCTACCGCCAGCAGGCCCTCGCAGCACTCGCCAACGAGATCCTGAAGGGCGGCCCGGACGAATTGATCGGGTGGGTCGACAGCATCGACGCAGAACCGAACAGCAGCTTCAAGCGGACGGCTTTCCAGAAGGCCGCCCATGCCCTGGCACAGCGCGACCCGCCGCGAGCGGCGAGCTGGGTTGAAGAGCACCTGAGCCGTCCCTATGCCTTGCGGGCGCCAAACGTGGTGGCCCGAAGCTGGGCGGAGAAGGACACAGGGGCCGCCATGAGCTGGCTCGTTTCCCTGCCCCAGGAGAGCACGCAAAAGGATCGCGTCGGGCCCATGTTCAGCCAATGGTTGGGCCGCGCCCCGCGTTCCGCCGAGAACTGGATCCGAGCCGAGCCGCCCTCGGAGGCCCGCGACCCGTTGATCCGCATCATCATTCGTAGCGAGTTCGAGCGCCGTCCCGCCGTCGCGATGGAGTGGGCCCATCTCCTTCACGATCCCACCGTTCGCAAGCGCGTTCAGATTTCCGCGGGGCGCTCGTGGTATCGAAAGGATCCGGACACCTTCATGGCCTGGCTACCGGAGGGGGGCCTCGAGCAGGATGTCCGGGATCTGATCCTGAATGCGCCCATGCGGCAACAGTTCCGCAGCCAGGACCAGCCAGAGCGAGAGCCGACGTCGTGAACGACGCGGGTCGCTATCAGCTGCTCTTCGAGCCGGTGCGAATCGGTCCGGTGACGGCTCCGAACCGGTTCTACCAGGTCCCCCACTGCACGGGCATGGGTTTCCGCATGCCTCAGAGCCTGGCTGCGATGCGGGAGACCAAGGCCGAGGGCGGCTGGGGTGTCGTCTGCACCGAGTACTGCTCCATTCACCCGACCTCCGATGACCTTCCCTTGCCGTCTGCATCGCTGTGGGACGACGACGATGTGCGGGCGCAGGCGCTGATGGTGGAAGGGGTGCACCGACACGGCTCTCTCGCCGGGGTCGAGCTCTGGCATGGCGGCGGAACCAGCCCGAATCTCCACACCCGCGAGGCGGCCATGGGCCCTCGCAGCCGCCCCGCCCGGGGTGTCGAGCCCGTGCAGTGCCGCGCCATGGACAAGGATGACATTCGCGAGCTGCGCCGCTGGCATGTCGCCGCTGCGCGCCGCGCTCGCAGCGCGGGCTTCGACATCGTCTACGTCTACGCGACCCACGGCTATCTCCTCTCCCAGTTTCTCTCGCCCGACAATCAGCGAGGGGACGAGTACGGCGGGTCGCTCGAGAACCGCGTGCGCCTGGTACGAGAGCTCCTCGAAGAGACCAAAGAGGCCGTGGGCCCGGGCTGCGCGGTCGCCCTCCGCCTCGCGACGAGCTCCGGCGGGGCGGATGGATCGCCCGAGACCGCGGAGCCGCGCGAGATCGTCTCCCTGCTTCGGGACCTTCCGGACCTCTTCGACCTGAGCGTGCACGACTACAGCTACGAGATGGGAAGCAGCCGCTTCACCCACGAGGCCGCCCTCGAGGCGTACGTCTCGTATGTGAAGCAGCTCACGCAGAAGCCCGTCGTGGGCGTCGGCCGCTTCACGTCACCGGACACGATGCTTCGTCAGATCCGGGAGGGAGTCCTCGATCTGGTCGGAGCCGCGCGCCCCTCCATCGCAGACCCCTTCCTCCCGAAGAAGATCCGGGAGGGCAGGCTCGAGGACATCCGCGAGTGCATCGGCTGCAACCTCTGCTACGCGGCCGACTATCAGGGGATCCCGATCCGCTGCACCCAGAATCCCGCCATGGGAGAAGAGTGGCGTCGGGGCTGGCACCCGGAGTTCATTCCGTCGGCCGCCTCGAACCGGACGGTCCTGGTGGTCGGCGCCGGGCCGGCTGGACTGGAGGCGGCCAGGGCTCTCGGACAACGCGGCTACACCGTGACCCTCACCGAGCGGACTCGTGAGCTCGGCGGAAGGGTGTCGCGCGAGGCGACGCTTCCGGGCCTGGCCGAGTGGTCGAGGGTGCGCGACTGGCGTGTCGAGCAGCTCAAGAAGTTCGACAACGTGAGTGTCTTCATGGAGAGCGACCTCGACGCGGAGCAGATCCTCGAGTTCGCTGCCGACCGTGTCGCCCTGGCGATCGGGTCGGATTGGCGCCGAGATGGAGTCGGGCGTCGGCACGCCCACCCGATCGAGGGCTGGCAGACGGCCAACGTCCTGACACCCGACGACATCATGAGTGGGGCGCAGCCGACGGGCCCGTGTCTCGTCTACGACGACGACCACTACTACATGGGTGGCGTCGTCGCCGAGAAGCTCGCGAGGAGCGGCAACCAGGTGACCCTCGTGACGCCGTCCTATCTAGCCTCCGCATGGACCGTCAACACCTCGGAACGGGAACGCATCCAGGCGCGGCTCATCGACCTCGATGTCCGGATCGAGGCGAACACGGGCCTGGCGAGGCTCGACGCTGAGCGCGTCTGGCTCGAATGCGTGTTCACCGGGCGCGAGCGCGAGACCCGGACCGGGACCGTGGTCATGGTGACCGCGCGGGAGTCACGAGAGGCGCTGTATCGGGAGCTGTTGGGTCAAACCGACGTGGTGCGGATCGGCGATTGCCTGGCGCCGGGGACGATCGCCGCCTGCGTTCGCTCCGGGCACGAGTACGCGCAGACGATGGATGCGAAGCACGACGCGCCTGCTCGAAGGGAGATCCCGCTCCGTCGCGAAGGCTAGCCCTCGGGTGGCTCGAAGACCTGCACGACGATTCGATCGCCCGGCGCGAGCACCCCGGCGATGTCGACGACACCGACGACCCCTCGCAGCCCGAGCGCCGACTTCGGAAACAGCGTGCCGGCGGCCGTCTCCCCGGAGCCCGTCGTGTACCTCTCCTCGATGAGCTCGCCGATGTAGCTGCAGGGCGGATTGCCCTCCTCTACGAGCAGCGCGGCGCCGGAAGGGAAGAGCAGGCGGCTCCCTTTCGGGAGCTTCGAAAAGTCGGGGATTCCCTTCACACAGAGGTTGGCGCAAAGCGTCTCCGGAGCGAGCGGCTCACGCAGGCCCATGCGTTCCCGAATGACGGCGAGCTCCTCCGTCGAAACTCCGGACCACTGGCGCTCGTTCCGCCGCACCGTTCCGGTCGGGTCGGGATCGTAGGATTGCGCGATGCGCGAGAAGCCTCGGTGCGCCTCCCCCACGAGACCGTCGAGCTCCGCGATCACGGACTCCCGGGGCGGATCGTTGGGGTCGGGATCCGCCTGGATGTGGACCGAGACGAGAGTTCCGATGAGCTCCCTCATTCGTGAGTCCCCTCGCCCGCGGTCGCCAGCCAGCCTTGGCCCCTGCCCCGCGGCACTTTCGATAGCATGACGAGATCCGGCGAACCAGGAGACCAACGTGGACACTCCCGCGACACAGGGCTTCTATATGCCTCCGGAGTGGGCGCGGCATCGGGGCTGCTGGTTGGCCTGGCCGTGCGAGGAGGAGACATTCGCGGATCTAGCGGCCGCGCGGACCGCCTACGCGGCGGTTGCCCGGGCGATCGCCCGTTTCGAGACGCTCACGATCGTCGCGAACCCGAGCCACGTGGGCGAGGCCCGGCGGCTCTGTGGGGAGTCCGTGAGGGTCGAGGCGCTGTCCATCGATGACGCCTGGGCGCGGGACACCGGGCCCACGTATCTGGTCGACGAGCGGGGGCGGCTCGGCGGCGTCGACTGGCCGTTCAACGGCTACGGGAAGTACGAGCCCTACGCCGCCGACGCAGCCATGGCCGGCTGGATGCTCGAGCACTCGAAGGCCCGACGCTTCGAGGCTCCGATCATCCTGGAAGGGGGAGCGATCCACACCGACGGCGAGGGTACGCTGCTCACGACGGAGAGCGTGGTGCTAAACCCGAATCGGAATCCAGGGCTCACCGCGAGCGAGGCAGAGGAGATCTTTCGAGCCTACCTCGGGGTGCGCGAGATCATCTGGCTGGACAAGGCCCTCGAGGTCGACACCACGGACGGTCATGTCGACAACCTCGCATGCTTCGCGCGGCCCGGCGTAGTGGCCGTTCTCGCCGAGTCGGACCCCACCGATCCGCACTTCGAGCCCCTTCGCGACAACCGCAAGCGCCTCGAGCGAGCCCGGGACGCGAACGGGAGGTCCCTCGAAATCGTCGAGCTCCGGCAGCCCGCACGGCGGGAGCTCGGAGGCGAGCGGCTGCCCATGTCCTATGTCAATCACTACATCGCGAATGGAGCCGTCGTGCTGCCCGTGTTCGGCGACCCGGCAGACGAGGAGGCGGTTCGGACCACGGCCCGGCTCTACCCGGGCCGCGAGATCGTGCCCATCCCCGCTCTGGAGATCGTCAAGGGCGGCGGCGGAATCCACTGCATCACGCAACAGGAACCGCTTCCCGCCGGGAGGATGCGAACATGACGGAGCCGCTCGAGATGACCGGGGGCTGCCTGTGTGGCGCCCTGCGCTACGCGGCACGCGGTGACCCGATCGACGCCGGGTATTGCCACTGTCGCACCTGCCAGCGCTCGAGTGGGGCACCCGTGCTGGCCTGGGCCACGTTTTCGATGGGGGCCTTCGCGTACACCAAGGGATCCCCGGCGAGCTACCGCTCCTCCTCGCGGGCCGCACGCGAGTTCTGCGCGGCGTGTGGAACGCAGATCGCGTTCCGAGAGGACGGCACGACGAGGGTAGACCTCAACATCGGAAGCCTGGACCACCCGGGCTCGATCGCTCCCGAGTATCACATCTGGACGGAGAGCCGGATCCCCTGGTTCGAGACGGCGGACGAGCTGCCGCGCTACCCGGACGCCGGCCCGGACGGCGCGGCGAGCTGAGCCCCGAGACCCTTCCGTCCGACGATGGCCATGTCCCGCTGCACGAAGTACAGGGTCGAGTCGCGCGTGGTTGGCTGGAGCCCCGTCCTGGGGCCTCCCTCGAGCTCGGCTTCCACCGCGAGAAGGATCTCCTGACGCCGCACGTCCTGCGTGCGCGAGAAGTCCATCCATTCCACGAGCGGCTCTTCGAGCGGCCGCTCGCGCGCGGAGATCTGCTCGAGCCCGAAGAGCCGGGCGTAGCTCCGGAACTCATCGAAGCCAAGACAACGGGTATGGGAGGGATCGCACAGCCATTCGTAGTAGTTGTACTCAGCGGCAATCGACTCCACGGGAACGACGATGTCGACGATGATGACATGCCCGCCGGTCCGGCAGACCCGGACCATCTCGGCGAGCACCGGCTTCGGATCGGCGAAGTGGTGGAACGCGTAACGTGACGAGACGACGTCGAAGGTCTCTTCCCGGAACGGAAGCTCCTGGACCACGCCCTTCTCGAACGAGACGTTCTCGATGCCAGCCTGCGCGATGAAGCTCCGACCCTGCTGCAGCATCGCGTCGGTGGCATCCAGGCCGACCACCGAGGCGACGTGGGGGGCCAGGGCGCGGGCGAACTCCCCGGTTCCAGTGGCGATGTCCAGACACGCCGCACCCGGCGACAGGGGGAGGTCCTCCAGCATCCAGGCCAGATCCTCCGCGTCCGCGTAGGTGTCGCCCTCGCTGGAGAAGCCCTGCGATTGAGCGCTGAAGGCCGTCCGGTTCCTCTCCAGGGTGTCCATTGCCGCCGTCCTCGTCGAGGGTTTGGCGAGAGACGATACTCGATCTCGAGGCGCTCACCGATCGATCCCAGCTCGCTCGGGCGAGTCACTCAACAGCGCCTTGCGATACCGGCTCGAACTCTGCAACCTTCGGCGACGTGTCCAACCGAACGAAGCGGGCGGGGAGCGGACGCGACCGCGCGCTCGGCGACCGCGCACTCGGTATGGACCGATCGATCACCCGGCGCGACTTCCTGAACGGCGTCGGGGGGGTCGCGGCCAGCGCGCTCGTGCCCGGCTGCCAGACCGGGACGCGGCCCGGGCCTGGAGCGTCCGGCATGCGCTGGTCGGACCCGGTGGGAGCCTATCCGCCTGCAAGAGCTGGCTTGCGCGGAAGCCACGCCGGGTCGTTCGAGACGGCGCATGAGCTGGCCCTGCAGCACCGGACCGACTGGGGCCCCGTCGAGGCCCAGGATCCCGACTACGACCTCGTCATCGTGGGGGGTGGCATCAGCGGCCTGGCCGCTGCCTACTTCCAGCTCGCACGCGAGCCCAGCGCACGAATCCTGATCCTCGACAACCACGACGACTTCGGCGGCCACGCGAAGCGCAACGAGTTCCACGTGGGCGATCGCTCCGTGCTCGGCTACGGCGGCAGCCAGACACTCGAGGATCCCGAGCGCTACAGCGGCGTCTCTCTGCAGCTGCTGAAGGAGCTTGGAGTCGAGCTGAGCCGCTTCGATGAGGCCTACGACAAGGGGTTCTATCGCCGCCACGGGCTCCGCGGAGGCGTCTACTTCGATGAGGCCAGCTACGGCGTCGACCGCGTCGTTCCCTACGAGATTCTCGCCTTCTCGCGCTATCTGCCGCTCACGCCTCCATCGCTCACGGCGAAGCAGGCGGTCGAGCAGATGCCTCTGTCGGCAGCGGCTCGGATCGAGATGTTGCGGCTGCTCGAAGCGAATGGGAATCGGATCGAGGACGTTCCCGCCGATCGCCAGGCCGACTACCTCGAGTACCAGAGCTACCGGGATTTCCTGGTCCGCTACTTCGACATCCGTGAGCCCGAGGTCTTCGCGCTGCTCGAAGGTGCGATGACCGACCTGGGCGTCAGGATCGACTCAGCCCCCGCGCTCTACGTCATCGACTACGTTGGACTGCCGGGGATTCGAGCCACCAGCCTCCCCCGTTCGGGATTCGAAGAAGCGCCCTACATCGCCCACTTCCCGGACGGCAACGCCTCCATCGCCAGGTTGCTCGTGCGTCGCATGATCCCCGAGGTCGCGAAGGGGTCGACGATGGACGACATCGTGGCCGCGCGCTTCGACTACTCGCGGCTCGACGCGCCAGAATCACAAGTCCGGATCCGTCTGTCGAGCACTGCGGTCCACGTCGAGCACGAGGGAGAGCCCGAGACGGCCGACTGGGTCGCAGTCACCTATGTGCGCGGGGGACGCGCGCAGCGTGTGCGCGCGCGAGCCTGCGTGCTCGCGAGCTACAACGTGATGATTCCCCACCTGTGCCCGGAGATGAGCGCCCGACAGAAGCAAGCGCTCTCGCAGGCCGTGAAGTCGCCGATTCTCTACTCGACCGTTCTGCTGAGCAACTGGCATGCCTGGAAGGAGCTCGGTATCGGCGCCGTGGCTTGCCCGGGTAGCTACCACGCGAACGCGCTGCTCGATTTTCCCGTCAACCTCGGGGGCTATCGGTTTTCCTCCGGTCCGGACCAGCCCATCGTCGTCCACATGGAACGCTTCGGAAAGGTCGCGAAGTCCGGATTGAGTACCCGGGATCAGTATCGTGCCGAGCGGCGCCGACTCCTCGCCACGCCTTTCGATGAGATCGAGCGCCAGATCCGCACCCAGCTCGCGGGAATGCTCTCCCCAGCCGGCTTCGATCCCAGCCGCGACATCGAGGCCATCACGGTGAATCGCTGGGCGCACGGATACGCCTACGGGTACAACCCTCTCTTCGACGACTTGAGCCAGCCGGAGCAGCTGCCCCACGTGGTCGGCCGGGCCCGATTCGGCCGGATCGCCATCGCCAACTCCGATGCAGGGGCGAGCGACACGATCGATTCCGCCATCGACCAGGCGCACCGCGCGGTCGGAGAGCTCGCGAGCTCCGCCTAGTTAACGCTTCTTTCCAATAAGGGTAGTTAACACTCCCTTTTTGATTGAGGCCGGGGAGGCCCGCGCGCATGCTCGGCCCAGTCGGCCCGCGTTCATGCTGCGCCGGCCCGCTGTAGCACGGTGTCATGAACCGAAACGACGAACACATCCTGATCGGCAGTATCTACTTCGAGGATCTGAAGGTCGGCCAGGTCTTCGACTCGGCGCCCGCCGTCACGTTGACGCAGGGACACGCAGCCTTCCACGCCGCCCAGTTCGGAGATCGCCTCCGCCTGCCACTCGACGCACCCCTGTGTGAAGCCACGACGGGCCGCGCCTCTCTGGCTCATCCCAATCTCGTCTGCAACGTCGCGATCGGCCAGACCACCGAGCCCACGCAGCGGGTCAGGGGAAACCTCTTCTATCGCGGGCTGGTCCTCGAGATCCCGGTCTTCATCGGAGACACCCTGCGCACCACCACCGAGATCGTCGCGCTGCGCCAGAACAGCGTGAAGGCGGCTCGCCCTGCCACGGGAATGGCCGTGCTCCAGGTCCACGTAGAGAACCAGCACCACGAGACGGTGATGCATTTCTGGCGCTGCGCGATGCTGCCCTGCCGCGATCCCCAGGCTCGCACCGGCGCCTGCGACTCCTTCGATGCCATCCCGCAGCGGCTCGCCCCCGACCACTTGGCAGCCGCGATCCCCGCCGACTGGAACCTGAGCCACTTCCGCCGCGCGGTTCCCGGACCGCACTTCGCCGACGTGGAGAGTGGATCCCACTACGTGGTCGATGCCAGGGACACCGTAACCGGTGCTCCGGAGCTGGCGCGCCTGACCCTGAATCTGGCCAGGGCCCACACCGACGCGAACGCGAGTGCCTACGGCAGGCGCCTGGTGTACGGAGGGCACACCATCTCGATGGCCGCGGCGGGGATCAGCCGAGCGCTGCCCAACCTCGTGACCCTGCTGGCCTGGCGCACTTGTGATCACACCGCGCCGGTATTCGATGGAGACCGCCTGTGGACGGAGTTCTGGGTCGAGGACACCATGCCTGCGAGCCGAGGGGGCGGCCTCGTCGACCTCCGCGCGTTCGTCCAGGCCGAGCGCCCGGATGAGAACGTACAGGTGTTGGACTGGCGGGTCGTCGGGCTGATGGCCTAGGCGCAGGCACGGAACAGAAGGAGGGACGAAGGTGCCCGGAATACTCGACGGCATGCAGGTGATCGAGGGATCGGCCTTCGTCGCGGCCCCCCTCGGCGGGATGACACTCGCGCAGTTGGGTGCCGACGTGGTCCGCTTCGACGCGATCGGCGGCGGGCTCGACTACGACCGCTGGCCCGTGACGTCCGAGAACCGGAGTCTTTTCTGGGACGGGCTCAACAAGGGCAAGCGCTCCATCGCAATCGACCTGCGCTCGGCACGCGGCCAGGAGATCGTGACCGGCCTGATCACGGCTCCGGGCGTCGACCGCGGCCTCTTCCTGACGAATTTTCCGGCGCGGGGCTGGCTCGATCCGGAGGGCCTCCGACAACGCCGGCGCGACCTGGTGATGGTCCACATCGGCGGGCATCGAGACGGTCGGAGCGCCGTCGACTACACCGTCAACCCGTCGGCGGGATTCCCCGCCGTGACGGGCCCGAAAGACGATCCGCGCCCGGTCAATCACCTGCTGCCCGCGTGGGACTGCATCACGGGTCAGATGGCCGCAGTTGGGCTGCTGGCCGCGGAGCGTCATCGCCGCCTGACCGGAGAGGGCCAGGTCGTCCAGATCGCTCTCGCGGACGTTGCGCTGGCCATGCTCGGCAACCTGGGGAAGATCGCCGAGGTGTCGATCAACAACTCCGACCGACCGAAGGACGGCAACTATCTCTACGGCGCCTTTGGTCGAGACTTCGAGACCCTCGATGGGAAGCGCGTGATGGTCGTGGCGCTGACCTCAACGCAGTGGCGGAACCTCTACACCGCGACGAATCTGCTGGGAGAGTTCGACGCCCTGGGCGCCAAGATGGGAATCGACCTGAGCACCGCCGGAAGCCGATTCCGGGTCCGCCGGGAGATCGCAAAGGTTCTGGCGCCCTGGTTCCATGCCCGGATGATGAGCGAAGTCGAGAAGGTCTTCGAACACCATCGGGTCTGCTGGGCGCCCTATCGGACGATACGAGAGGTGGTCGAGAAGAACCCGGATTGCTCCACCCAGAACCCGATGTTCTCGATGCTGGACCACCCGGGAGTCGGGACCTACCTC
>Ga0255057_10001004_pt1 | contig 16331 bp, 14 predicted proteins | sample Cases_109_6_MG_FD_189022 | JGI IMG/M metagenome (GOLD analysis project Ga0255057, IMG submission 189022) | Seawater microbial communities from Amundsen Gulf, Northwest Territories, Canada - Cases_109_6 | ecosystem: Environmental > Aquatic > Marine > Gulf | place: Canada: Northwest Territories... | reverse complement strand
GTTTCGATCGGCGTCAAATGCGATCCGGGAAGGGCTGCACAACGGACGCTTCTTCTGGACCATCGAGTTCATTCCCTCGCGGGACAAAATTCTGCACGATGAACTGCACAAGCTGGGCGGAATCGCCGGTGTCATCTCGGAGGATCCGCTGCTGGCCGGCTTTGCGGTGACTGACCGGGTGGTTTCTGACCGGGATCCCGACCCGGCGGCAGCGGCCTCGCATCTTTTGGACGTGAGCGGCAAGCAGCCGCTGGTGCATTTCTCGGGCAAGGGGCGAGAAGTTCAGCACTTGCATGAGTTTCTTTCCCGGCTGCATGAGAATGGTCTTAAGAACGTGCTGATGCTGACCGGCGACCGATTGAAGGAAGAGCCAAAAGACCAGCGCCCGCGCTATCTCGAGTCGGTACCTGCCATCCAGCTCGCAAAGCAATTTGATCCAGATTTATTCGTCGCCGCGGCGCTCAACCCTTTCAAATACCGCGAAGAAGACGCCATGGCGCAGTACTTAAAGCTCGGCAAAAAAGCAGGCGCGGGCGCCGACTGCATAATCACCCAGATTGGCTTCGACATGCTCAAGTATGAAGAAGCGCTGCACTGGATGGAGACGTGCGGGTATCGTTTGCCGCTCATGGCCAACGTCCTGCCCATGTCGGTGCAACGTGCGCGCTACATCCGGGCTCACCAGATTCCCGGGGTGACCGTGACCGACTCTTTTCTTGCGCTCCTCGAAGAAGAGGAACGAATGCTCGCGGACCAGGGCGCGGCTCGGGTGCTCCGCCGCCTCGCACTGCAGATGCTTGGGGTGCGGTACTTCGGGTATGCGGGGGTGCAGATCACGGGTTTGCACTCGGTGGAAAAGGTGGCTGCGTTACAAGCGCTGGTTCAGGAGTTGTCCGAACAGTGTCCGGACCGTCTCACTTGGAAGAAGGCCTGGGATGAATCGCTGACCTTCGCCGAGGGAGGGCGAGCGAACCCGGCACCTGCTCATGACCCGTGGTACTTAATGAGCCCGCACCCAAGCCGCGCTAGCCTTCACGAGCGAGTCAAATACAAGGCCATGAGAGGCGTCCATAGCTTTCTTTTTGACAAGGGGCTCGGTGCGCGCTTATTGGGCCCGCTGATGAAACCTGTCAAACGACATAGCACAGCCGACCGCGTGTTCGAAAGAATAGAGTACGCGATCAAGTCGCCCCTTTTCGGCTGCGAAACCTGCGGCATGTGCCGGCTTGGTGCGACGCAATACATTTGTCCGGAGACCTGTCCGAAGGGACTTGCGAATGGCGCCTGCGGGGGCACCACAGACAACCTTTGCGAGTTTGGCGACCGAGAGTGCGTGCACAGCGTCAAGTACCGTATCGCCAAAGACGCCGGCGTCTTGCATGAGCTCGAAACGTGGCAGGTTCCCGCCGTACCGCAAGACACTCGGCATACCTGCTCGTGGCCGCCCCATTTTCGAGGGGAGGGGCCCGAGATAAGAGTGATCGACTTCTTGCATCCCGAAAAGAATCGGTTACGGAATGGGTAGCTGACGATCGCCGGCAAACTGGACTGAACGAGGTCGCCTTAAGCGTTCCGTCCCCGGTTTGCGGGACAAGGCTGCCGACTACATCTCTATCGCCTGGAGGCCCTCGGCAACGACGAAGCCGCTGTACAGGGGGCCGAGTCTGTTCGGAGATGCCGTGAGGCAGGAAGTGATGGGAATCATCCCAATTGCAGATAAAGAAGAAAAAATGGGTTGCGTCCCACACACTCGTTGGGTTTGAATAGATTCATCGCAACATTATCCCCAGATGCACGCATACGCGTTAGAAAAAGGAGGAGACTATGGCGAGTACCAAGCAAACAATCAGCGATCCTGTGGCGGGCAGTCAGGAGCACGCATCGGCCGAGGCCGTGGCGCCGGACCGCAACTTTCGCTTCTACGACAACCGGCAAAAGTATCTTCTATTTGTGAATACCTGCGCCGAGAAGTCGGCGGTCGCCGATCGCATTGCGCAGGAGCTGCCCAACATTCATCCCACGCCGCCGGCAGTGAGAGTATTCGATGCAGGCGTGGGCGATGGGAGCGTGCTCGCCCGGGTCATGCGCTGGATGCACCAGCGCTTCCCGACCTTGCCGCTCTACATCGTCGCCAAGGAAAGCAGCCTTGAAGATGTGCGGCTCACGTTAGATAAGATGTCCGACAGATTTTTCGAACACCCCAACACTGTATTGGTGCTGACGAACCTTTATTACAGGGAGGCCCCATGGCTGACGCCGAGTTCAGGCGTCGATGTCGCATCACTCACTTGGCATGAAGTGGGTCTTAAAGGGGCGACATCCAGAGATTTTGAGGCACAGATTTCCGACCTTCAACCCTTCCTTGCCGAGGGTTGGCGCACTGCCGTCAACAAGAAGACGGGGAGTCTGAGATATGTGCGGCCCACGGCCCTGATACTCTATCGCGAGGATCAAAAATTCAATTTAAATTCGATCATTCCTCACCGCACTGATCAGCGCGCGAACTATGATCTCGTGCTCGCCTCGCAGCCCTATCGTCTGCGTGCGCCCCTGGAGTTCAAGGCATCGAAAGTCATCGCCCCGTTGGCAAAGAGTCTGGCGCCCGGCGGACGCCTCATCGGCGTGCACTCTTACGGAAATGATCCCGGGCAGGAAATCATTGAAGGGATTTGGCCCAACGAGAATCCTTTCATGCACGATCGCCGACAGCTGCTGAGCGCTACCAAGGAGGCGCTCGGAGATGAAGCCGAGGGCCTTATCTTCGACGAACAGTCGGACGATGACTCCCTGTTTCGCTATGACATGCACACGTTGCCATCCGAGGTGGAAGAGTCGATCGGAACGGACACCGTGTTCGCCGCATGGAACGCAGCGGTTTATGTCGGCCAAATTGAAGAAGCGCGCATCGACCAAGTCTTGGGTAGTCGCCAATATCTTGACGTGACGCGCGACGTGTTACGAAAGCACGGCGGCCTATGGTTTTGGGACGAGTCGTACTCCATTGTGCGCCGCCGTAGTTAATGCAATGGGCCTGGCGATCCAACAATTGCGCTGTTCAGGTTTGACTCCGGTTGCGTGTGACGCCGCGCGGTTCAGCGCGGATTATTTCTCTACTAAAAAAAAGGTATTCTATTATGTCTGATTTTCTTTTCACTTCTGAATCGGTCTCCGAAGGTCATCCGGATAAAGTTGCGGATGCGATCTCCGATGCCGTAGTCGACGCAATCCTTACCCAGGACACGCGCTCGCGTATTGCGGCCGAGACGCTCGTTAAAGACAACTTAGTCGTTCTCGCGGGCGAGATTACGACGAATGCACGCGTCGACTTCCAACAGGTCGCGCGCGGGACGATTGAGCGTATTGGCTATGTCGATCCAGCGATCGGCTTCGACGCCGAGGGCTGCACCGTGCTCGTCGTCTACGGCGAGCAGTCTCGCGACATCGCGCAGGGTGTTGACGAGGGCAAAGGGATCGATCTCGACCAAGGCGCCGGGGACCAAGGCCTGATGTTTGGCTACGCCTGTGACGAGACGCCAACGCTGATGCCGATGGCGATCGATCTTTCCCATCGTCTGCTCGAACACCATGCTGAACTGCGACGCAGCGGAAAGCTAGCGTGGCTTAGGCCAGACGCGAAATCGCAGGTCACGCTGCGTTACGTAAACGGCAAGGTCGATTCGATCGACACGGTGTTGTTCTCCACACAGCATTCGCCGGATGTGACCTATAAGCAGATCGAGGAAGCGGTGATCGAGGAAGTCATCAAGCCGGTTCTGCCACGGAAGTTTGGGAAGCAGGACAAGATTAAATATCTCGTTAACCCGACCGGCAGCTTCGTGATCGGCGGGCCGAAGGGTGATTGCGGCCTCACCGGGCGCAAGATCATCGTCGACACCTACGGCGGCGCCGCGCCGCATGGCGGTGGTGCCTTCTCAGGGAAAGATCCTTCCAAGGTCGACCGTTCGGCGGCCTATGCGGCGCGCTACGTGGCGAAGAACATCGTGGCCGCCGGGCTCGCTTCGAAATGTATAGTGCAGGTATCCTACGCGATTGGCGTCGCGCAGCCGACGAGTGTCATGGTGACCACGGATGGCACGGGCAAGCTTTCGGACGACAAGCTGTCGCAGCTCGTGCTCGAACACTTTGATCTACGGCCGAAGGGTATTATCCAAATGCTCGATCTGCTGCGTCCAATCTACGAGAAGACGGCCGCCTATGGGCATTTCGGTCGCGAAGACGCCGACTTTACCTGGGAAGCGACCGATAAGGCATCAACGCTCGCGGATGAAGCGAACGTAGAGAAAGAAACCGAAACCGAAACTGTATAGGGGATAATGACAATGAGTGTAGCTTTCGAATCGAAGGACTTTACTGACTACAAGATTGCGGACTTGTCGCTTGCTGACTGGGGCCGCAAGGAGATGAACATTGCCGAGTCGGAGATGCCAGCACTGATGGCGATCCGTGAGGAATACGCCGGGAGCAAGCCGCTCAAGGGCGCCCGCATCGCGGGATCGCTGCATATGACGATCCAGACCGCAGTGTTGATCGAGACGCTGAAGGAGCTAGGGGCCGAGGTGCGCTGGGCATCCTGCAACATCTATTCGACTCAGGATCATGCTGCGGCAACGATTGCCGCAGGCGGTACGCCGGTATTCGCCTACAAGGGCGAAACGCTGGAGGAGTACTGGGATTACTGCCACCGCATCTTCGAGTTCGAAGGCGCGGATGGGAAAACGCACGGGCCGAACATGATCCTGGATGATGGCGGCGATGCCACGCTGCTCGTCCACCTCGGCACCCGCGCAGAAAAGGACATTTCCGTTCTGGCGAAGCCAGGAAGTGAAGAGGAAACTGCGCATTTTTCTTCCATTAAAAAGCGTCTTGCGAAAAATCCGAACTGGTACTCGGAGATCGCAAAAGAGATCAAAGGCGTCACGGAAGAAACCACGACCGGTGTGCTTCGCCTCTACGAGATGGCAAAACAGGAGCGTCTGCTGTTTCCCGCCATCAATGTCAACGACTCGGTGACCAAGTCCAAGTTCGACAACATCTACGGCTGCCGCGAATCGCTGGTCGACGGCCTCAAGCGCGCGACCGACGTGATGATCGCGGGCAAGATCGCGGTGGTGTGTGGCTTCGGCGAGGTCGGCAAGGGCAGCACCCAGGCGTTGCGCGGGCTGCAGGCGCAGGTGTGGGTGACCGAGATCGATCCGATCTGCGCGCTCCAGGCGGCGATGGAAGGCTACCGCGTCGTGACGATGGATTACGCCTGCGACAAGGCGAACATCTTCGTCACCACGACCGGCAACTACCATGTGATCACGCGCCAGCACATGGAAAAGATGAAGAACAACGCCATCGTCTGCAACATCGGCCACTTCGACAACGAGATCGACATCGCCTCACTCAAGGACTGCGAACGCGAGAACATCAAGCCGCAGGTAGACCATATGATCTTCCCGGACGGGAAGCGCATTCTGCTACTTGCTGACGGGCGCCTTATCAACCTCGGCTGCGCGACTGGGCATCCGTCTTACGTGATGAGCTCGTCCTTTGCCAACCAGGTGCTCGCGCAAATCGAGATCTTTACCAACACCGATAACTACCCCATCGGCGTGCACATCCTGCCCAAGGAGTTGGATGAGAAGGTGGCGCGTCTGCAGCTCACCACGCTGAACGCCATGCTCACCGAGCTGACGGACGAGCAGGCGAAGTACATCGGTGTGCCCAAAGACGGTCCGTACAAGAACGACCATTACCGGTATTAAAGTGACTAAAGCCAATGAGACAGCACTGGTCTGCGGTTCGTTCACGTTTGACAATGTAATGACGTTTCAGGATCGCTTTCGCGATCACATCCTGCCGGATCAACTGCACATTCTGAATGTGTCGTTTCTGGTGCCGGGTATGAAACGGGACTACGAAGGCTGACATTGTTCGGGCCGGTAAGTAAGTGAGAATAGCGGTCAGCCTAATTTATGGTTTGCCGCCATTCCAATTGAATTACCGCGTCTGCGGGCGAAACGGCTACCGAGCGGATCTGCGACTTACTTAACGGCAAACAGAGGGCGGCTCAGATGGCGAACGAAAGTGACGATGGTGCAAGTCGAGCAGAGAAGTCTCACGCCGAGGTGCGCGTTGAAGTCACGCCCGGATCGCGAGAGACCGAAGTTATTTCGAAGAAGCCCCTTTCTCAGCAGCCGTTTCGATCGGCGTCAAATGCGATCCGGGAAGGGCTGCACAACGGACGCTTCTTCTGGACCATCGAGTTCATTCCCTCGCGGGACAAAATTCTGCACGATGAACTGCACAAGCTGCTCGTTCTCCCGCTGTCGTATGTACTCAGGATCAGTCCGCGTCGATCGCGCCTTCATCATCCGCTAGCGTCGCTGACTTCTCTCGATCTACGATACGGAAACGCTCACTGGATTCGTGCTGGCAGCCGAAATTTAAATACGGAGAGATAATGCAATCGGACATCGAAATCGCACAGTCCGCGGAGCTTCAGCGCATCTCGTCGATCGCGCGCGAGAAGCTCGGCCTCGCCGAAGAACATCTCGAGCCTTATGGCCATTACAAAGCCAAGGTATCGCTGAATTACCTCGACACGCTGAAGGGAATGAAGGACGGCAAGCTCGTGCTCGTGACGGGAATGACGCCGACGCCTGCGGGTGAAGGAAAGACCACCACGACGGTCGGCCTCGGCGATGCGCTCAATAATATCGGCAAGAAGGCGATGATCTGTCTGCGCGAGCCCTCGCTCGGGCCGGTGTTCGGTATGAAGGGCGGCGCGGCGGGCGGCGGTTATGCGCAGGTCGTGCCGATGGAGGATATCAACCTGCACTTTACCGGCGACTTCAACGCCATCGCGCTTGCCAACAACTTGTTGTCGGCATTGATTGATAACCATATCCACCACGGCAACGATCTCGATTTGGATGTGCGCCGCATCACCTGGAGGCGCGTGGTCGACGTGAACGACCGGGCGCTTCGCCAGATAACCGTCGCGCTCGGCGGGCCGGGCAACGGCTATCCGCGGCAAGACGGTTTCGACATCGTCGTCGCCTCCGAGATCATGGCGATCTTCTGCCTCGCCACGTCGCTTGAGGACCTGAAGAAGCGCCTCAGTGCAATCGTGGTCGGCTATACGCACGATCAGAGGCCGGTTACGGCGAAAGATCTCAACGCGCACGGTGCGATGGCCGCGCTCCTCAAGGACGCGCTGGCGCCCAATCTTGTGCAGAGCTTAGAGGGTACCCCGGCGTTCGTGCACGGTGGCCCGTTCGCGAACATCGCACACGGCTGCAACTCGGTGATTGCGACGCAGAGTGCACTCAAGCTCACCGACTATGTGATCACCGAGGCGGGCTTCGGCGCAGACCTGGGCGCAGAGAAGTTCATTGACATCAAGTGCCGCAAATCGGGCATCCGGCCCGATGCCGTGGTGATCGTCGCGACCATCCGCGCGCTGAAGATGCACGGCGGCGCCGAGCTCGCCTCGCTGCATCAGGAGAACCTCAAGGCGCTTAAGAAAGGCATTCCGAACCTCGAGCGGCACGTCAACAACGTTCACAACCACTACGGTCTGCCATGTGTCGTCGCGATCAACCACTTCAGCCACGACACTGAGGCCGAGCTGGCGCTGCTGCAACGCAAGATGGCACACCATAGCGTGCCGCTCGTGATCACGCGCCACTGGGCGGAAGGAGGCAAAGGCGCCGAGGAGCTGGCGCGTACCGTGGTGAAGCTGATCGAGACGATGCCGCCGGACTTCCGCTTCGTCTACGAAGACGACGCCACGCTATTGAACAAGGTGAAGGCGGTGGCGACGAAAATCTACGGCGCCAGCGAAGTGACCGCCGATTCGAAAGTACGCGCGCAGATCAAGAAGTTGCAGCAAGACGGCTACGGCCACTACCCAGTGTGCATTGCGAAGACGCAGTATTCGTTCTCCACCGATCCACAGCTTCGCGGGGCGCCTTCTGGACATGTGATGAACATTCGCGAAGTGCGGCTCGCCGCAGGCGCCGAATTCATCGTGATGATCTTCGGCGATATCATGACCATGCCCGGCCTGCCGAAGATTCCATCGGCGGAAAAGATTGACCTCGTCGATGGTAAGGTCGTCGGTCTGTTTTAAACAACCAGAGTATCGTTTACACTGTGTAAGCAAGTCCGTGGTGAGCTCTGAACCACATGATCACAAGCTCATAGGAGGTACTGGCGAAGCATCGAGTCCTGCGACGGAGACCGATGAGCTTCTCGCTATCGTCGGTTTCACGAAGGCTGGCATTGAGTCGGTGCCGCTCAGTAAGCGAGGATATTGGTTAGCTTATTTATAGTTAGCCTGCCATTCAGGCAGAAAGGAAAGGAGATACAGTGTTGAGACTCTAAACAGCCGCGTTCCATTATATCAGTCGTTCAAATTCGTCTAAAGATAAGGAGATATACCACAATGCCATTTACCACCGTAAAAGTTATCGAAGGCGTCTTTTCCAAGGAACAAAAGGCTCAGCTCATCAAAAAGATCACCGAAGCAATGATTGAAGTCGAGGGTGAGGGAATGCGTGACTTGACCTGGGTTGTGATCGAAGAAGTCAAACCCGGCGATTGGGCCATCGGCGGCAAACCCATCAGACCCAAACCGAAGCCTTAGGCCAGTAGATACATAGTAGCGAGCAACGGCGGCTAACGGGCGCGAGATGAGCGACACCCGCGACGAGGGGCCAAGGTTGTGAGGGCTTGGTCTCGAACGAGCGGGCGCAAGCGGACCGTCCCGCATGCGGCGGGCCTGCCGCTTAGTTTGAGTATTTGGCCTCTGAGGGCTAAACATGAGATGCAGTTGTTGCGACTTGATCTGACAGTTACCAGTTTCGATGGCGTGACTGTCAGGTCTTCTTCACGTACCTCGCAACGCCCGTGGAATCTAGTAATACACAAGGTGCGCCGCTTACACTCCGGTGCCTGGCGGTGTCGGACCAATGACCATTGTCACCTTAATAGCGCAGACCGATCAAGCGACGGAGAAGTTCGTCGGCATCCAATCGGAAACAGTGGAGGGTATCGCGCATTCCTTGATCATCCCGTAAGAATCCGGGAATCTCCAGAATTCAATCCCGTTGCTTCTGTTGTTTCCGAATCCGGGGCGCTACCGTAATGTAAGGGGTCGCTGCTGTCGGGCGAAATCCAAAGTCATCCATTTGTACAACTAACTCCCGAGGAGGAGAACCCATGTCAACTCAAGAAAAGTACCTGGTAAACTGTCAGGAAGGCGCCGGCCATGTGGAGCGGGCGACAATTTCGTTCATCCAGGCTGTCACCGCGTCCAAGACGGCGGAAACCGCCATGTTTATAACCTCCGATGCTTCGCAACTGTGCACCAAGGGTGGGGCTGAGGGGCTTCAGGGAGAGGGCTTGGAACCGCTGGAAGACTTGATCAATCAGTTCGTAGGTAACGGCGGCAAGATGTGGTTGTGTCCAATTTGCGCTAAAACAAGGGGCATCACCGAAGACGACCTGCGCGAGGGTGCCGAAATTGCGGGTGTACCCAGGGTAATGGAATTCCTAGCCAGCGGCGCGCACACGCTCGCCTGACGCGTCTAGCCCGTGGAAGTGGAAGAATCAGCCTGAGGCGTTGCCCAACTCGGGGCCTCAAATATTCCAGTTAAACACGAACTGAAACCCCTCCTCGAACTTGGACGTGCGTCCGTCGTCGGGTTTCACCGTCCAGTTCACGTACGGCGGGCCTGCCGCTTAGTTTGAGTATTTGGCCTCTGAGGGCTAAACATGAGATGCAGTTGTTGCGACTTGATCTGACAGTTACCAGTTTCGATGGCGTGACTGTCAGGTCTTCTTCACGTACCTCGCAACGCCCGTGAAATCTAGCAATACACAACGTTTGTCGCCGACGACCCAGGCGTCGTGTCCCGCTGGCATGCAAAAAAAGTCCCCGGGGGCGTATTCTGTTTCGGATCCATTATCCATTTTCACAACCATCCGACCTTCCAGAACGTATCCAGTATGCGTGGCCTCGCAAGACGGAGTTCCAACATTAGGCTTTACGTGTTGCGACCACCGCCAACCGGGCTCATACTGTCCTCGGCCAACGGTTGCATCACAAAGAATGAATACATCCAATTTGCCCTTGCCATCTTTGAACGGTCGGGTTTCGTCGGGTGAGTCCTTGTCCTTGCACACCAATTCGTGTGCCATCGGAATACCTCCTGCGGTTTGTCTAGCTGGAGGGAATCGCCCTTGCAGCCAGTTTAGTGTAGCACGACGCGGAGGCGCCGACGGGAATACCCTATGTAATTAGCTTCATAATTGATAAATCCGGTTGTTTGCTAGATGGCACCACGCTGAGCGAAGCCATAGGTCGGATTGACAATAAAGTGGGAGATAATTCAACGCGCTACGCAGTCAATTGTGTCCATCCAAGAATATTGCATAAAGCACTTGATAACAATTCCGAGATCGAAGGAAGAATAATCAGTTTCCATGGAAACACTTCCGATTTAAGTGCCGCGGAACTTAATGGTTTGCGAAGAACTTATTACGGAGGAACCTGGTAGGTTTGCAGTAGCTCATAAAGAACTTTTGAGCGATCACGATATTAAAATTATTGGTGGATGTTGTGGCACTACTCCAGATCATATTCGCGCAATTGCCGGTATCCTTTAACCTGAATTATTCATTGCAATAAAGAAAGAGGCTCATCACCAGTTTAAGTGGGTTGTTACGCACGCAGATGTTCCGGACAGAGATAGAGTCCTGAGGTGGACCCCACCGGATGGACAGGATTCCGGTTTTTATAAGTGAAATCTTCTGCGGTAAATTCAAGCGAAATACCCAGAGCAGAAGATGAGCAAGAGAAGGCGTCCCCTCGTCCAGATCCACCTGGATCTCTGCAACGGTCCACAGCCCTTCGATTCCCGGTATCCGCCGATAGAGCCCCCGGTCGTGCATCGCAAACCCCTCTGGATTGCATCCAGAGAAAGACTACCTGCAGACGTCACCCACACAAAATTGTGAAGAGCCCTGTATAGCATTCTTGCGATGCGGCGAAGGCGGTATTGGGGGTTTTGCCTCTGACACGGCCAGACAGTCATGAGGCGTTCAGAGGCGTTTCCCGCGCCCATGATCTTGCGGCGCGTTGCTTGACACAGCCGGAGAAAATATATTCAATTGACTAATTGAATATAGCTATGGCAGTATTGACTTATCGGATATAGTCATCGCAGTGCGCACGGATGTAGGCGGTGCGCACTGCGGTAGTTAAAGTTCAGACACCCAACGGAGAGAGGAGGTAGAGAATCCCATGTTCAATGTAACCCAGGTCGGAAGTTGGCCGCGCTCGGAGAAGCTTCTGGGCGCGCTTAAGGATCGGCGTAACGGCGAGATAACACGCGCGCAACTCGACCGCGTGGCCGATGATGAGGTGCGGCGCTGCGTCGAGGCACAGATCGAGGCCGGTGTCGACATGGTCGTCGATGGCGAGCAGCGTCGTGACAGTTTCGTATCCTTCGTCACCGAGAAGGTCGAGGGCACCAAGCTGATGTCGTTGGAGGAGACGGCCACCGACAAGAAGGCTTTTCAGAAAATGCTTGAGGACGCCGACGTCAAACCGGATAGCATTAGGAATCCGGTGTGCGTGGGCAAGCTCTCGCGTCGCGATCCCTTGGCGGTGGATGAATTCAAGTTCGTCCGTAGCCTGACTGATTATCCCGTCAAGATCGCCTTGCCGGGGCCTTATCTTTTGATCCGCACCATGTGGGGCCCGAAGTTCTCGAAAAAGTTCTACAAGGAGCCCACCGACATGGCCGACGATGTGGTGGGCATCTTAAGGGACGAGCTCATAGAGCTTCGGGATGCGGGATGCGATTTTGTCCAGTTCGACGAGCCAGTGCTGACCGAGGTGGTGCACTCGGCGGGCAAGGCGGCCCAAGAAGGAGAATCGTTCAGTCGAACCTTCATGTGAGGCAGCTTAGCAACCCGCCGTGATGCGGGTTCTGAACTCAACTTTGCAGTCGAAATGTTGAACCGGGTCGTTGAAGGTGTGGAGGGGGTTCGCACCGGCGTGCACATCTGCCGGGGCAACTGGAGCAAGAAAGATGCAGTGCATCTGGCGGGCGATTACAAACCGCTGGTCTCGTCCCTTTCGCAGATTGATGTTAAGCAGCTGGTGCTGGAGTTCGCTACGCCCAGGGCGGGGGATTTCAGCGTGGTTGGAGAGGCCCTCAATAACCGGGAGATTGGCTTGGGCGTCGTCAATCCCAAGGGCGAAGAAGTCGAGAGCGTTGACTATATCGTCGGCAAGGTGGAGGAGGCGCTCAAGTATTACAAGCCCGAGAACATCTGGCTCAACCCGGACTGTGGCTTCGGCACGTTCTCGGGCTGTGAGCTGACCACCCATGAGGGGGCCACCGCGAAGATGAAGCGTATTGTGGAGGCGTCCAAAGTGCTGCGCGAGCGCTACGCGTGAGGGGCCTTAGGCCACGGTGAGTTAGGCGCGGCAGTGTGATTGGCAACCCGCTACCCAACAACGTGGCGGGTGCCGCCGGTTGAGGGCCGCAGTTCGATATGTAGTGTAGGTTCTTTAATTTAGAAGGAGGCTGGTATATGAAAAGAGACACGATTCTGATGGGGGCTGCCAACTTTGGCCCTGGCGCGGTGACGATCTGGGACGGCTTCAGGGCGTGGTTAAACAAAAAGGGACTTCCATTCGAATACATCCTGTATAACACCTATGATCGCCAGACCTCGGAACTTCTGCTTGGCCATATCGACGCTGCGTGGAACGATCCAGGGGGGTGGATCCGTAGCAGGCGAAAGGCTGATGCAGAGGGCATGAAGATAGAGGCCCTGATCATGCGCGACGCCGATTTCGATGTTTCCAGCGTTCTCGCGGTCCGCACCGACAGCAAATACCAAAGTCTGGCAGACCTCAAGGGTGCGACAATTGCCGTTAGTACTCCGAATTCAGTCGAATCGACGATGCTTCCGGTATTGGCACTGAAGGAAGCTGGCTTGGAACCCGCGAGGGACTACAAACTCCTCGTGTGCGAGTCGTCAGATTTCGGCTATCGTCCTTGGATAATGGACGGCGAAGTGGCCGCGGCTAAAGCAGTTGTGCAAGGCAAGGCAGATGCCGCCGGCCTGTCAGAGGCCAACTACCAAGCATTCAGCAAAGACGGCACCATCCCCGCTAGCGCCATGCGAGTGTTAGACCACACGCCGAAATACGACCACTGTAATCTGACTTATCTCGAGTCGCCCGACTCGGTGCCGAAGGAACTGATCGATCGCATGAAGGAACTCTTTCTTGAGATGTCCTACGACGATCCCGAATTGCACACTTTCATGGAGATGGAATACGTCAAGCAGTGGAAGCCCGCGCGAACGACGCATTATGAGTCCATTTATCGCGCTTGGGATTTTGCAGAGTCGCTTCCTAAGGAAACCCTGAAGCCTGCAGTATAGGGCCGGGAGGCGAAGAAGACGGCGCAAAGCGTGAAGTCTTTTTTCAAATGCCAAGAAGGCGCCGATTCAATTCTAGATTTCCTGCAGCTGTCTCTTATGTTGATGAGTTTCCCCCTTCCTTTGGGTGGCTGACAGAATGGGCGGGAGCGTAGAGGAAGGCGATACACTCCTCGATAGCATCTCCGAGTTCTGTCGTCAGAGCGGGATTGCCGAGTCCACATTCGGTCGACGTGCGGTCAACGACGGGAAGTTCGTTTCCCGGCTAAGAGGTGGCGCACGCGTGACTCAAGAAACCTTTGACCGCATCCAGGATTTCATGGCGCGGCATGGAGGGGTAGCGCAGGTATCGCCCCACGAACTCCTGTCGCTCATTTCGCCTACTGCGCCCGTGCCGCGTGTTGGGCATCAGGTTGCCTGCGGCGGGCCGCCGGATGCGAGCTTCCGGTTTTTCAATAACCGCCAGAAATACCTGTACTTTGTGAGCACTTGCAGCGAAAAACAGGTCATTGCGCATCGCGTAGGCATGGAGCTTTCGAACATCCATCAGCAACCGCCGGCGGTGCGGGTGTTCGATGCGGGCATGGGAGATGCTACGGTGCTCACACGTGTGATGCGCGAGATGCATAGGCGGTTTCCAACTTTACCCTTCTATTTTGTTGGCAAGGAGATCAGTCTCGAGGACGTGCGCTTGTCGCTGGACAAGATGGCCGACCGGTTTCACGAACACCCCGCTACGGTACTTGTGGTGACCAATATGTACTATGACGAGGCGCCGTGGTTGTTGCCGAAAACCGTCTCCGCGGCCACTGCGCTCGTCTGGCAAGAGGTCGCTCTTAAGGGCAACACGGCGCACGAATTTAGCGACCAAATTAGCACGCTTGAGCCCTTTCTGGCGAAGAACTGGCAGGCGCACCACAGTCGGGAGAGCGGCACCCCTATCTATGATCGTGCAGTGGCGCTGGTGCTATATCGAGAAGACTTCCGATTTCTGCTGAGCAACGTGATTCCGACGCAGGGCAAATCAAACGCAAACTTTGATCTGGTCATTGCTTCGCAACCTTATCGCGCGCGTGCTCCAGTCGAGTTCAAGGCTTCCAGAGTGATCGCCCCGCTGGCGCGAGCGCTCGCTCCCGGAGGGAGATTGCTCGGAATTCACTCGTACGGACGGGATCCCGGCTTGGAAATCATTCAGAAGATTTGGCCTGGTGAAAATCCATTTCAAACGAGCCGCCACGATGTGCTGCGGGCGACACGCAAGGAGTTAGGGAAGGAAGCACGTTGCTTCAATTTCAACGCCTATGCCGACGGGCGAGCCCTATTTCGCTATGAAATGCACACGCTGCCAACGGAGATTTCGGAAAGCATCGGCACATCGACGCTTTTTGCCGCCTGGAACGCCGCCGTGTACGTGGCCCAGATCGAAGATAATCGGCTCAGCAAGGTGATCGGTCAACGGAAGTATCTCGACGCCACGCACGAGGTTCTTCAAAAACACGGCGGATTGTGGTTCCACGATGAATCCTATGTCGTTTCGCGAAAGAGGAATTGAGCGTTTGAGCGTCGACTCTGAGAGACGAAGGCAGGCTACGGATAGGAGTGAGGTCGCGCAAGTTGGCCCTCATCGCCGAGCAGGACTTGGGGGGTACATCGTGACGCAGTTTTCATTCGCGCCTGCGCGCGTAGTCAGGTATTGCTGCGAGTTGGAAAGACGCATCCCGCGATTCCAGTGTATGTTGGCCTCGCCGGACCGACCGAGGTGAACGCCTTGCTGAAGCTGGCGCAACTTTGCGGGGTCAGTGCTCCGTTGCGCGCTTTGCAGGCGCAAGGCATGGGGGCAATCCAGCAGTCCATTCACCCCCCCGAGAGCTGGCCGCCGTCGTACACTACGGCCTGGGTCGGGAATCCAGCAACCTCGTAGGCGCGCATTTTTACAGCTTCGGCGAGGCTGCGGAAACCGTTGCCTGGATGAACCGGGAGATTATTTCGGGCGACGAGCGTCCCGAATTGAGTCTGGGCTAGGTTGGTGCGGGACTTACTTCAACGGGCAGTCCGTTAGCCTTCCACTCGGGGAAACCGCGTTCGAGGCGCTGCGCCTTCCAGCCGCTCTGACGAAGCTTCTGCACGGCATCGAACGACATCGCGCAATAGGGGCCGCGACAGTACGCGACCACCTCACGCCGCTTAGGCAGCTTGGCCAATTCGCGTTCGAGCTGCTCATAAGGGATATTGATCGCCCCGGGCAAATGACCGGCCTGGAACTCCCCGGCGGGGCGCACATCCAGCACCGTGACCAGGCCATTCTTAATGCGCTCAAGCAGATTCTCGGCACTGATAGGCTCGAGGTTGTAACGATCCCCGAGAAAATCTCGCACCACGCGCTCCACCTCCGCGACTTGAGTTTCTGCCGCGCGCTGCAGCGCCGTGCATAGCTGGACGACTTCGGGACCCACGATCGAATAGATGACCCGCGGGCCCTCTTTGCGAGCCACCACCAGCCCTGCCTTGCGGAGCGTCTGCAGGTGCTGTGAAGCGTTCGCGAGCCTCAAGCCGGTGATGGCTGCCAATGGCTCGACGCTTCGCTCTCCCTGAGCGAGGTGCTCAAGCAGCTGCAAGCGGTTCGGGCTAGCAAGCGCCTGTGCCACCGAGGCCAATGACTGATACACCGCGCACTGCTTATCGGGTTGAGAGACAGCTTCTCGAGTCATAGCATTCAAGTAAACCATTAAACCATTAAACCATTAATCGCAAATGGTAGCGGATATTACACCATACATCTAGCTCTATCCCCTATGTGGTCATTCCGCGCCCTGGTACGTGCGCACGAGCGTTGCGATGAGTTTGAGAGAATC
>Ga0255057_10001003_pt1 | contig 16337 bp, 18 predicted proteins | sample Cases_109_6_MG_FD_189022 | JGI IMG/M metagenome (GOLD analysis project Ga0255057, IMG submission 189022) | Seawater microbial communities from Amundsen Gulf, Northwest Territories, Canada - Cases_109_6 | ecosystem: Environmental > Aquatic > Marine > Gulf | place: Canada: Northwest Territories... | reverse complement strand
GGCTATGTATAGCTAAAATCCTGTAAGTATATGTATTTAATGTATTTATATTGAATTCGAAAAAATCAGGGTTGGTATTAGTTATCTGAAAGTTCAGCAGAGATAGAATTACTCGAAGGCCTAAATACTGCTATTACTGAACAGTAAGAGGTGGCATTTGTTGACGCATTCTCGTATGCGTGAAGGTACTGATGGATCCAAAGCATATAACTTCGCGGTTGATAAGGTTCAGAATCATAATTGGCATGTGGGAATTCGCACTATCACAAAGGATGGTGTTACTTACCAATAGATTTGGGATTTTTGCAAGTAACGCGAGAGTATTCTTAGCGCATTACTTAATATAGTAATATCGATTTTCTATTCATTCAATTTCATAGCAAGGTATATAGCTGCTTCTTGAAATTTTCATTCGTCGCATAGTAGAAAAAGACTCTAGTAATGAGGATAAAGGTTTCAGTATATTTTGATCACCTTTGATTTTAAACGGACCTTTGCTTTCTACAGCTTTAATGCCTTCTTCTTTTACATTTCCTGAAACAATTCCAGATAAGGCATTGCGAATGTTAGCAGCGAGTTGATATTTTTCTTGATTATAATGCAACTGTAAGGCCAGCATGTTTTCATGACAAGGGACAAATGGCACTTGCATAATTGGGTCTATGTTGAGTGTCCAATTGAAGTAGTAAGCGTCATTTTTATTTTCACGATAGTCTCTTACATTTTTGATGCCATTCTGAACTTCTTTGGCTACTGCATCAGAGTCTTCAATGATTATTTTATAAAACTTTTGTGCTTCATTACCTAGAGTTCTCGAAATGAAATTATCGATTTCAGTAAAATAATCTTTTGCGCTTTCTGGTCCAGTAAAAATTAGGGGGAAAGGGATATCTTTGTTATTTTGATGTAATAAAACACCAAGTGTATAAAAAATTTCTTCCGCGGTACCGACGCCACCTGGAAATACAATCATGGCATGACCAAGGCGTACAAAAGCTTCTAAACGTTTTTCAATGTCGGGTAAAATTACTAATTCATTAACAATAGGGTTTGGTGGTTCTGCTGCAATAATTCCAGGTTCTGTAAGACCTAAGTATTGTGAGTTTTTGATGCGTTGTTTTGCGTGTCCAATTGTTGCACCTTTCATGGGGCCTTTCATTGCGCCTGGGCCACAGCCTGTGCAAATGTTTAAGCTACGCAGGCCTAATTCATAACCTACTTGTTTAGAATAGTCATATTCCTTTCTACCAATCGAGTGACCACCCCAGCAAACCACTAAGTTGGGTTCGGAGTTAGGGTGCAGGACATTTGCATTTCGAAGAATGTGAAATACAGCATCGGTAATACCTTCGGAAGTATCCAAATCGAGTTTCGGATTTGTATAAATCTCATCATTTACATAGATGACATCACGTAATACTGAAAACAGATGTTCACCTATCCCTTTAATAATTATGTTGTCTACAAATGCGCTGATGGGCGCATTTTTTAATTTTAGACTGATGCCTTTTTCCTCTTGTATTAAAGCAATATCAAAAGATTTATATCTCTCTAATAATTCTTTTCCATCATCTAAAGGGTTGCCACAATTCAATACTGCCAGTGAGGAATTGCGAAATAATTTAAACAAGCTGCCTTGGCTGGTATCAAGCAATCTACTAACTTCAATTTTAGATAATACATCTAGTTGTCCATCAGGATAGACGTGAGCATCGATGACTTCGTATTTCATATGGCAGCTTTATTTATGAGAAAAATTTAATAGTCTAGTAAACTATATGCAAGAGTTGTGTTCTATTATTAAATAATAAGGAGTTCCGTATGGCAAATGAAGGCTATCATGAGCCAATAGATGAAATATCAGATGAAACGCGTGATATGCATCGTGCGATAACCTCTTTAATGGAAGAGCTTGAAGCGGTGGATTGGTATAACCAACGGGTTGATGCGTGTAAAGATTCTGATTTAAAAGCCATTCTTGCACATAATCGTGATGAAGAAAAAGAACATGCGGCTATGGTTTTAGAATGGATTCGTCGTAAAGATCCACGCTTTGATAAAGAGTTAAAAGACTATCTTTTTACTGATAAAGAGATCGCTCATGGATGATTGTTTATAAAAAAATATGTACTAATAAGGAAGTTATGATTTTTCACCAATTATTTGAACCAAGTTCTTCTACATACACATATCTAGTTGCTTGCCCAGAGCAAGGCATTGCTGCACTCATAGATCCTGTTTTAGAAACGGTTAATCGTGACCTTGAACTAATTCAGCAGTTAGGTTTAAAGCTTACCTATACGGTCGATACGCACATACACGCAGATCATCTCACAAGCGCTACCAAACTCAAGGCGCTAACAGAAAGTAAAATTGTTTATCCGAAACAAGCAGAGTTACCCTGTGCCGATATGCAGGTGGAAGATAGAAAGATTTTTCGTATTGGCTCTATAGAATTACATCCATTGTTTACTCCAGGTCACACCGACCACCACTATGCATATTTAATTAAGCAAGAGGCACAAAGAATAGTGTTTACTGGTGATGCCTTGCTTATTGATGCTTGTGGCCGAACCGATTTTCAATCCGGCGATGCAGCTACACTATTTGATAGCATTCAAGAAAAATTATTTACCTTGCCGGGTGAAACACTAGTTTATCCAGCGCACGATTATGCTGGACGTCATGTAAGTAGTATTGCTCAAGAGAAGGCGCGTAACCCTAGATTAGGAAATGATATTCCTAAAGAAGAGTTTGTTAGAATTATGGACAGTCTAGATTTGCCTTATCCTAGTAAAATTGATTTTGCTGTGCCAGGAAATGAAGCTTGTGGTATTTGCCCACCAAATGTGCCGGATTATTTGCGCAGTCCTTGTGAAGTGCATGACCAAGGATAGTTATTCAATAACTAATTTTAGTTAGTTATAGTCACATGTCTCTTAAAATTAGCTAGGGACAAGTTCGCTATCTAAAATAGTATTTCTGTTGTGTGCAGATTTGTCATGAATATCAACTGTTGTAGTAAACGCGCTGTTCAATTAGACCAGATTCATATAACGTTGGTGCTGATGTGTAGGAGCTTAATTACGAGACGACGCTGACGGCACTGAGACATGAAACTCTCAAAAGACTCCTGCCAATCAATTATGGCAAGAATGGATTGATGATAAGTAACCGCTTCTTAGTATGATAGCTGATCACTATATTCCGTTACATTGGCAATCAGCAAAGATAAATACAAATAGTCCGCAAAGATAAATAATCGAATAACCAAATAATCGTTTTGTGCTTTGGTGTGTAATTGGTTTACGTGCAAAATCAATTGTTAATGCCAAATAGATAACGCCTAAAATAATTGATGAAATTAAATAGATTGGTCCGACAAATCCTAGCCAATACATGGAAGTGCTTGCGGGTATCAAAACGATGGTATATAGCAACATTCTAAATTTAGTTACTTCTACACCACTAACGACTGGCAACATTGGAAGATTCGCACGTTTATACTCATCGGCACGAAGCAGAGCTAATGCCCAAAAATGCGGTGGTTGCCAAATAAACATAATTAAAAACATTACAATTGCTGCCCAGCCAATGGTATTGGTTACTGCTGCCCAGCCAATAACAGGAGGTAATGCGCCTGCAATGCCGCCTATTTCTGTACATAAAGGGGAATGCCGCTTTAGCCAGATGGTGTAAATGACCACATAGAAAAAAGTGGCCGCGAGAGCAAGATATGCAGTGAGGGGGTTAACTTGCGTATATAAAATTACAAATGAAGCAATGCTTAATAAGCCACCCAACCAAAGTGCTTGTTGAGCATGCAGACGTAGGGAGGGTAAGGCGCGTGTGCGTGTGCGTGCCATTAGTTTATCAACTTCCCGGTCGACATAATTATTAAGTGCGCCGCTAGATGCAGATGCCAAGCCAGTTCCAAGCAATGTAAAAAATACAAGTGCAATGCTAACGAAGCCATTGCTCGCTAACCACATCCCAGAAAATGTGGTTACTAGTACCAGCATTGCAATACGCGGTTTGCAAATCTCGGTTAGATCGCTAATTTGGCTTCGAACGGTGGTTACAATGGCGCTCAATCTAAGTGACTCCAATAAACAGTATATATGGCGCGTGGGAATTATATCCGGCTGCCAGTGTACGGTGAAGGTTTACTATTTGATACCCTTAGCAGGATAGATAGTAATCCTTTATCGAATATTTCTTTAGCAATAGAACGATGTATATATGTGGTCATTATCGGGTCAGCCACTGTGGATTGGTTGCCAGGGGCGCCGATAGGCTGTTCAAAAAGGCAACTAATTGCCTGCGTTCTATGTAGTTAAGGTTTAAAGGTTTGATTTCATTATGGCCAACCATTGCTTCAGGCGCTTGATTGTAATGGGCAATTACATCTTCAAGTGTATCTATCTGTCCGGCATGCATATAGGGTGCGGTTTCAGAAACATTTCTTAGTGTTGGTACTTTATGAGCGGCAATTAATTCGTCACCCAATTTTACAAAGCGTAAATTATCGCATTGCCCATTTTTTGCAGCACTGTATTCCCCTTGACAATTAAATGGATCTGCTAAAACAAGACGTACTCCATTTGCGCGACCTAAACTAGGAAGTTGTCGAGCTGCAGAAAGGATACCGGTGTTATGAAATTCGTTGTTAGAAAAAAGCGGTCCATTATGGCAATTAATGCACTGGGCTTTACCTATGAATAATCTCAAACCTAAAATTTCATTTTTGTTTAGTAATTTTAAATTTTTCGAGTCATTGTTAATTATTCCTTCTACATAATTATCAAACCTTGATGTTCCTGGTTGAAGTAATCTTTCATAAGCAGCAATGGCTTTCGCAATGTTTACAAAAATGTTAGTTATCGCATTTTGGTCATCTTTAGTCATTGCTTGCCAGGCATCATTTAGTTCCTTGTCGTCTACAGGAGCAGCTGCAGTAGGGAAACGATTTTTGTCAGTTATATCTGGCATGGGTCCAAATAATTCTTCGTAGCAAGTTCGATAGTTTTTATCTGCATAAATGATATGTGAAAACTGCGCGCGCGAGGCTGCATGTTCTAGGTCATTCTCAAGTGGCGCTAAAGCTTGAGACCATTGACTATCACTGCGACCATCCCAAAATTGCCATGGACTATAAGCTGTTCCTACTAAGGTAGGGGAGTTTCGAACACCTGTCTTTGCACCTACAGCAGTAATTAAACCATCAGTGAAGTAGAGTTTAGGAATGTGGCAAGTAGCACATGATATTTTTGAATTGTAGCTAAAGCGCTCGTCAAAAAATAAGTGTTTTCCAAATTCTGCTGCTCTTAAATTATCAGCGACAGCATTGCTGTGATCTTTAGGCAGAGGCGGTAACTTGTTAAGTGAAAGGGACTCTAGAATTTGAATTTCATCCGCTGACCAATTGAATGTATTGTTGGACTGACTACTCCACCACAAGAATAGAGGCACTAAAATAATTATTGTTATCGCAAAAAGTATATTGCGAGAAGACTTTAGCATTGTCCGTTTTATAATTTTAGATTAAAGGTGACAGTATCAGTTGTATTTTCATTCATGATTGATACCGTAACCGCCCACCAGCCAAGCATATGAAATTTCATGCCTTCAAGCAGGTAACAACCATCACCAAGATTTTTAGTTACTTGTGGTTTCGTGGGGAGCCCATGATTATGTTCTGGCATGCCGCCAATTACAGTTACTTCTGCAGCATGCACAGCCTTTCCATTTGCGTCTTTAATATAAATAATCCAAGCGTGTAAATTATTAATCTCAATAGGATCCAATTTGCTTGTATAACTCACTTGGAAGTGTTTTTTGTCAGACAATTTACTTGATGACAGATCTGTCTCAGCAAATACTGAAGTACATAGCATAAAAGTTATAAAAATACGTATTAAGAGTGTCATGATTTAAAATATTTCAGTAAGCGACCAAGTCCGCCGTTCATTAACCAATAATTTAGTTGTAAGAATATTGCTACACCTATTATCGCTGGTATGTAGCCCCAGCTACTACCACCTACTTGAAAAGGAAATACCGCGGTATATAGCTTTTCTTGGTCAGGGTGTTTGGCAGTGACAATACCAATATAATATTCCTTTTGTTTAAAGTCATATTGCGCCAAATAAATACCATCAGGGCTGCTATCAGAGGCTTGGTAAAAGACTGTTTGCTGATGTATGTCTTTAATTTTCTCAATATCTTCGAGTTTCGCAAATCGGCCCAGTTTTTGTGTGTCTTTTATTATTCGAAAATCTACCTGCATGTCGCGTAAACCATCGTGTAGATACTCCATAACAAATACACTTTCACCAATTTCTGGGATATCTTCGCAAAATTCTCTGTGTTTGCTGATTTGTGGTTGATAGATGGTGAAATGTGCTTTATAGAAATCTATTTCAATAATGCATATATCTTCTTCAAGAAACACACCACCATGCGCATGTATTTTTGCACTGAAAAGCATGAGGCCAAGTGTTAGGCCGCAAAGCAGGCTAGGCAGTAAACCTATAATAGAGAGTGAGGGGTTACAGCAAAGACGAATGTTATCGGGATAGAGCGTGAAGAAGGTTATTCCTATACAGTAATCTTAGTGCTCTACTTTACCATGATGTTCAACAATTGGGGCTTCATCCAAACCAAAAAATATAGCTCTCTGTGAATATGTATATTTTCCTTCTATGCTCATCAAGATGATAAGCACAAGTAAACAAAGGGGAGGCACGAGTACTGCTGAGATTAAAGCTATTCTTTCCCAAGTCATGTGCATAAATATTGCCACAATGAAACCAGCTTTTAGCATCATAAAGATAATGATCAGATTCCACCTGAGCGCACCTTGAAACTGAAAATAATCTACAAGATATGAGAATGTGCTGAGTACAAACAGCAATAGCCAAATCCAAAGATAAATACTAAGCGGGTGTTGTTGACCTTCTGCTGCTGCTGACATGGCTGTACCTCACCAAAGATAAAAGAATGCAAAAATAAATACCCAGACCAAATCTACAAAGTGCCAATATAGACCTGCAATTTCGACTATGTCATAGCCTTTTTTCTCATAACGACCGTTGAGCACGCCAGTGGCCACGTAGGATAAATAAATAACGCCTCCCGTTACGTGCGCACCGTGAAAACCCGTAATCATGAAGAAGCATGCGCCAAACTGTGGAGCCCCAAAAGGGTTCCCCCATGGACGAATACCTTCTTCAACAATGAGTTTGGTCCACTCAAAAGCTTGCATGCTGACAAAAACAACACCAAATGCTGCGGTGATAAACATGAGTATCGCCGTCTTTTTTCTATCGCGTCGATAGCCATAGTTCACAGCCAGTGCCATGGTGCCACTACTGCTAATCAACACAAAGGTCATGATGGCAATTAAAATTAATGGGATGGGTTCGCCGCCAAAACTTAAAGCAAAAATTTCGCTTGCATTAGGCCAAGGGAGGGTCGAGCTGGTGCGCACTTTCATGTAGCCAGTGAGGAAGGAGGTAAAGATAAAGGTGTCACTTACAAGGAAGATCCACATCATGGCCTTGCCCCAATGTACCTTAAATACTTCTTTATCTTCTCCCCAATCAGTTATTAGGTCGTTTACTGCTCCGCTTTTAGCAACTTGCCCAGAAGATTGTGACATGTGATTGATTCCTATTTTTTGTAGATCAAATTACTAACTAGATTACGTGGATAGCAGTATTGCAAATAACACCAGCCAAACTAATAATAAAAAGTGCCAATAGATTGCACACAGCTCGACTGCGACGCGAACTTTATGCACTTCAACATTGTTTTGTAGTTTAAATACAGTTTTACTCCACACCCAAAGACCGCCAAAAATATGCAGCGCATGAGCTGCAGTGAGTAAATAGAAAAATGAATTGGCAGGATTGCTTGAAAGCATATAACCACTGTTATGTAATTCTTGCCATGCCCATAATTGGCCAGCAATAAATGCAAAGGTAAATAGTCCAGCAATCATCAAGTTTGATTTCACGCTGCCTACTTGACTTTTTATTGCAGCATTTCTTGTGCGTTGAAAAAAAATACTGCTAAAAATTAATAGCACGGTGTTCAGCCACAACACCATTGGTTCCGGAGCAATAGTCCAATCACCAAAATTCATTCGTTGAAAGTAAGCGCTGACGAAAAGCGAAAACAATGAACTGGCAACGGCCAGAAATGCGACTAAACCAACTTTTGCTGCAGGAATGGAAAATGCTCCGCCTGCATGATGTTGTCCAATAGGACCTTCTTCTGCCCAAGGTTGGACGTTTAGGGTTTGGCGTACGAGCCAAAATACGACTACACCCATAATTACAGCGAGGACGATAAGGGTTGGGGCCATGACTAGGTCTCCGTCTCGTGTTTTGAGTTTTCGCTTGGCACTTCATTCTGAGGGATGAAATCTTCTCTTGCGCCGGGAACGCTGTAGGAGTAGGCCCAACGATAGACAACAGGGAGTTCTGGACCCCAGTTACCATGTTTAGGTGGAGTGTCTGGTGTTTGCCATTCTAAAGTGGTTGCGCGCCATGGGTTGCTTTCGGCTTTCTTGCCATTAAACAAGCTCCATATAATATTAAAGATGAAAAGTAGCTGCACAGTTCCCACAATTAATGCCACAATCGTAATACTTGCGTTTATAAACTGTACCGAGTCTGGGAATGACAAAGTAGTGCCATAAGCAAAATAACGACGCGGAACACCCAATATACCGATGTAGTGCATCGGTAAGTAAATTGCATAGGTACCGAGGAAGGTAACCCAAAAATGAATTTTACCCATGGTGTTATTTAGCATGCGGCCGGTAAACTTTGGATACCAATGGTACATTCCGCCGAATACGATTAAGAAAGGTGAAACACCCATCACCATATGGAAATGCCCAACAACAAAGTATGTATCGGATAGCGGCACATCTACTGCGACATTGCCTAAGAATAGTCCTGTTATACCTCCATGTATAAAGGTAAAGATAAATCCAATAGCAAACAGCATCGGAACATTTAAGTGAATGTTGCCATGCCAAAGTGTTAGTACCCAGTTGTAGACTTTAATGGCTGTCGGTACGGCAATAATCAATGTGGTAGTTGCAAAGAAAAATCCAAAGTAAGGATTCATGCCACTTACATACATATGGTGTGCCCAAACGATAAAGCTTAATCCGCCAATAGCGATTAAGGCCCATACCATCATGCGGTAACCAAAAATATTTTTCCTCGCATGTGTGCTAATTAAGTCTGATGCGATACCAAACATGGGTAGTGCTACGATATAAACCTCTGGATGGCCGAAGAACCAAAACAGGTGTTGGAATAAAATAGGTGAGCCGCCTGTTGTGCTACTTACTTCTCCAAATTCTGATATTGCTGGCATAAAGAAGCTTGTGCCCAACGTTGCATCTAATAGCATCATGATGGCCGCAACTAATAACGCAGGGAAAGCGAGTAAACCTAAGATAGTTGCCATGATAATTCCCCACACAGATAGCGGCATACGCATGAGGGTCATGCCACGGGTGCGTGCTTGAAAGGCTGTGGTGATGTAATTAAGACCACCCATTGTGAACGCGACAATAAATAATGCTAAAGAGATGAGCATTAAAATAATGCCCATTCCAGAGCCTGCCGTACCTTCGCTGATGGCTTGCGGCGGATACAAAGTCCAACCGGCGCCCGTAGCGCCACCGGGTACAAAGAAACTAGAACATAAAACAAGTACAGAGGCTAGATACACCCAAAAGCTAAGCATATTCATATACGGGAAGGCCATATCTCTCGCTCCACACATCAGGGGAATGAGGAGATTGCCAAAACCACCTAAGAAAAATGCTGTAAGCATGAATACCACCATGATCATACCGTGCATGGTTACTGCTGAGTAATATTCATTCGGCTGGATTAAATCAAAAATTCCTGGGAAGCCGAGTTGCAAGCGCATCATCGCAGATAAAGCTAATGCCACTAAGCCTACAGCGGTTGCCGTAATGATATATTGAATTCCAATTACTTTATGGTCTTGGCTCCAGACATAAGCACCAATCCACGTTTTTGGATGGGCGAGTTCCTGTCCTTTGTCGGCTAATGCAACGTGTGCCATATTATTACCTCGTTACTATTTTAATTGCAGTTAACTAAAAAATTTAATCTATAAAGAATTAATGTAAGCGATGATGTCTTGCATTTTTTCTTCATTTAAACTTATTACCATGGTTTCCATCTGCCTTCCGGTTATATCGTCAGGGTGCGCGCCGCGTAGCCCATGTTTGAAGTTTTTAAGTTGAGTGAATAAATACCAATCGCTCATACCTGCAATGCGCGGTGCATTGACAGACCACCTACCTTCTGCTTGTTTACCATGACATTTGCTACAGGTTGTATAAAGTCTTTTACCATTTTTGATATCACCTTTTATGGTTTGAGCTGCGGGTTTATCTGGTAGAGATTCAATATAGGCTGCTACATTTTTCATTGCAGATTCATCCACTAATGTTGCAGCCATCGGTGCCATCTGTGCGCCAAAAGCATCTTCTGGATTTGATCCGCGCACGCCGTGTTTGAAGTAACTAAGTTGGCGTTGTATATACCAACTCTCTTGGCCACTTATTTTCGGCGCGTTAAGGGTAGCGTTACCTTCACCTTCGAGGCCATGGCACGAAGCACATACTTGATAGAGTGCTTTGCCTGCATGTGAATCTCCTTTAGTTGCTGATGCATATTGTGCATAGGTTTTTTGTGAAGCCAGCCAAGTCTTGTATTGCTCTTCTTCTTCAACCACTACTTTGCCGCGCATAGTGTGATGACCGATGCCGCACAATTCTTCACACAGAATTTCATAGGTGCCTATGCGAGTAGGTGTTAACCATTGCCAGGTAATCGTTCCAGGAATTAGATCCATTTTTACGCGAAATTGCGGTACGGTGAAGTTATGCAAAACATCTTTTGAACGCAGATTAAATTTAACCGATTGATTAATGGGTATGTGTAATTCATTACCAGGGATTAATACATCATCTTGTCCATAAGGATCGTCTTCATTTATTCCAAATGGATTGTCGATATTAATTTTTCTAGTATCTACTGTGCCAAGCCGACCATCTTCTCCTGGTAAACGAAAACTCCACTGCCATTGTTGCCCTACCGCCTCAACTATGTTGGCATCTTCGGGTGGTGATACAAATTTAGCCCAAACAACCAAGCCAGGCGCAAGCATTGCAACTACACCAACAGAAGTTATGATAATCAGCCAAGCCTCAAGTTTTTTATTTTCTGGTTCATAAGCAGCACGCTGATCTTTGCTTTTATTACGGAACTTAATAATGCAATAGGCCATAAAAAGATTGGCCAAGACAAAAACAAGCCCACAAACAATAAAGGTAATCGTCACCGTGTTATCCATGTCTCCCCAGTTAGAGGCAAGTTCAGTGAAATACCACGGACTCATGAAATGGAAGATGACAGATCCAATAACTAAAAGAATAATTACAATGGCTATTGCCATACTCAATACTCCCTATTTATAAGGTAGGTTCATGTGACAGTGTTTCCGCACTGACAATCTAAAAAAATCAAAGTAAATAAACCCAGCAGGTACAAAATTGAGAAGCCAAATAACTTGCGTGTACTTTTGTGGGTGATTGGCTTGCGTGCAAAATCGATAGTCAAAACTAAATAAGTGATCCCTAGTACCGTTGCGAGTATTAAATAAGTTGGACCCACGAGCTGTAACCAATACATTGCCAAACTTGCAGGTAGTAATGCGACGGTATAAATCAACATGCGGATCTTAGTTGCACGGTCACCATGTGTGACCGGTAACATTGGTAATTTCGCTTTACGATATTCATCTTTACGTAGCAAAGCCAGCGCCCAAAAATGTGGCGGCTGCCATATAAACATTATTAAAAACATCATTAACGCAGGCCAACCAATATCATTAGTGACGGCAGCCCAACCAATTACCGGCGGCATTGCGCCCGCTATTCCACCAATTTCAGTGCATAAAGGTGAGCTACGCTTTAGCCAAATGGTGTAGATAACTACGTAAAAAAAAGTGGTTGCCTGAACTAGGATAGCGGTTAAAGGGTTCACCAAATAAAAGAGTATCGCGAATGACCATAAGCTTAACATCACACCCAGCCACAAAGCCTGTTGGGGATGAAGTCTTAAGGAAGGTAAAGCACGCATTCGGGTACGCGCCATAAGTTTGTCTACTTCACGATCCACATAATTATTAAACGCACCACTTGCTGCTGAAGCAAGACCAGTACCTAATAGAGTGAGAAGAACAAGATCAAATTCTAAAGCCGTACTAGCTGCTAACCACATACCAGCAAAAGTGGTTACTAATACAAGTAGTGCTATACGTGGCTTGCAAATTTCAACTAGGTCAGACGCCAGGTTGCGCGTTGCTGTTATCGTTACGCTCACTGTTTGATTCTTTATTATAATGTGGCTAATTAATTTTCTAAGCGTTTTATTGAGCAGAATGGATTGAAATATTGAATATCTGTTGCAACAAGCTGTGCTTCGGGATGTTTGCTTGCCATTACATCTTTCACTGCTTTTTCTTTGCTTTTCCATACATAGATTAGAATTAAGTATTTTCCTTCTTCTAAGTCATTATGGAATTTTGCGAGTTTTCTATTTTCGCATGCAACGCCCGCGAGCCCGCCTTCCCATGTTCCAAATAAGGTAAAAAAAGCGATAACGATTAGATAAACATATTCCGGGATGTTAGGACCAAAGGGTTTGAAATACATCAATGCACCTGCAGCGAAAACCCCGATAATGAAACCAATTAATGCACCGATACCGCCATTACGAAGCAAATCTAATGTTTCTAGATAATTGCTGGAATGTATGCGCTCTTTTTTAAGACCGGTTTCGTCTTTGCTTACAACATGTATGAACAAATCATTTATACCAACTTCGTGCAGGTCTTCTGATATTTGTTGTGTGCTTTTTAAAGTAGGTGAAAGGTAGTAGTTAGTTTTCATTGATACTTTACCTCCAGTAATCATCCTATATTACTTATATAGATTAAAAGTAAAAGTTACTTTTAGTTTTCTTTTTATAACTAATTTTGAAGCTAGTTGCACTAATTGTATATCGACAATTCTATTATTTTGAAATTGTCAAAATAGCTTATTTTCTTAATTTTATGAACGTTATTTTCTTATAAATTATTTTTAAGTACGCCATAGACCGATAACATAGATTTATTATGCATGATAACAAGCAACGTATTTATAATAGTTTTATATGCGCTTCATAAAATATTTTTAGGGTCTTAGTCAGTAACGTTTCTTTCAGACATTGAAACTAAATATTTACTTATGAGGCTAAATAATTAAATTAATGAAGTTTAGGGTAAAATGTTGAGTCAACATTATCATTTATCTTTAGTATAAAAATATCTAATAATCCAAGCTTATTGAGACTGTGTATGGAAAAATATCAGAATGAAATTCAATCTTCTACTTTATTGAAAATAATATTTAATTGAAAAATTGAAGAGTAAATTTATCCTGTGAATTTACATTTAGGCGGTCGCCCACAGAAAAAGCCTCCTTTAAGGAGGCTTTTTTGTTTGTGTTGAGATAAACTAAATTGCTTTCTCGCTTATCTGTTTAGCAATGTAATCTGCTTGTCGAATCGCTAAAGTAACGATTGTTAAAGTTGGATTTTCTGCAGCACCAGTAGTGAACTGACTGCCATCTGAAATGAATAGATTTGAGATGTCATGTGTTTGGCCATGCGCATTGCATACACCATCTTTTGCATTTTCGCTCATTCGGCAAGTGCCTAAGTTATGTGTAGATGGGTAAGGTGGCACCAAATAATTTTCTTTAGCTCCCGCTGCATCGTACACTGCAGAACCTTGTTTATAAGCATGTTCGCGCATTGCAATGTCATTAGGATGATCATCAAAGTTCACATTTGGAGCAGGCATCCCATGCTGGTCTTTATTTTCAGCATGTAGTGTCACTGCATTGGATTCTTGAGGCATGTCTTCACCCACTAGCCACATACCAGCCATATGATTGTATTCATCCATCTTACGAGTAAAGCCTTTACCCCATGCGCCGGGATCAAGAAATGCTGCCATGAAGGGGAGTCCTAATGCCAATGTTTCCATTTCATAACCACCTGCAAATCCACGTTTTGTATCATTGCCCGATTCATCGGTAATGATTCCTGCCATGGTGGTACCTCGCCACATATGCACTGGTTTTTCAAAGGCTGCATACACTGATCCTGTCATGTGTCGCATATAGTTTTTACCAACCTGGCCTGATGAGTTAGCTAATCCGTTAGGGCTTTGGCTGTTTTCAGAATTTAATAATAATCGCGGTGATTCAATTGAATTACCCGCTACACAAACTGCGCGTGCTTTTTGCATATGTTGTTTTCCGTTTGCATCGGCATAGACAACGCCACTCACTTTACCCGATTTGTCTTGTTCAATTTTCAGAACATGTGACTTAGGACGAAGATCTAATTTACCTGTTGCTTCTGCTTTTGGAATTTCTGCAACTAATGTGGACCACTTCGCGCCGGACTTACATCCTTGGAAACAAAAACCAAGTTGTAAGCAGGAGTCGCGGCCATCGCGTGGTTTACTATTGATTGCCATGCGACCGGTATGACAATTTTTATAGCCAAGTTTTGTCGCACCTGCATGCATGATTTTAAAATTGTTATTGCCAGGCAGTCCTGGAATACCATTTGTGCGTGTAACGCCCATCTTGTCTTCGGCTTTTGCATAATATGGTTCAAGGTCTTTAAGCGTTAATGGCCAATCCAAAAGATTTGCACCATCGATACCACCGTATTCGGTTTTCACTCTAAACTCACGATCTTGTATGCGTAAGCTCGCGCCCGCCCAGTGTGTAGTTGAACCGCCCACGGTTTTACAAATCCATGCAGGTAAGCCATTAAAGTCTTTGCCCACACGCCAGCTACCGGAAGAGCTGCGTGAATCAAGCCATGAAATTTGTCCAAACGAAGACCATTCATCATTAACAAAGGTATCGTTAGATTCGTGTCCGCCGGCTTCAAGTAGCACAACTTGAATGCCTTTTTGGCACAACTCATTTGCTAATGTGCCGCCACCCGCACCTGAACCTACAATTACGACTACACCATCATCATCTAAATCATATTTAGCCATGATCATTTCTCCTTATGATTTGTTGAGAATGCTGCAGGGCTGGCATCAGCAGGGGGATCGGGTAGCCAATTCAAATCATTAAAGCCACGAGTGAGGTAACCACCTTGTTTCCAGGCGTCGCCTTCGTAGCCAAAATGTGCCCAGGCCATTTCATTGTTATAAAGAGAAACCACAGCGGTGCCGCGTATCTTTTCAAAGAAATCGTTTCCTGCCATTTTTTTGATAACAGAGAATTGCTTGTCGCTATCAGCAGCTAGCCAACTACCACCAGCGCCTGTATTCAATGCAGCTGCACCATCGGTTAGTAATTTAGCTATCGCATCATCACCTGCTGCTGCGGCATCTAAGTCTTTAACTACTAATGCGTAGACCGCGTCGTCTAATGTTGCATGAGGGAAAATGTGTCGTGTGGCTTGTAAGAGTGTTTGACCGATTACTTTATCAAGCTTGGTTAACTCCAATGCCCATGTTTGGCTGGGCGCCAACGTACTGAGCACGCCTGTGCTGGTGGCTAATGTTCCCATTAGCACTGTGCCGCTGGTTTTTAAAAAATCTCTGCGCGTTAGGTTAAGGTCTAACATAGATGTTTCCTCCGGAAAGCCTCAGTTTTAATTATTATTTTATTGAGGTGTTTTTTTTATGTATATGCTCCATGCCTTTGCAATACTTCGATCTCATATCCATCAGGATCTTTAATGAAGAAAAATTTTGCTAATAATGCGCCGCCTGGACTAAATGACACAATGTCTTGTGGTTCATAGCCAAGTGATTTAATGCGTGCGTGCTCTGCATCTAAGTCGTCTACACAGACAGCGATGTGTCCGTATCCATTGCCGTGCGTATAAGCTTCTTTCTGGTCTTTATTAAGAGTAAGTTCGATTTCGAAGTCATTCTCATTATTGCCTAAGTACACCAAGGCAAAATCATCAAAATCTAAATAGCGTTTTTCTTGTAAACCAAACGCTTTTTCATAAAACTCTTTTGACCGTGCAACATCGAGTACACGAATCATGGAATGAATTACTTTCGCCATCTTTACCCTTTTTTAAATTATTAAGTATAAAAACCTAATGAATCATCAGGTAGTAAGGGGATACTACTTGTGTATATACAATAGTTACACTATAAAGAAGTGCTAT
>Ga0255057_10001002_pt1 | contig 16339 bp, 15 predicted proteins | sample Cases_109_6_MG_FD_189022 | JGI IMG/M metagenome (GOLD analysis project Ga0255057, IMG submission 189022) | Seawater microbial communities from Amundsen Gulf, Northwest Territories, Canada - Cases_109_6 | ecosystem: Environmental > Aquatic > Marine > Gulf | place: Canada: Northwest Territories... | reverse complement strand
GGAGCCTCGGGCCGCTGACGAGCGAGACTCCTCCACGGCATCCACCTCATCGGCGTAGCCGATCTGGATCAGTCGCCGGCGCAGCTGCTCCGACACCTCCCGCTGCGGCGCGAGCCCGGCGGCCAACGGCTGCGGCGCGCGGGCCTGGAGGTCACTGAGCAGTGCTGGGCGAGTGGCAGCCAGATCGCGCTGCTCGCCGGGATCCACGTCGAGCTGGAAGAGCTGCGCCTCGCGCCCCTGCTCGAAGAGCGCCTTGAAGCGGCCCTCGGGCAGGGAGGCGCTTACCGACCACTGCCCCAGCCCACGCTGGCCGAGGACCAGATCGGGTTCACCCGCCGCCTGGGGAGATTCGAGGTCCCGGAGCAGCGAACGGCCGGGCAGATCCGGAGGGCCGGCCTGGCCGAGCAGCTCCAGGAGCGTGGGTGCGATGTCCACGAGCTGGGCGGGACGTGACACCCGCAGCCCCTGGGGCAGCCGACCGGGCAGGCGCATCAGCAGGGGAACGCGCAGTGCCTCTTCGTAGAGAGTGCGCGCGTGGGCCAGGCCGCCGTGCTCCTTGAACTCCTCCCCGTGATCGGACACCAGCACCACGAGGGTACGTTCCGCCAGGCCCGCGGCCTCGAGGCCCTGCAGCAGCCGCGTCAGCTCGGCGTCGAGGTACGAGATCTCGGCATCGTAGAGATCCTGCAAGTAGCCGAGGGTCTCGGGCGGCACGGCGTGGCCGGGCTTCCGCCGCGCATGCACGTAGGCGGCGGCCCCGCCGGGCAGCTCGGGTGCAGGGCCCTGGTGCCAGCGCTGGCGCCACTCGGCCGGAGGCCAGTAGGGCGTGTGCGGACCGAAGTAGTGAACGAAGCCGAAGAAGGGCCGCGGGTCGTCGGAGCTGGCCAGAGCCAGCACACGTTCCGTCGCCAGGGCGCCGCGGGCGTCCTTGGCAGGCTCGTGGAGGGACTCGTAGTGGTCGAAGCCCTGGGAGAAGCCAGAGGCCTCGTGGAAGCGGACCGAGGTGGCCACGGCGAAGGTGCGGTAGCCCCCCTCCTGGAGGATCTCGGCCAGGGTCCGCTCCTCGTCCGCCAGCGGCGAGCCGTAGTTCAGCGAACCGTGCTGATAGGGATGGCGACCCGTGAAGAGGCTGGCATGGCTCGCAACCGTGGCGGGCGCCGGGGCGTAGGCGTTCTCCCAGAGCACGCCCTCCCGGGCCAGGCGCCCGATGGCGGGCGAGGTATCTCGGGGGTAGCCGTAGGCTGCCAGGTGATCGGGCCGCAGCGTGTCGACGCTGATCAGCAGCAGGTTCGGAGGCTGGCGGGCGCACCCGGCGAGGCAGAGAGCGCCCGCGAGACCCAGCAGGCAGCGTCGTCGGACTGCGGCGGCGAGCCCCAGCAGACGCCGGCGTTTTCGGACAGGCGGCACGCTTAGGGGCGCTCGTCGACCCAATACTCGCCGTCGGTCGCGAACTCCTTCTTCCAGATCGGAACCGCTTCCTTGAGCGTATCGATGGCGTAGCGGCAGGCGGCGAAGGCCTCGGCCCGGTGGGGTGCGGCGGCCGCCACCACCACGGCCAGCTCGCCGACCTCCAGGTGCCCCACCCGGTGGGCAATCGCCACCCGCGCTCCCGGCCAGCGCGAGCCAGCAGCGTCGGCGATCTTCTGCATCTCGCCCTCTGCCATGCCCGGATAGGCCTCGTACTCCAGGTGACGGATGCTGCGGCCGCGGGCCTGGTCGCGGACCGCGCCGGCGAAGGTCACGAGCCCGCCCATCCCGGGCCCGCTCACGCGAGCCACCACGGCAGCGGGATCGAGGGGCTGCTCGGAGAGCCAGCACGAGCCCACGCCCCCCGCCACGGGGGGCAGGAACGCCACCTCATCGCCTTCCTTCAGTGTCGTTTCGAGCGGCACCACGTCGAAGTTCACCGATGCGGCCAGGCGCTCGCCCAGCGCCTCGAAGACGGGGTGGTCCCGCGCCAGCAGCTCCCGCAGCTCGGAGACTCGAGCCGCTTCCGGGAGGCTCACCGAGAGCTCTTTGACCCCGGCAGCCTCGCGCACGGAGCCGAACAGCTTCACCACGACCTGCACGGAACTAGGCTACCCGAGCGCCCCAGCAGCAACCAGCGACGTTGACCCAGCCTTCGGCAGCTGCCTAGAATCAACTCACCGGGACGAGCCCGGCGGGAGGGATGAGAGATGGCAGCTCGCAAGACGGGCCGTAAGCCCGCACGCCGGAAGGCGGCCAGGAAGAAGACAGCGCGCCGGATCGTCAGGAAGAAGGTCGCGCGCAAGAAGGCCAGCGCGAGGAAGAAGGCCAAGAAGAAGGTCGCGAAGAAGAAGGCCGTCCGCAGGAAGACCGTTCGCAGGAAGACGGCGCGAAGGAAGACTGCGCGCAAGACCGCGAAGAAGAAGAGCGCGCGCAAGAAGGCCAAGAAGAAGACGGCCAGGAAGAAGAGTGCGCGCCGAAAGACGGCGAAGAAGAAGGCGGTGCGCAAGAAGACCGCGCGCAAGAAGGCCAGCCGGAAGAAGGCCGCACGCAAGACCGCCAAGAAGAAGGCCGCACGGCGCAAGACAGGGCGCAAGAAGACCGCCCGAAAGGCCTCGCGACGCAAGACCGCTGCGCGCAAGACCACCCGGCGCAAGGCCGCGCGCAAGAAGGCCGCACCCAAGCGCGCCAGCAGCACGCGGGCAAGCCGGCCGGCAGCGGGCCGCAAGGCGCCGACCCGTCGGAAGGCACCGACCCGCACCGCGACGCCCAAAGTGAGGGCGCCCGTGGCGGCACCGGCGCCCGCGCCGACACCGGCACTACCGCGCCCGGCTGCAGCAGCGGCGGCTCCGGCACAGCCGCGCCCGGCTGCCGCAGCGGGAGCTCCGGCGCAGCCGGCGCCCGGGGCGGTCGCAGCCGGTGCTCCCTCGCAGATCGGCGTGGTGACCCACTACTTCCCGCACGTGGAGGCCGCCATCGTGGCCCTCGAGAGTGGGGAGCTGAAAGTGGGCGACACCATCCACGTGCGGGGCCACACGACGGACTACTACCAGCGAGTAGACCGGATCGAGTTGGACAAGGAATCGGTGGATTCGGCGCGAGCCGGACAGAGCGTCGGAGTTCACGTCTTCCAGCGCGTGCGCGAGGGAGACGTGGTGAGCCTGGTCTCGTAGCGAGCCAACGCCGCAGGTCGGCCGGGCGGCGCAGCGCGCCGGGCGGCCGACCTTGCGGCGGCGAGAATGCCCCTAGGGCTTCAGGCCTTCTTCTCGGGGTCTCCGGGCTTCGGGTTCGCACCCGCGACGGGCTTCTGCGGGCTCGTGTCCTGCTTGCCGTCGGGGATCATCTTGATCTGACCGTTCACGACGGCACCCTCTTCGACCGCCAGGCAGATTGTCTCGATGTTGCCGTGCACGCGGGCGGTCTTGTGCAGCACCACCTTCTTCTGGGCGTGAATGTCGCCGGTGACGGTCCCACTCACGGCCACGGTATTCGAGTGGATGGCTGCCTCGATCTCGCCGCTCTCGCCGACGATCAAGGTGTTCTCGCTGGAGATCTCGCCACGGAAGCGACCGTCGATGCGTACGGTGTCGCGAAACGAGAGCTTGCCCTCGAATTCCGACCCCTGATCGATGAAGGCGGTGAGGCCCCCGGGCGACGGGGAGTTGCCGCGCGACTGCGCCGGGGCCGGTGCCGCGGCACCAGGGGTATCCGGGCCTGCAGCGCGACCGAAAGATTTGAGCGCCATGAGAACGTACCCTCCAGTGAGTTTTAGGCTTCGCAGACAGCCAATCGGCGCTGCGACGGACGAACTTGAGGCCTTCGCCGACGCCAGCTTGGCGGCCCAGGTGCACCCTGCCTGCTAGCTTCTGCCGCCGTGGAGCGAGAGGATCCGGCGCAGCTGCTGACCCGCTGTCTGGAGCGCGGGCGTCTGCACTCCTCCTACCTGCTCGCCGGGCCGGGGGACGAGCCACGCGCGGCGGCCCTGGCCTTCGCCCGCGGCATCGCCTGCACGGGCCCCGCACCGGGGCCCTGCGAGGAGTGCGCGCAGTGTCGCCGCTCTCGGGATCGCGACGAGATCGAGCTGGACGGCACCGGCAAGGCCGGCCCTCTGCTGCGACACATCGGTGACCATCCCGACCTGCTGTGGGTGGAACGCGGCGCCCGCGACACCCGCGTGCGAATCGGGCAGGTCCGCGCGCTGCAGCACACCTTTCGCCTGCGTGGGGAATCCGAGGGACGACGGGCGGCGGTGATCGCCGACGCCGAGTGGCTGAACCTGGAGGCCCAGAACGCACTGCTGCGGCTGCTCGAGGAGCCCCCGCCGCGCACCACGCTCGTGTTGGTGGCAACCACGGCCACGGGCCTGCTGGCCACCGTGCGCTCGCGCTGCCAGCGGGTGCTCTTCCGGCCGACGCCCCCGAACCCCCTCGAGGACGAGGAGGCGCTGGAGCTGGTGGAACGCCTGGAGCGTCTGGCAGAAGCGGGCCTGCCGGAGCTCCTGGACTTCGCCGAGGAGTACGCGGGCGCGCGGGCCGCGGCGGCCGAAAGGCTGCACCGCCTGCTCGAGCTGGGGTCTGCCTGGCTGCGCGAGCGCGTGAAACAGGGGGTCGGCGAGGACGGCTTCGACGTTCGCACCAGCCTGCACGCCCACTCCGAGCTCTCGAGCTGCCGCAAGAGCCTCGACCAGCGCAACGCCAATCCGCAGATGGTCGCCGAGCGCGCCCTGCTCGCGCTGCGGGGAGCCGCAGCCTAGGCGTGTGGCTCGACAGCCACTGCCACGTGACGGCGGACGAGTTCGCCGAGGACCGCCGCCAGGTGATCGACCGGGCCCTCGAGGGCGGTGTGGAGGCTCTGGTCGCCATCGGCTCGGGCTACGGCGTGGCCCGCAACCGGCGGGCAGTGGAGCTGGCGGAGGCGGAGCCACGCATCTTCGCCACGGTCGGCGTCCACCCGCACGAGGCCGAAGAGCTCGATGACGCTGGCCGCGCCGAGCTGCGGGCCTGGCTCGAACACCCCCGCGTGGTGGGCGTCGGCGAGTGCGGCCTCGACTACCACTACATGCGCTCGTCGCGGGAAGTGCAGCGCCGCGTCTTCGCGGAGCAGCTGGTCTGGGCCCGGGAGAGCGCGCTGCCCGTCTCGCTGCACGTGCGCGGAGAGGAGCCCAACGCTTTCGACGAGATGCTGGAGATCTGGAAGGCTGAAGGGAGCGGGAGCCTCCAGGGCGTACTCCACTGCTACACCGGCAGCCTGGACTTCGCGCGACGTGCCCTCGACGAGGGTCTCTACGTCTCTTTCTCCGGGATCCTCACCTTCAAGCGCGACCGCGGCCTGCGCGAGGTAGCGCGCGCCCTGCCCCTCGAGCGCCTGCTGGTCGAGACCGACGCTCCGCTGCTCTCGCCCGAAGGCCACCGCGGGCGTCGCAACGAGCCCGCGCGCGTCGCCCTGGTGGGCCAGATGCTCGCGGAGGTACGGCAGCGGCCGCTGGAGGAGATCGCCCGGATCACGACGCAAAACGCCCGCCGTCTGTTCCAGCTGCCCGGCGGCCCAGACCAGGCCCAGTGAGCGCTCCAGAGCGGCGCCGTGAGCGAAGAGCAAGACACCCTCGAGCTCGCCCAGCGCCTGGCGCGCGAAGCTGGTGCCCTGCTGCGCGAGCGCTACGAAACGAGCTTCGAGGTTCGCACCAAGAGCAGCTCCATCGACCTCGTGACCGAGGTCGACCACGCCTGCGAGGCACTCATCGTGGAAGCACTCGGGCGCGAGCGGCCCGGCGACGCGATCCTCGCCGAGGAGGGAGGCGGCCACGACCGCGCCGACGCGGAGTGGCGCTGGATCGTCGACCCCCTCGACGGCACCGTCAACTTCGCCCACGGCTATCCGCGCTTCTGCGTCTCGATCGGCGTGGAGCACCGCGGCGAGCGCAGCGTGGGCGTCGTCTACGACCCGCTGCTGGACGAGGAGTACTCGGCGCTGCGCGGCGGCGGAGCCCGGCTGAACGGCCGCGCGCTGCGCGTCTCCGCCCGCGAGCGCCTCGACGACGCGCTCCTGGCAACGGGCTTCGCCTACGACGTGCGCCGCAGCACCCGCGACAACATCGACCACTTCGCCACGATGCTCAAACGCGCGCGAGCGCTGCGACGCGACGGCAGCGCCGCCCTCGACCTCTGCTACGTGGCCGCCGGACGCCTCGACGGCTACTGGGAGCTGCGGCTGCACCCCTGGGACGTAGCGGCCGGCCTGCTGATCGTACGCGAAGCCGGCGGACACACGAGCGACCTGGCTGGCGGCCCGGCCCCGCGCTCGGGCGAAGCCGTCGTCGCAAGCAACGGACGGATCCACGCCGAGATGATCCAGACACTCGCTGCGTCATAGCCGGGCCCGAGGAGGCCGTGCGAAACCAGACCGCTCGCTAGAGCAAGTCGTCGAACTGCAGCTCGAGTGCCTCGGGGTCGACGACGGGCCGCTCCGCTTCGATGACGCCCTCGGCGGCGTCCGGACCGGCGAGGAAGTGGTTGCGCAGCGCCTCCAGGCTTACGGGAATGTGCTCGGTCGCCTCGTAGCCGATGGAGAAGACAGTGGGCCGATCGACGCGCTGCGCCACCACCCCGTCGCTACCGCGCAAGACTCCCAGGCGGAGCTGCGCCAGCAGCGGCGCCTCGCCGCCTTCCGGCTCCTCGCCGTAGACCGCAAGGAGAAGCTTCGGAGGCTCGAGCCCCAGCTCCAGCAGCTCGTCCGGCCCCATCTCCTCGGCGAGCACGTCGCTCGCCTCGAGGCGTGAGAGCTCCTCGACAAGGCGCCGGAGCTTGTCGGGCTCGATGCTCTCGGGTGAGGAGGACCAGCCCGTGTCCCCCGCGATGGCCGTGATCGTCACGGCTTCGCTCGCCCCGTCGCCCACCGCGTGGTAGACCAGCTCGAGCCGTCGCGCGGCATTGCTCTGGAAGCTTGCCAGCTGCTTGAAGCGATAGGCAGAGACCGTGCGGGGCAGGTCATCGAGACGCTGCGCCGGAATCATGTAGAGCGTCGGTCGCCCGGCCCGCACATAGCGGGAGCCGTCCGCCTCCGCGGACCCGATGCGCAGCTCTAGCACGCGCGGCGCGCCCGAAGCGCTCTCCGCGCCTTGCCCGCCAACGTCTTCCGCAGTCCCCCCGGCCGCCAGCTCCAGTGTGACGGCGAAGGCCGGGGCGTCGAGCCCGCTCTGGTCATCGGGCGGAGGCTGGTCGGCGAAGGAGTCGGCGCGCAGGAAAGAGAGGCTGCTGAGCAGGTCTCGGGCGGTGTCCGCGTCGGCCTCGGCCTCGAGCGGGGACTCGAGGCGCCACTCGCCGCCATCGCGCGCGAGGGTCACACGGCCGTCGGGCCAGCTGGCGCTGAAGCGCTGGACCGTCTCCGCGTCGAAAGCCAGGATGCGTTTGTCGCGCAGGTCGTCGAAGCTCTTGCGCACAGCATTCACGCCGGTGCTGGCCACGGTGTAGACCGCGCTGTCGCCGCTGACGCTGGCATAGGAGTTCGAGCCCAGCGGGGTGGCATCGCCGGTGCGCAGTCCGTGCTCGGCGCCGGCGGCGTTGAAGCGGATCTCGGCAGCGTCGTCGAGCCCGTAGGCAGCGGGCGCCTGGGGCTGTTCGTAGACCGATTCGCTCGCCAACTCGGCCAGCGCAGAGGCCACGCCGTCGACGGCAAAGCTGTCCGCCGGGAACAAGAGCGGCTCGACCAGCTCCCAGCCCTCAGCACGCCGCTCGATGCGCACGTCGCGCTCGTCGGACGTCCGCAGCTCGATCCACTCCACCGCCCCGGCCTCGACGTCGGGGAAGAGGCGCTGCTGGCGCGCCTCGCTTTCCTGGCGCCCCTCCTCGCCCTCGATCTCGTAGAACCAGACGAAGCTCCCGAGGGCCAGCGCCAGCACGAAGAGGATGGCCGTCGTGCGCGGGTTCACGGCTTAGCGCTCGGGCGTGCGGCGGCGCGACCACCAGACGAACACGCCGACGATGGCGATGGCCTGGGGCAGGACGAAGAGGGACAGCGTGCGGATGCGCATGAAATCCTGCGCACTCAACGCGAAGCGCGAAGCGCGCGACAGCGTCGGACGGATCGAGATCGCCTCGACGTCCCCCATCAGCCAGTTCACCGAGTTCACGAAGAGATCGCGGTTTCGATAGGCCTCGACCAGCTCATTCGCGGCGAAGTCCGTGTCTCCGAACACCACCAGGCGAGCCTCAGCGGCACTCGCCGCGCTGGCGTCCTCTCCGCCCTCCCCGTTGGGAGAGAGCACCGGCGTGCCCGCCACGGCCAGGGAAACCGGGCCGCGCAGGTCCATCCCCTCGTCGAACTCCGCCTCGCTCGAGTCGTAGAAGCGCTCGAGATCGCGCTCGGCCCAGGAGGTCTCGGCGGTGCTCACGATCTCGGTGAAGTCCGAGCCTTCGCCCTTGCGCACGCTTCGGGCCACGTGGAAGAGCACCGGCTCGCGCATCTCTCGCGTGATGTCGTGGTCCCCGTACTGGGCCGCGAAGGGCGAGGTGGGCTGGCCAAACAGGGCTCGCAGCTGGTCCACGATGATGTCTTCGCCCAGATCGACGCCCCAGGCACGCACGTTCTCCACCAGGTCCGTGTTGGCCCGCGGGTCGACGAGCACCATCAGGGCGCCGCCGCCAGCCAGGTAGCGCTCGAGGGCCGTCCGTTCGGCCTCCAGGAAAGGACGCGTGGCGCCGGCCACCACGACCACATCGGCGTCGTCCGGAACCTCGCCGAGGGCGGCCAACAGCAGGCTGTCGACCGCGTAGTTCTCGTTTCGGAGTGCCTCGGCCGCCCGCTCGAAGCCGTCGCGCTCGGCGGCGGCCTCGCCCGCGACGGCGCGCTCGTTGTGGCCCTCCAGAAAGTAGACCTTCTTCTCGCCCGAGCGGGAGAGCTTCACGATGGCGTTGGTGATCTTCTCTTCGATCGGCTCGTCCACCAGCACCGACTCACCGCCCAGAGCGACGCGCACAATACCCGCGCCGAGCTGATCGCGACCGATACCGTGGCGCTCCAGCAACTCGGGGCGCTCGTTCGGGTCTGCATAGGTGACCACGAAGCGCGGGCTCGTGTAGGCGTAGAGGTCCAGCAGCTCGCGGATGGGCGGCATGTCGAGCGGGGAGAAGAGCGCCACCACCTCGACGTCCGCCTCGAGATTCTCGAGCACCTGCTCCGACTGGCTGGTGAGCGAGTGCACCTTGTTCTCGCTCCAATCGAAGCGGTGGTGGTAGCGCGTGCCGAGGAAGCCCAGCGACGCGATGATCAGCAGCATCAACGCCGTTCCGACCAGCGCGCTGGTGCCGTACTTGCCCGCGCGCCGGGCCTCGCCCGAGCTCATGCGCTCGCGCAGCGCCTCCAGGTTCGAGACCGCCGCCACCACCAGCAGAGCCAGGCCCAGCACGAGGTTGGTGCCGATCCAGAAGCGGTCGAAGCCCGCGCCGAAGAGGCCTACGACGAAGTTCGCGATGCCGAAGACGACACCAACGAGCCCGAGTGCCCAGAGAAGCGAGGTAGATCCCACCGCAGCGCCCCCTAACGCCAGCGAACCGATTCGACCGCGGCCTTCGTCATCACGAGGAAGGCGGCGATCATCACGGCGAAGTAGACGATGTCCTTGCTGTCGAGGACGCCCTTGCGCAGCTCGGCCAGATGCGGCTCGGTGGACAGGTAGCGGAGCAGCTCCCGCGCTTCGGACGCGCCGGCCACGCCCATGTCGGCCACGAAGGGCAGGATGATCAGGATCACCAGCAGCACCAGGGTGAGCAGGAAGGCCACCACCTGACTGCGGGTGAGCGACGACGCGAAGATGCCGATGGCCGCGTAGGTCCAACCCACGAGCACGACTCCCAACAGCCCTGCGACGGTCTTGCCGAGCTCCGGCCCACCGGCCGTCTGGTCCGCGTAGAGGAAGAGGATGGCCGGGTAGGCTGCCACGATCAGCCCCAGCAACGCGACAAAGACCACACCGGCCAGGAACTTGCCGAGCACCACGTCCCACATGGTGAGCGGGCTCGTCAGCAGCAGCTCATCTGTCCCATTCGTCTTCTCCGAGGCGAAGAAGCCCATGGTGATGGCCGGGATCAGCAGCATCAGCATGAAGGCCATGGAGTCGTAGAAGGGCCCGATCAAGTGGTCGTTGAGATTGATCTGGGCCAGCTGGTCGAAGGCCTGGAACTGCTGGAGACGCAGGATGCCTTCGTTGAAGGCCACCGTCGTGAGCGTGAAGAAGACCCCCGCCAGAACGGCGAAGAGGGCCAGCACCGCGTAGGCCACCGGCGACACGAAGAGGCCACGCAGCTCGCGGCCGGCCACGCTGGTCACGTGCCTCACGACGAGGCCTCCTCGTCGGCCAGGTCGCGGGTGGTCTCCCGGGCGAAGATCTCGTCGAGAGTGCGCCCGCCCGCCGTCAGCTCCGCGAGCGGTGCGTCTACCACCTTGCGCCCGTCGTGGATCAACACCACGCGCCGGCAGATCGCTTCTACCTCGGGAAGGATGTGGGTCGACAGGATCACCGTGTGCTGCGACTCGCCCTGCTCCGGAGCGGCCAGCTCGCGGATGAGTGTGCGGATCTCGCGAATCTGCAGCGGATCGAGGCCGACGGTGGGCTCGTCGAGGATGAGTACGGCCGGATCGTGCACGATGGCCTGGGCCAGGCCGACGCGCTGGCGGAAGCCCTTGGAGAGCGTGCCGATCACCTGGTGTCGCACGCGGCCGAGGCCGCAACGCTCGAGTGCCCGACTCACGGCCTCGCGCCGCCCACTGCGGGGGACGTCCTTGATCGTGGCCACGTAGGAGAGGTAGGAGACGACGGTCATCTCCGGGTAGAGCGGCGGCGTCTCGGGCAGATAGCCCACCGCCCGCCGGGCGGCGATCGGGTCGCCGAAGATGTCGTGGCCCGCGATCACCGCGGTGCCGTCGGTTGGGGGCACGAAACCGGTGAGCATGCGCATCGTCGTGGTCTTGCCGGCACCGTTCGGGCCCAGGAAGCCGACCACCTCGCCCTTGCCCACCTCGAAGGAGACGTCGTCGACGGCGACCACGTCCCCGTAGCGCTTCGAGAGGCCTTTGGCCTCGATCATCCTCCCCCCTCCTGGCCCAGCCCACGCAGGAAGATGTCGGCGACGGTGCAGGCGACCTTCTCGTAGTAGGAGGCCTCCGCGGCCTCTTCGACTCGCAACACATCGAGCACGCGGGCGGTGATGACGATCTCGAGCGCGCCGACGAACACATAGGACGCGACTTCGGCGTCGACGTCGCGCCGCAGCTCTCCAGCCTCCTGCCCGTCCCGCACCAGGCGTTCGATCAGCTGGAAGAAACGACCCACCGCGCGGATCTGGCCGGGCTCGGCGAAGCGCGAGGAGCGTTGGATCTCGAGTACCAGGACCTTCACCCACTCGGGCCGCAGCCTGTGGGCGTTGAGCATCAGCGCGGCGATGGAGACCAGCTTGTCCTGGGTGGGCCGCTGGGCTTCGACGATCCCCTCCACTGCCTCGAGGAAGCCGGACCAGCGTTCCTCGAAGATGGTGTTGAGGATCTCTTCCTTGTTCTTGAAGTAGTGGTAGACGAGCCCGTAGGCGATGCCCGCCTCCCGGGCGATGTCCGAAACCCGGGCGCCGTGGTAACCGAGGCGCGCGAAGACCGCGATGGCGGCATCCAGGATGTGATTGCGCTTGTCGCGGCGGGCGCTGCCGTCCGGCGCCGCAGAAAACTTGACCTGTACAGCAGGCATCGCTCTAAGTCTTCGAATGGTTTGGAGTTTCGGGACGCGCAGGATAAGCACGCAGCCCGCCGCCGTCAACGCCATCCGACACCGGGGACGGGCTGGGGGTTCAGCGCCCCGAGACTCGGGGTAAGCTCCACACATGGCCCGATGGCTCGCAACCACCCGCTGCCTGCTGCTACTGGCGGGCGCCGGCTCCCTGCTGGGGGCCATGGCCTGGAGTGCGCCGGCCTCCGCGGCCCGGCCCGAGACGCGAATCGTCGGGCCCTACTGCCCCCCCACGGGATGCGTGGGCCTGCCGCGCTCGGCACTCGGGACCGCCGCAGGTTTCGGCGCTACGGCTGCCGCCGCGTTGGTGCTGGGTCGGCGCCGGGACGTGGAACGCAGCCGCTAGCCGCTAGCCGGCAGCGACCGTGATCCACTGAAAAGAGGACGAGGAGCCCGGAATGCTCCCGCCCCTGCCCAGCTCGTAGCGCACGCCCGGACCCGTCCCCGAGCTCTCGATGATCTTCTTGAAGGCCTCGATCTTCGACGCGGGGTCCTCGGGATTGAGACCGTGGAAGACGATCTCGACGCTGGACCGGATCTCGAGCACGTTCAGGACCAGCGTGGCCAGCGTGAAGAGCTTCCCGATGCCCTCGATGGCCTCGACGGAGAAGCGCGGAGTGGTGACCTCCGAGAGCTCGAACCCGTATTCCAGCCGCATCGATCTCCTCCTCCCGTCGGCCCGTGACGGCCCGGGACCGAGGTATGGCCCCGGCGCGAGAGGGTGTCAAGCCGACCCGCGCGTCGGACCGGCGATCAGTCGCCGCCGCCCCTGAGCGCGCGAACACGAGCTACCAGCTCTTCGCGCCGGATCAGCCCCTTTTCCAGCAAGAGCTGGGAAAGTGCCCTCAAGATCAGCTGCGCTTCGACTGCGGGCTCGGCACCGGGCTGGCTCGCGCCCGCGACCGGCTCGCCGAGCTGGGGCTCTGTGTCCTCGTTTTCCTGCGGCATGGGCGCTGTGGGCGCTGTGGACGCGGTCGGCAGGTTGGGCGCCATGAGCGGTTTGGGCGCCGTGGGCGGGCTGGGCGCCGCCTTCGTGGGGTGCAGTAGCGGATCGGCCGGGGGGAGCTCCGGAGCCGTGTCCTGCTCCGCATCGTCTGGAGACGGCGCGTGGCCAGCCGGGCCGAGTGGGGAAAGCGCCTCTGGCGGGGAAAAGCCCGCCTCGGGCAGGGCAGCCATTCTGGGCGCAAACCCATCCTCGGCCGCCGCGGGGGCGATCGCGTCCGTCGGGCCGTCGCCCGTGTAGTAGTGCCGCGCGATCGCGTGCTCCAGTGCCTGCGGCCCGATCAACACGGGCCGCAGGCGCTCGCCGAGCTGGAAGGCCAGCTCGTCGAGCGCGCTGCGATCCGAAGGGTCTTCCAAGGCCAGGTAGAGCACGGGCCCGCCGGACTCGCTGCGCCGCATCAGGGGCAGGCAGCGGTACTTCTCGGCGATGCGAACCGGCACCAGGGCCAACACCTCCGGCTTCACCTTCTTGGCGCGGATCCGCGCCACCGGCACGCGAAGCTGGGCCGCAAGCGCGCGAACCAGCTCCTCCTCCGCAATGGCGCCGCGGCGCACCAGGATCCGCCCTAGCCGGCCGCCCGCCTGTTTCTGCTCGGCGAGCGCCTGCTCCAGCTCGTCGGATGAGACGAGCTGCTTGCTCAGCAGGAGCTGTCCGAGCGGGTCGCGGGTGGGCATGCACTCTCCGACGCCCCACGGATCGGTCAGCGGGCGGGCCGACTGTACCCGCGGCGACCCACGCGCCTCGGACCAGGGCGCCCAGCCCCGCTCGGAGGTAGGATCCGGCCGATGCCCGGAGGCTGGGGGAGCGCGGCCGGCTGGGGGATCCTGGGCTTCGCGACCAGCTACGCGCTGGCGGGCCTGGAGCCCAACCTGGTGGAGGAGGGGCTCGTTCTCCACGTGGCCCAGCGCCTGGCCGCCGGGGAGCATCTCTACCGCGACATCGTCTTCTTCACCGCCCCTCTCCCCTTCGAGCTGCTGGGGCTGCTCTTTCGCGTCTTCGGAGAGGAAATCTGGGTGGCGCGCTGCGCCGCGGCGCTCTTCCACGGCGCGGCAACCGCCGCCACCTGGGCGCTGGCACGCCGGCTCGGCGCGGGCAGCCTGGCGCATGCGGTGGCTGCGATCATGGCGGCCGCACCGGTTCTGCTCTTTCCGTTGCTCTCGATGTTCTACTACACGCCGCTCGCCATGTGCCTGGGCGCGATCGCGGCTTGGGCCGCTCTGCGCGGTTGCCAGCAGCCGGGCTGGGCCTTCGCCGCCGGCGCGGGCGTGGCCGCTGTGGCCCTGTGCAAGCAGACCCTGGGCGCGAGCTATGCCCTGGCGCTGCTGCCCGCCGTGGCCTTCGCAGCACCTCGGGGCCAGCGCGTGCGGCCGGTGGTCGCCGTGGCGCTGGGCGGAGCCAGCGTCGCTCTGGCCACGCTCGCCTTCTACGGGCTTCGGGGAGATCTCCCCGATCTGTGGCGCTGCCTGGTGACGGCGCCTCTCTCCCTCACCGAGAGCTACCGAGCGCCGCTCATCAATCTGTGGCCGCCGGGAGAACTCGCGAGCGAGTTCGATGCCAACCGCCCGGTGTACTTCTCGAACCTCTACATGTTGCGCTACGGCCTCTACAACCGGCCCGGCTTCAGCGCGGTACTGGTGACCCAGCTGCTCTACGCGCTGCCCCTGCTGTGCCTGGCGGGCTCTTTGCTGCTGCTCGGCATCGGGTCCGTGCCGCGCGGCGTCGCCGTGCACACGGCCTTCCTGTTCGCGATGACGATGAACCTCTTTCCCCGCTCCGACTGGGGGCACCTCGCCCCCGCGCTGCCGCCGGCGGCTGTGCACCTGCTGCTGCTCGCCGCGCTGCTGCAGCGCCGCGACACTGCGCGTGCGCACGCGCTCTCCGGCGTACTGCGCACGGCGGCCAGCTGGGCTCTAGTGGCAACCCTGGCCGGCGCGAGCCTCTTCCTCGGGCGTTGGGCCTACGCGGTGTCGGGGCCGGCCACCTGGGGGCCACGCGTGCCCCTGCGCCCGGTGAGCGCGGTGTACCGGGTGGCCTCGATCCCGCGCGTCATCCACTTCCTGCGCGAGCGCGTCCAGCCCGGGGAAGCGATCTTCGTCGCACGAGCGGAGCCCCTGATCTACTTCGCCACCGACACCACGAACCCAACGCCCTTCACGGGTGTGCTCACGGTGCTGCAGGAGGAGCAGGAGGAGGCGATCCTCGCCGCACTGCCGCAGGTCCGATACGTCGTGATGAGCGACATCGATCAGCCGCTCTGGACCTACTACTCCGACGAGCTGCCCGGGGTGTGGAAGCACCTGGAGCGCCACTACCGGCCGGCGCCCTTCTTCCCCCTGGACGACGCCAGCTTCGTCGTCGTGCTCGAACGTGGAGAAGACCGCGGGCCGACCCTCATCGACTTGGCGGACACACTGCCCCAGGCGCAGGCCTGGACACGCAGCGCCCCGGGTGGGGAGCCCATCCCGACGACACTCGCGCCGCGCCTGGTGGCGCGTCACAACCACCGTCCCGTTCCCATGCGCCTGGGGGCCTGGGGAGGCGGCCTCGACTACCCGCTGCGCCTGCCAGAAGGCGCGCGCTTCGAGGCCGGGATCGGCTACCGGGGCATGGTCGCCGCGGACGACTTCTATGAGCATCCGCCCAAAAGCCACATGAAAGTGTCAGTAGCACGCGACGGACGAAGCGGGGAGTTCGAAACAGTGCTCGATGCACGCGTCGACGACTCCAAGCGCGCGGGTCGCACATGGACCCGGGTGGAGGCCGACCTCTCGAAGTGGGGCGGCGAGCACGTGACGCTGCGTCTCGAACTCGCGCCCGAACGCAGCATCGACGACGACGATCTCGGCTGGTGGGGAAGCCCTCGAGTTGCCGGACCACGGACCGGCAACGCGGCGGCAGGCGCGGCGCCGATTTCATCCGGGCGCGGGACGCAGGGCAGCGTCCACGGCCTATCCCTGCCCCCGCGATCGGAGTAGACTCGATCGGCTGTGGGCCGAGTGGTCGTCATCATTCCCACCTACAACGAAGCGGAAAACCTGCCGCTGGTGGTGCCGGAGGTGCTCGGGCAGGACCCTTGCCTCGAGGTCCTCGTGGTCGACGACGCCTCGCCCGACGGCACCGGCAAGATCGCCGACGACCTGGCCGAGCAGCACCCCGAGCGCGTGCACGTTCTGCACCGAGAGGGCAAGCGCGGCCTTGGGCCCGCCTACCGGGACGGGCTGCGGCGTGCGCTCGACCTCGGGGCCGACAGCGTGGTTCAGATGGATGCCGACTTCTCGCACCCCCCGTCTAGCCTGCCGGTGATGCTCCGGGAAGTCGAGCACGCCGACGTGGTGCTGGGCTCGCGCTACTTGAAGGGCATCACCGTCGTGAACTGGCCCATCGAGCGCATCCTGATCAGCTGGTTCGGGAACTGGTACGCCCGGCACATCACAGGCCTGCCGATCAGCGACACCACCGGAGGCTTCCGCTGCATGCGCCGGGGCACACTGGAGCAGAGCGGCTTCGAGCGCATCCGCTCCGATGGGTACGCGTTCCAGATCGAGCTCAACTATCGGCTCCACAAGCAGGGTGCGAAGATCAAGGAGATCCAGTTCTTCTTC
>Ga0255057_10001001_pt1 | contig 16359 bp, 16 predicted proteins | sample Cases_109_6_MG_FD_189022 | JGI IMG/M metagenome (GOLD analysis project Ga0255057, IMG submission 189022) | Seawater microbial communities from Amundsen Gulf, Northwest Territories, Canada - Cases_109_6 | ecosystem: Environmental > Aquatic > Marine > Gulf | place: Canada: Northwest Territories... | reverse complement strand
TCCAACGGCCCCCCTCCCTGCGGGAGGGGGGCCGTTTCTTTTGCGCGCGCACACGGATCACCTGCGAAGAGAAAGAATTTTCCGTCCTACGGAACACTCTTTCTCTCCAGGCCACTGGGATCCGGCGCTCCCTGCTCTCAGCAGTCTCTAGAGGGCGAAATCGGTGTCGGACCGATTCTTGCGTAGGTATTGCTCAGGTTAATGGGCTCGCGGAACGCAGGTCCCTAGGAGGTCCTCAGAAATGCCCAAATGGGTCGTTGTCTTGGCGATATCACTGGTTCTCTGTGGGACGAGCGGAACAGCACTGGCTGGCGTTCTGAACTGGGAAGGCACCAGCACCCTGTTACTGGCTGATTTCCCGCGCAACAGCAAGGCTCGTGGCGGTGGCGTCGCCACGATCAACGCGTCCGGCGGCCTCGGACACATCGACTCGCTGCGAATCAAGGCAAGTCGGGGAAACATCCGGGCCGACTTCGTACAGCTCGTGACCGATCCGGACACCGTTTCGAACAGTATCGCGGCCATCGAGTACCTGAGCCTCTCGGGCACGACGGGCACCATGGCTCCCATCTCTGGGGCGCTCCAGAACACCTCGCTCGGATTCACCAGGAACCAGTCGGGTATCGCCGGCTTCGTGCGGCTCTGCCTCGTCACAACTGATTGCGCGGTCCCCCTGACGCTGCCGCTCCAGACCGTGAACGGCAACGTGGGCGTCGGCATCGGCGGCCTGATCACCATCGGCGGAACCGGCGCGATCCGGATCTCCGTCCAAGCAGCTCCCTGGACCATCAAGACCGCCACGGTCAGCGACCACCAGACAACCACCGGGAAGATGAACCAGGAGACCGTCACGGTGAAGCTGACCGGCTTCGCTCACGGACCGGGCTCCGGCACCAGTAGCACGGCGGCCATCGGCGGCGTCGTACAGCTCGTGACGCCCTCGCAAGTGTCGACCAACCTGACGGCCGGATCGAACAAGAAGCAATCGTCTGGCCAGACCCTGCTGATCCGCTTCATCCCGGAGCCGGGCCTGTTCCTGCTGCTGGGCTCGGGTGTTGCCGGCTTGGCAGTGATGGGCCGCAGCCGCTCGCGCAACTAGCGCCCGGCCAAGAGGCCGTTCCGGCGGGAGGCATCCTCTTCGAGTGCCCCGATGGGCGCAGTGCGCGCTAGTAGCTGACAGAGAGCGGAGCTGGCGTACACACTCGGCGTCATCGGGATGGCGGGGGCGGCTTCAGCCTCTCCCATCAATTGGGAGGGGACCAGCACCCCGCTGCTCGGAGACTTTCCGCGAACCATCAAGATCCGCGGCGGCGGCGTCGCCACCCTGAACAGCAGTGGGGGTCTCGGCCACGTTGCCACGCTGCGTCTCAAGGCCAGCCGGGGCAACCTCGCTGGCAGCTTCCTCCAGCTCGTGACCGATCCCGACACCGTGTCCAACAGCATCGCCGCCCTGCAGTGGAACGGCCTGGCGGCATCGACGGGGACTTTCGCTCCGATCTCCGGTGCGCTTCAGAACACGTCTCTCCAGCTCACGAGTGCTCGGATGGGCCTCTCCGGCTCCGTGCGTCTGTGCCTGGTGACTACGGACTGCGCGATACCGCTGACGACGCCGCTCCAGACCGTGAACGGAAACGTAGGCGTGGGCCTGGGTGGCCTATTGACCGTCGGTGGGACAGGCGCCATTCGAATCTCTCTCCAGGCAGCTCCTTGGACCATCAAGACCGTGACGGTGAGCGACCATCAGACCACGACCGGCAAAATGAATCAGGCGACCGTCACGGTGAAGCTGGCAGGCTTCGCCCACGGGCCGGCCTCGATAACCAGCACGACGGGAACCGTTGACGGCGTGGTGCAGCTGGTCTCCCCCTCACAGGTGAGCACGAACCTGACGGCCGGGTCGAACAAGCTGATTGCCGGCGGCCAGACCGTGCTGATCCACTTCATTCCCGAGCCAGGCCTCTTGCTCTTGCTCGGCTCGGGCGTTGCCGGCCTCGCCGCGGTAGGCCGAAGCCGCCATCGCGGCTAGCGCACCAACCAGCCTGGCCCGCCCTGCCGGCCGCTAACCGGCCAGACTAAGCCACTTCTTCCGATGCAGCGGCCGGCTGCTCTTTCCCCCCGCGCCGAGGCCCCTTGCGGGCCCCGGCCCGGGCGGCTACCGCGAGGAACTCGCGCGCGAGCGCTGGACCCGCGCCCGCATCTTCGTGCTTGAAGAAGACGAAGGCCTCGCTCCAGCCCGTGGCCTCGATGCGCGCAGCCCAGGACGCGAGCTCCGCGCGGTCGTAGCCGGCGCGGCGCAGCCGCAGGTAGCCCCAACTCCCGCCGACGCCGAGCTCGGGTGCTTCCGAATCCTCCGCGTCGACGCAGACCAAGGCGAAGTTGCGCTGGCCGAGCAGCGCCACGACGGGTTCGTCCAGCCAGGACGGGTGGCGAAACTCGAAGGCCGCGCGCAGCCCCTCTGGCAGCAACTCCAGGAAGGCCTCCAGGCGGGGAAGGTCGAGCTTCAAGTTCGGCGGCAGCTGGAAGAGCAGCGCTCCCAGCCGCGGCCCGAGCGTGGCCGTCGTGCTCAGCAGGTAGGCGGTTTCGTCCTCGGTGCCTTTCAGCCGCTTGAAGTGCGTGATCCGACGCGAGGCCTTGACGGCGAAGCGGAAGTCGGCGGGCACCTGATCGGCCCAGCCCTCCAGCACCGAGGCTTTGGGCAGCCGGTAGAAGGTGTTGTTGATCTCCACGCCGGGCAGCTGCTGGGCGTAGTAGCGGAGCATCTCCCGCGCGGGCAGATCTTCGGGATAGAAGGGACCCTTCCAGGCCTTGTAGCTGAAGCCGCTGGTTCCAGCTCGTAACTCCATGCCGGCCGCCTCCTGCTCGTTCATCCCCCAGCTCAATCCATAGCGCGCTGGAGGCGCCCTGTGAGCCCCTCCAGCAGCGCCTCCACATCCACCGCCCCCCGGACGAGGAGGTCGGCCATGGGATCTCCGCTACGGGCCATACGAGGCGGCGTCGTGCGCATGTTCCAGCGCCGCGGGTCCAGACGTGCGGTCACCTGACGCCAGGTGAGGGGTGTCGAAACCGGCGCGCCCGGACGAGGCCTGACAGAGAACGGTGCGGCGATCAGCTTCCCCCGCCCATTCTGAAGGAAATCGACGTAGACCTTGTCCCCCCGGGCGGCCAGGGGGCGCGCCACGGTGCCGATCTCCGGCCGCTCCGCGCAAACGACCCGGGCCAGCACCTCGCCCAGGCGCCGGGCGTCGTCGTGCCCAAGCTGGGCGCCCAGCGGCAGCAGTACGTGCAAGCCGTCCTGACCCGAGGTCTTCGCGAAGTGCGGCGCTCCCAGCTCGCGCAACAGCGCGTGGAGATGCCGCGCCAGCTCTACGACCCAGGAGAAGGGGGCCTGCTTGGGGTCGAGATCGATCACCAGCCAGTCGGGCCGCTCCAGCGAGCCCAGACGCGCGCTCCATACGTGCAGGGGAATCGCGCCCGAATTCACCACGTAGAGAAGTGTGCGCAGGTCGTTACACACGAAGTAGTCGGTCTCGTCGATCTGCTCGCGACGCACCCACGAGGGGGTGAACTCCGGCGCGTTCTTCTGGTAGAAGTTCTTGCCCTCGATCCCGTCGGGATAGCGCGTGAGCACGACGGGGCGGTCGCGGAGATACGGCTCGAGCCAGGGCCAGACCGCCTCGTAGTAGGCCAGCAGGTCCCCCTTCGTGTAGCCCTCCACCGGCCAGAAGACCTTGTCGACCCGCGTGAGCTCGAGAGCCGGCCCGGAGCGTTGTGTCAGGCTCGGCGCCGGCGCAGGCTCCGCGGGCATGGCAGCAGGGGCGACACAGTCCTCGGGCGCAAGCTCCGGGCGCAGTCCCTCGAAGACGGGCTGTCGCAGCAGGCCCGCGCTCGTGGTCTCGGTGAAGCGCACGTCGCAGACCAGGCGGGGTCGCACCAAGACGCACCCCCGCGGCGGCGGCTCGGGGCTGCCGCGGCACGCCGCTGCGGAGACGCGATCCGGCTCGAGCTCCGTGAGGAGCCGGTCGATGACCGCCTCGTCGAGACCCGAGCCCACGTTGCCCGCGTAGACGAGACCGTCTGCGTCGTGCCAGGCCAGCATCAGCGAGCCCAGCCGAGCCCGCGACCCACGCCCGGGCAGCATGCCGACGATCACGAGCGGAGCGCGGCGCGGCGCCTTTATCTTGAGCCAGTTGCGGCTGCGCCGCCCGGCTGCGTAGGCCCCGCTCGCGAGCTTGGCCACGATGCCCTCCAGCCCGTGCTCCCGAGCCGCCTCGAACAGGGCCAGGCCATCGCCCTCGACGTGGTCTGCGAAACGCACGAAGCCGCGCTCGGGTGCCAAGCGGGAGAGCAGCGCCTTGCGCTCCAGCAGGGGAAGGGCTCGGAGGTCGCGACCCACGACCTCCAACAGATCGAAGGCGTAGAGCTGCACGGGGATCTCCGTCTGCAGCCTGGCGATGGCCTCCGGGTCGCTCTGGGTGAAGCGGCGGGCCAGCCGCTCGAAGGAGCTGCGTCCCACCTCGTCCGGCGCGACGATTTCCCCGTCGAGAACGAAGCGCTCCGCCGGCAGATGTCGTAGCGCCTTGGCGACTTCGGGGTAGAGTGCCGTGCGGTCGCGCCCGGTGCGGGTGAAGATGCGCACCCCGCCTGGGTTGCGTTGGGCGAGGATCCGAACACCGTCGTACTTGAGCTCGAAGATCCACCCCTCGCGCGAGAACGCGCTGCGCTGCGACGTTGCGAGCATGGGCCGCAGCGAGCTGGCATCGAGCTCGCAGGGCGGTGCTCCAGTGGCCAGCGCTCGGGCGTCGAGCTCGGCGTCTCGCGATACGTCATCCCGAAGCTCGTCCACGCAGAGCCCCGAGAGCACCGAGGCGGGCCAGCGCTCCACGAGTTCGCCGTCTTCCTGCGGCGGGCTGCCTTTGCGCAGCAGCAGCCACTCGCGGCCTTCTCCCCCCTTCGTGCGCACCAGGGCGAAGCGACCGCGTAGCTTGTGGCCCTCCAGCAGCAAGTCCAGCTTGCCGGCTTCGAGTGCCTCCTCGGCCGAACGGCCGTCCACGCAGCGATAGACCCCGCGATCCCACACGATCATCGCGCCCGCCCCGTAGTTGCCGGCCGGAATCACGCCCTCGAAGTCGGCGTACTGGAGCGGGTGGTCCTCGGTACGAACCGCCAGACGCCGCTCGGCCGGGTCGAGGCTCGGGCCTCGCGGAACCGCCCAGCTCGCCAGGGTCTGGCCCACCTCGAGCCGCAGATCCCAGTGCATGCGCCGCGCGGCGTGCTGCTGCACCACGAAGACGCGAGCCGCGCCGGCCACCACACCGGGCCGCTGGCGCTCGTCTCCGAAAGGCTCGGGGGTAGCGCCAGGGTCGCGTCGCTCCCGATAACGCTGGAGATCACCCATGCCGAAGGGCTATGGTAGGCTCTTGCGGCCTTTCCCAACGCCCCCCGGAGAGGTTCCATGCCCGCACGCGCTACCTCCTCCGCCACGATCTCGTTCGGCCTCGTCTCGATCCCTGTCAAGGTCTACTCGGCCGCCCAGTCCAAGAGCGTTCGCTTCAACATGCTGGATGGACGCGACAAGTCGCGCGTCAAGCAGCAGTACGTAAACGCAACCTCGGGCGAGCCAGTAGCGCGGGAAGCGATGGTCAAGGGCTACGAGTACGCCCGAGGCCAGTACGTGGTGCTCTCGGAAGAAGAGCTCAAGGCCCTCGAGCAGAAGAGCGACCACGCCATCGAGATCGAGGAGTTCGTGCCGATCGAGCGGGTCGACCCGCTCTTCTTCGAGAAGTCGAACCTGCTCGGACCCGACAAGGGCGGCCAGAAGGCCTACCGGCTGCTCAACGAGGCGATGACCCTGATGGGCCGCGTCGCCGTCGGGCGCTACGCCGCCCGCGGCAAGCAGCAGCTGGTGCTGATCCGTCCAGTGCAGCGTGGCCTCGTCATGCAGGGCCTTCACTATGCCGACGAGGTCCGCAGCTTCGACGACATCGAGTTCGGAGACGAAGTCGAGCTGAAGGCCGGCGAGGTGGAGCTGGCCAACCAGTTGATCGAACAGCTTTCGCGCGACGCCTTCGACCCGGGTCGCTTCGAGGACGAGTATCGCCGCTCCGTGCTCGAGGTCGTCGACCGCAAGGTGGCCGGCGAAGAAATCGTGATGATGCCGAAGAGCGAGGCACGCGAGCAGATCATCGATCTCGTGGAGGCGCTGAAGAAGAGCCTGGCCACGGGCGACGGCGAGAAGCCCGGGGCGCGGCGCGTGCGCAAGCCAGCCCGGGCCAAAGGCAAGGCCGGAAGCGGGAAACGCAAGGCCTCGGCCAAGTAACGTTTCAGGCTTCTTTTCTGGGGGGGGGATGAGCCGGAACCTGTCGACAGCTGAAGTGTCCCGCATCGTCGGGCTGGAGCCGCCGCGCATTCGCGGAATCGTGCGTTCCGGCTACTGCCGACCCGCGCGCCGCGGACGGCGCTATGCGTTCGGCTTCCAGGATCTCGTGGTGCTGCGCGCCGCCAAGGGGCTGTTCGAGGCCAAGGTGCCCCCGGCGCGCGTGCGCCGGGCGCTGACGGCCCTGGCTCGGCAGCTGCCTCCGGAGCGGCCCCTCTCGGGCCTGCGCATCTACGCGAGTGGTGGCGACGTCGCCGTCTGCGACGGCGACGCCAGCTGGCAGCCCGGGACCGGCCAGACCCTCTTCGACTTCGAGGTCGACGGCCTCGCCAAGCGGGCCAGCGTCGTGAGGGCGGAGCGGCAGCCTGCCGCTCCGGGATCCGCACCCCAATCTCTCGCGCGGGCCGAGTTCGAACGTGCTCTGGACCTCGAGGACGAGGCTCCCGAGAGTGCGCAGCGCGCCTACGCCCGCGCCCTGGAGCACGACCCGGGGCTCGTCGATGCCTACGTGAACCTGGGGCGCCTGCTGCACGAAACGGGGCGGGCCACCGACGCGGCGCGGCTCTACCGCTCTGCACTGGACCGTTGTCCCGACGACTCGGTGCTCCACTTCAACCTGGCGCTCGCGCTGGAAGACACGGAGGGCGCAGAGCCCGCCTCTGGGGCCTATCGGCGCGCCCTGTCGCTCGACCCGGACTTCGCCGACGCGCACTTCAATCTGGCGGGCCTCTGCGAACAGCTCGGCCGCGGCGCCGACGCCCTGCGTCACTACCGCGCCTACCAGAAGCTCACGAGCTAGCAGCGAGGCAAGCCGCAGGCTTGCCGTGCCGGCAGGGCGGCGCCAGCCGGCCGCTAACCGGCCAGGAACAGCGCGGCGCCAGCCGGCCGATAACCAGGCAAAGCTACGCCAGCCACGCGCGCAGCAGTCGACCCACGAAGCGCAGGTGGTGCAATAGCACCAGGTAGTAGAGCAGGAAGGCGCAGAAGATCGCGATCACCGCCAAGGGCCGGTCGCGCAGGCGCCAGAGCAGCAGCGAGGACAGACCCACCAGCAGGAGCTTGGCGGCGGCGAAGCCCACCGGGTGCTCACTCACCAGGTCCGCCAGCAGCGGATTCGCCTCACTCGCCCAGCCCGCCCCCACCCACAGCAGTGTGAGGATCGCGTCCACGAGGTTGAGCAAGAGGACGACGCAGACGATCCCGTACAGCCAGCGGAAGTGCTGAGCGCTGCCGAGGCGCGGCGAGGGGGCCGGCCGCGAGGTAACGCCGGGGATGGAAGACATGTTGAGGGGCTCCTGCGCTTGCGGGAGCCATCGGTGCCGCAGATGGGAGGCTTGAGCCGGCTCAGCGGGCGCTGCCGGTGCCCCGACCGAGCTGCGCCAGCAGCTCCACGCCAACGCGGCCTTGCGCGACGCGGACGACCGGGCCGGTCTGCACCAGGCGAAACTCCGCGTCGACCTCGACGTGCAGCTCACCGCCCGGCATGTGCACGCGGAGCGGGCTGTCGCAGTGCCCGAGCCGGCAGCAGACTGCCGCCGCCGCGCAGGCGCTGGAGCCGGAGGCCAGCGTGTATCCAGCCCCGCGCTCCCAGATCTCGACGCGAATCGCGTGCCGTCCGCGCACCTCGACCAGCTGCACATTGGTGCGGTTCGGAAACAGCGCGTGCCTCTCCAGGTGTGGGCCGATCTCCCGAGCTAGCTCGGGGGACACGCTCCCCAGCAACACCACGCAGTGCGGATTCCCCAGGCTCAGAGCCGAGAGCTCGAGGCGCTGCCCCGCAACCTCGAGGGGATGGCACAGCATCTCCCCGACGACCCCCGCCACCGGAACCTCCGCCGCCTCGAAGCGGGCACGACCCATCTCCACGCGAACGCTTCGGCCGCGATCCTGCACCTGGCAACGCACACGTCCACCCGCCGTGTGGACCTCGAAGGGCTCGTCCCCCACGCACCCGCGATCCCACAGGTAGCGGGCGTGGATGCGCAGGCCGTTGCCGCTCTTCTCGGCCTCGGAGCCATCCGGGTTCAGGATGCGCAGGCCGACGCGGCCGTCGGCTGCGGGGCCCTCGGAGACCAGCACCCCATCCGCACCGACGCCGAAGTGCCGATCGCAAAGAGTCCTGGCCAGCTCGGGGCTGGGGGCTCCTCCGAGCGCATCCGCCTCGACTACCAGGTAGTCGTTGCCCAGAGCCTGATACTTGACGAACTCCATCGGCGCGCGCGTCGTCCGCTCAGTCGCGGCGCAGGCCGCGCTCCGTCAGGCGCTCCTCCAGCAGCGGGATCCGGTCGTGCCCCCAGAAGACCTCCCCGTCGAGCACGAAGATGGGAACCCCGAAGACGTGGTCTTCGTGCCCCTCCTCGATGCATGCCTCGAAACGGCTCGCGCCCTCGTCCGCTGCCCAGGCCAGATAGTCGGCGCCGGAGTGGCCGAGCTCGTCGATGGCGCCGGCCACCGCCTGGGGCTGGTCGATCTCGAGCTGGCGCTCGAAGAAGCGCGCGTAGACGAGCTCGGTATAGGGCCGAAAGAAGCCGTGGTCCTGCGCGTAGAGGGCGCCGATCAGCGACGGCGTCGAGTCGTAGATCTTGAGCGGACCCTTGATCGGGAAGCCGCCGCGGCGATTCGCCCAGCGGCGCGCATCCATGTAGGAATAGCGCGCCTTCCACTCGGAGTAGAGGCTGCGCTCTCCCTTGCCCTTGATGCGCAGCAGGTACGGGATCCAACGCAGCTGCACGCGGAAGCGCTCCGGCATGCGAAAGGCCGGCTCGACGGCGAGGAAGGCGTAGGGACTCTTGTAGTCGAAATAGAGCTTGAGTAGGGCGTCGCGTGCCACGTTCACTCCTAGCCGGCCAGGCCCTGCCAGCCTGCAATCGAGACCTCGGCCAGCATCACCAGCAGTGTGCCGAAGGCACCGACGAAGCGGGCTCGCACGCGCATGTCGCGGGCATTGACACCGAAGGGGTGCACGACGCGACACACGAACAGGCTGAACCCCAGGCCATGGAGCCAAGCCGCCGAGGCTCCGTTGCTCTCGATCACGGCGAGCAGCAGCAGTGCCAACGGCACCTGCTCCACGAAGTTCGCCTGGCGGCGCATGGCCTCGGCCAGCCTGGGATCGCCGGCATCGCCCAGCGAGATGCCGGCGCGCAGCCGCTCGCGACCGACCAGGTTCTGGAGGACGAGACCGACGCTGCAGAGCAGTGCCGCGTAGAGGGCGGTAACGGGAAGGGGCATGCCTCTCTCCTCATGCTGGAGACGAGGCAGAAAGGTGAGGCAGGCGGGCAGGGTGCGCCATCGGCGCCGGCCCGCAGGGCGGAAGGGTGGAGTCTCGCGCGGGGCGAGACTCCGGATCCCCTACCAGCGGCCGCCGCCACCGCCGCCGCGACCGCCACCGCCGCCGCCGCCGCCGCCGCCGCCGCCGCCATCGCGGCGCTTCTCCTGCGCCTCGTTCACGCGCAGCGTACGACCGCCATGGTCGCGGCCGTCGAGCTCCGAAATGGCCTTCTCGGCGTCGGGGGCGTCGAGCTCCACGAAGCCGAAGCCGCGCGAGCGACCCGTCTCGCGGTCGCTGATGACCGCGGCCGAGTGCACCTCACCGTAGGTCGAAAACAGGTCCCGGAGATCCGCTTCGGTGGTGCTCCAGGGAAGGTTGCCAACATAAATCTTCTTCACGAACTGCTCATCTCCGCCCGGGAATCCCCGAGCCTTCTGGCCGGCGCGAACGGACGTGGCCGCATGCGCGCGACGAATCGACCACCGCGAGCTCCTTGCCCGGGCGGGCTTCGAAACCGACTCTGATCCGTTTGTGAACTGAGGTGATACTCGGAAGACAATCGGGCAGGACGAGTTCCTTGGCGGCGAAAAAGCTAGGGCACCCCAGGCGGGCATGCCAATCGGCCCTCAGCTGCCTCGGTTCACGAAGATCGGGCTCGACCATGCCCGCTCGTGCACCGGGGCCGGGCAGCCGTCTCGACCGTCTGCCCCCAGACAGACACGTGTGGAGAGCGCGTTTCCCTCGGCATCGAACTCGGTGCCGAGCGGCCTGCCGTTGATGGCCGGCGTGGGCTCCTGGAGCGCTCGCACGTAGTAGAGAGCGTCACGGCCGAGCGACGGAAACTCCGGGTCCTCGAAGCGCACGACGCAGCCCGCCGCGTCGGGCTCGCAGGCGAAGCTGCGCCAGGGATCCTGGATCAGCGGAGCGATGGGCTCGCCCGCACGCTCCTGGGGCGTGATGCGCACCACTTCGATCTCCACGATCGGGTGACGCTCGGAGCCCGGGTGATAGCACTCGTTCCTGCACAGGCGTGACACCCGCTCTGCCGAGAGCTGCTCGCCGGTCCACTCCGGGCAGCCGGGCTGCTGCACGAAATCGCCGGCCGCCCGCACCTCGAAGCGCGGCGCATCACCCAGGCTCACCTCGGCTCCCATCGGAACGGCACCGCCCGGGGCGTTCAACAAATGGAACCAGAGCAGCATGTGCGGGCCACTGGTGCCGTAGACCTCGCGCCGACGCAGGGCCTCCCAGATGGCCTCCCGGCTGCGCCCCCGCGCATGAACGGCAGCCATGCCGCCGGGGTAGAGGAAGCTCGCCGTGCGCAGGTCGGCGTTGGCTGGCCCGATGCTCGACACGCCCGGTGTCTGCGGCTGGCGGGGGTCGTCCATGCGCCGCGTCAACCTGCCGAGGGCGTCGAGGACGAAGCCCGGCTGCCCGACCACGTCGGTCATCATGCCGCGCTCCACCTGCTTGTAGCCCGTACCGGGGCGCCCGGTGTGGTTGTCACTGGAGGCCACGAAGCCGTAGCGGAAGCGCAGCGGGGAGCCGTCGGGCCGGGGAGCGTCGTCGCGGCGGAGGGCCATGGCGTACTGCACGCTCTCCCGCGGCCGGTAGCCGAAGGAGGGCTTGAAGCAGTCGCGGCACTGGCCGCAGTCGAGCCAGTCTTCCAGCTCGGAATCCGGAAAGACCTGTGCGGGGTTGGTCCAGGCCTGGGCGGCCAGCTGGCGCGCCTCGATCACGCGCCTCTCGCACTCTGCTTCCGGCAGATCCCCGCAGCGGCTGCGCATGATCTCGCCCGCCTGCCAGCAGCAGGGCAGGTAGTCCTCGGTGGGCTCCGGGCAGCTGCGGCTACCGTCGGGGGCGACCTCGAGCTCTCGGAAACCGCGGTACTCCTCCGAGTTGCCGTGGCCCGACATGATCTCGACCAGCATCTGACGGCTCGGGTCGTAGTGGGCCGGGTCGAGGTGCTTGGCGATGTCTGACGTCGCCGGCGTGTAGGTGCCCCAGGCGGTTCCGTGGGGGATCGCCAGCGCCTCGAGGCCGAGTTCGTCGAGCCGCGCGTAGAGCTCACCGGGTGTCTCCACCAGCTCCCGACACTCGGAATCGGCCTCGCTGCCGCACACCGGAATGGAGCCCAGCTCCGCGAAGTGCTGCGCCGCCCCGGCATAGGTCTGCCACTCCTGGGGCTGGACCCAGCGCAGCTTGCCCATCATGGAGCCCAGGCTCTGATAGCGAGAGTTTCGGTTCTCCGCCCCGATGGGCCGGCTCGGAAGCATCTCCTCGCCGGTCTCCGGGAAGATCACGCAGCGGTGTCCCCAGTGCTGCTCCGGGGTGAGGCCCGCCTGGCTCCACTCGAAGCCCGTGAAGGCCACCAGATCCGGGTCCGCGGGATTGCCGGCCGTGGCATTGCATTGGCGCACGCTCTGCTTGGAGAGCACCCACTGCTCCGGCGTGAGCGACTCGGCGTGATCGGTCAGCGCGAAGAAGTCGAGGTCGGCGCAATAGCGCGCAAAGTCGCAGGCATCTGCCGGCGGATGGCCGCCCTCCCCTCCCACCAGCGGTAGCGCAAACAGGTAGCCATCCCACGAGTAGGAGGTGTGCATGTGCAGATCGCCGAAGAGGATCTGCTTGCTCGGCGGCAGACCAGCGCCGATGGCCTCGTAGGCCTTGGGCTGCACCAAAGCCCGCGCCTGCTGCACGGCCTCGGGCCTGGGCTCTCCCTCGATCGTTCCAGGGGCCAGATCCACCGGCTCGCCGCACGCCAGCGGGAGCAACCCCCAGGCGATGACAACGGCTATCCACCGCCTCACTTGGTGGTCGAGATGCCACCGTCGACGGGGATGACCGCGCCGGTTAGGTAGGCACCCGCCCGCGAGGAGAGGTAGATCGCCACGCCGGCCATGTCCTCGGGGCTTCCGATCCGGCCCAGGGGACAGCTGCGCACGATCATCTCGCCGAACCTCTCGAGCGTGGCTTCCATCATCTTGCTCTCGAAGGGCCCGGGAGCGACGGCGTTCACCGTGATCCGGCGCGGCGCGAGCTTCTTGGCGAGTACGCGCGTCAGCTGGTGTACGGCCGCCTTGCTGGCGGAGTAGGAGAAGGTGTCGAGATCGGGCACCTGGAGGCCGTCGATGGAGCCCACGTTGATGACGCGTGCCGGGTCCTCGTCGCTGGCCGCCTGCTCGAGCTGCGGCAAGAGCGCGCGGGTGAGCTGGAACACGGATTTGAGATTCAGCGCCAGCACCTTGTCCCAGGCCGCGTCGGGGAAGGTCTCGATCGGCTCGCCCCAGTTGGCTCCGGCGTTGTTCACCAGGATGTGCAGAGCCGGCTCGCGCGAGCCCAGCTCCTGCGCGAGACGATTGCACTCCGCTTCGGAGGAGAGATCCGCCGGGAGCGACGTACAGCTGCCGACGGCGGAGAGCTCCTTCGCCACCTGCTCGCACACCTCCGCCTTGCGCGAGGAGATGTAGACCCGTGCACCGTTCTCCACCAGCCCACGGGCCATCATCAGCCCGATGCCGCGCGAGCCACCGGTGACGAGCGCCACCTTTCCCTCCACCGAGAACAAATCCGTCATCCGCTCGTGTCCCTTCTCGAGGCCTTGGGCACGTCAACCGCTTCCACGCTGCCCGTGGCCTCCTGCCAGGCGCGCGCCGTCACCAGGTCGTACACGTAGAAAGCCGCCGATCGCGAGCAACGCGGCGAAGACGCCCGCCAGGATGCGTGCCACTGCGGCCCTCCCTGCCTCGATCCGGAGGCCGGATTATACGCAGGAAGGGCCGCGCTCGGCTGGGTCTCTAGCTCCCGCCACCGCCGAACATGGCCTTCTCTTCCTCGATGCAGGCCTTGTAGGAGGGACGCGAGTGGATGCGCTCGAGATAGGCCGTGAGAGCCGGCCAACGGCTCGCGTCGACGCTCTCGCCGGCATGGTTGTAGTTCACGAAGGGCGATGCCACGGCGAGATCCGCGACGGAGAAGGCACCACTGACCAGATACTCGCGATCACTCAGCTCACCTTCCAGGTAGTCCAGGACCGGCGGCAGGTCGTTCTGGGCCACCTCCTTCAGCTTCTCTTCGTCGGGCTCCTGCTGCATGAAGTTCTTACGGATCACGCGCTGGAAGAAGAAGCTGGTGAGCACCTCCGTCAGCTTGCTGTCCGCGTACTCCTCGTACCAGAGCGCGCGGCCGAGGCCCTTCGCATCGGAGGGATAGAGCGGCGGGTTGGGCTGGAGCCTCTCGGCGTAGGCGATGATGCAAGAGGAATCGGGCAGCGTGAAGTCGCCGTCCTCGAGACAGGGGATCTTCCCCAGCGGGCTCTTCTTCTTGTACTCGTCGCTGACGCCGAAGGGAATCAGCGACTCCTGCTCGAAGGGGATCGACTTCTCGGCAAAGGCCACCTTGACCTTGCGCACGAAAGGTGATCCGGTCGCACCGTGAATAGTGATCGTCATGAGGGGTCCTCTCCATCGTTGGGGGTTGGGGCGGGCACATCGAAAAGCGCGGGGAACTCGCAGACGCTGGCGATCTCGCCTTCCACTCTGAGGGCTCCCGACTCGACCAGCGTGTCGGGCGCGGCGCGCCGCGACATCAGGGCCAGGAGCACCAGGGGCTCTGCGCACAAGGTGACATCGACATCGCACGGCGAGTCCAGCACCTGGGTGCCAGCGGGGCCGCCGCGCACGAAGAACTCCACCGCGGGCTCGGCGCCGGCGACGCGCACGCGGAAGGCGCGCGGCGCGGTCGCCTCCCGCCGTGCGAACAACATGCCGGCCAGACGCAGCCAGTCGGGCTCGATATGATCGTCGGGCCGCGGGTCGCCCAGCAGGCGGGCGCCAAAGCGGGCCAGCTCGGCCATCACGGGCTCGAGCTCGCGGCCGAGTTCGCTGAGTGCGTACACGCTGGCCGCCGCCGGGGGCGGCAGCTCGCGGTGCTCCAGGATGCCCCGCTGCTCCAGATGGCCTAGACGATCCGCCAGCACACTGGCGCTCACACCGGGCAGGCGCCGGCGCAGATCACTGAAGCGCTGGGCACCCAGCAGCAGCTCGCGCACCACCAGCAGCGTCCAGCGCTCGCCGAGCAGCTCGGTGGCCCGGGCGAGCGGGCAGAACTGCGCGTACCGGAAGCCGCCCATGCGAGCATCTTCTCACACGGTGCTTCGAAAATACAACTACATGGTACGAATTTCGGACCAAAGGCGAGCGACCCCCAACGGGGGTGCAACTCAGATGTCGGCGCGAAGCGGCGTGGGTTTGCCGAACAACCAGCCCTGGCCGAAGGGAATTCCGAGGCGGCCCAGCGTCTCGAGCTCGGCCAGGGTGTCGAGCCCTTCGCCGATGATGCGCGCGCCGAGCTGATCGGCCACCGAACGCAGGGCGCGGAGCAGCTCCTGACGTGCCAGATCCTCGTCGATTCCCTGCACGAAGGCCCGGTCGACCTTGATGAAGTCCGGAGACAGCTCCATCACCGCTTCCAGGCTCGCGTACCCGGCGCCAGTGTCGTCGAGGGCGATCTGGAAGCCGAGCTTGCGGTAGTAGTCGCGCACTTCGCGGAAGATGTCGAAGTTGCCGATCGACTCTTGCTCCGAGATCTCGAACACCACGTCGCTGGGGCTCAGCTTGCAGGTCTCGAGCGTTCGGCACAGCGCCTCGGCGCGAAAGTTGGGATCGTGGATGGTCGTGGGCCTCACGTTGAGAAAGAGCTTCGCGCCCCCGGGCAGGTCGCGAGCCCCCGCCAGGCCGCTCTGACGGCACAGACAGTCGAGCTGGAAAACGAGATCCTGCTCGATGGCGGCACCAAAGAGAGCCATCGGGGCATGCAGCTCCGTGCCCTCTGGCCCGCGGGCAAGGGCCTCGTAGCCGAACACGGTGCGCGTCGAAACGTCGACGATCGGCTCGTAGACCGAGTAGACCCGGCTCTCGAGCACCACCTCGAATACCTGACGGCGGCGACGGCGCGCCGCGATCTTGGCGTCGAGCTCGGCCTCTTGGCGAGCCTCCCGCACGGCAGCACTCACCTGCGACTCGCCCAGGATGGTCGGGTTGCGCAGGGCCGCCCCCGAACCCACGGGCAGCGGCGGCGCTTGCTTCAGGTAGGGATACCCCACCCGCACGCCGCGGCCATTGAGCCCGTCGGCCAGGGTCCGGCGCAGAGCGGGCAGCTCGCGCTTGTAGAACTCGACCTCGTCCCCCTCGCGGAACACCAGCACCAGGAGCTCGTTGCTCCCCGCCTCGCCGATCACGATCAGGTCCTCGATGCCCAGCTGGTCGCCGATCAGCTCGTGCATCAGCGACCCCAGGTCTTGAATGGCGCGGCGGTGGGCGTCGCCCCCGTACTGGCGCTCGATCACCGCCAGGCGGGAGGCGTCGACGAGCACGACGCCGAGGGCGCCTTCCAGCGTAAAGTGAGCAGTGATGCGCGAGAGCGCTTCTCCCAGCGTGGGCAGGCCGCCCTTCGAGGAGCCGACCTCCGCCAGGGAGAGCCGCGGGGACCCCTCCGACATGCCAGGCTCATCGGCATGGCCCCACCCGCCCCTGAGCCACCGGCAACTCCCACGCAGCAACGCGCCGACCCCAGAAACGCGACCGAACGCCCGAGGCAAGCCGAAGGCTTGCCGTGCCGGCAGGGCGGCGCCAGCCGGCCGATAACCGGCGAAACAAGCCGAAGGCTTGCCGTGCCGGCAGGGCGGCGCCAGCCGGCCGATAACCGGCGAAACAAG
>Ga0255057_10001000_pt1 | contig 16360 bp, 14 predicted proteins | sample Cases_109_6_MG_FD_189022 | JGI IMG/M metagenome (GOLD analysis project Ga0255057, IMG submission 189022) | Seawater microbial communities from Amundsen Gulf, Northwest Territories, Canada - Cases_109_6 | ecosystem: Environmental > Aquatic > Marine > Gulf | place: Canada: Northwest Territories... | reverse complement strand
CGCCGAGCTCGTGCGGCACAACCATCGGGAACACGGGGTCGATTTTTACTTCTTCACGGACGACAATTTTGCCCGGAAGAAGCTGTGGCGTGAGACCTTCGAGGTACTCATCCGAATTCGGCAGGAAGGCATTCCTTTCTCGTTCGCGATGCAGGTGGACCTGGCGCGCAAGCCAAAGGACTTTGTGCGCCTGGCCGCCGAGGCCGGCTGTAGCCAAGTGTTCATCGGCATGGAAAGCGTGAATCCGGAAAATCTCAAAGCCGGCGGGAAGCCGCAGAACAAGACCGAAGAGTATGCGAGCATCATCCGCGAGTGGCACGAGGCGGGTGTATATGTTCACGCCGGGTATATCATCGGCCTTCCCTTCGATACCAAAGAGCAGGTCCCGCGCGATGTCCAATATCTCATGGACGAGATTCATGTGGATATGGCGTCGTTCTTTATGCTGACGCCGTTGCCGGGATCTCACGATCACTTGGAGATGAAAAAGCGAGGGGAATGGATGGATCCCGATTTCAACAAGCGGGATTCGTTTCATGCCACGGTCCACCATCCCCATATGACCGCCGAGGAATGGACCGAGGCGTACGTAAACGCATGGAAAGCGTTTTTCAGCAAGGAAAATCTCATCAAGATCCTGTCACGATGGAGCCACAACCCCGGCGTCTACTGGAACCTGTTCGTGAACCTCATCTGGTATAAGAATGCGGCCCTGATCGAGAAGGAACACCCGATGATTGCCGGCTTTTTCCGTCTGAAGGACTGGCGGTCCCGGAGACCCGGGTTCTCCATCGATTCGTTACCGGTCCATCTGTGGAAGCGGACGAAGGAGGTCACACGTCTCTTTGTCTCCTGGGCCCGCTTTCTCAAGGAGTTGGAGGAAATTTGGCTCCAGACCCGTCCGAGGAGTGAGGCGGAAAAGCGATTTTCCGAGGAGATTCAGCATATTCAAGGTGAGATATGGCAGACCTTGCGAATCGCGGAGTGGCAAAAGGCATATGCCAATGCCAAGTCGTCTCTGCCGACCAAGGCGAGGACGTTGCTCGATCCATTTGAAGACCTCGCCTCGAAGATCCTAATCAGTCGCAAAGATCTGGACACGTTCCTGTACAAATGGGGAGGTATCCAGACCAGGATCCAGAAGATTCGTGGACGCCTTGTGGCGGAAGATGGGACCACCATGAGGTGGCTCGACCAGCTGGGCGACCTTCACAAAGAGGCCTGGAATGGTCTGAAGATTCAAGAATGGCGAGAGGCTTACTCGAGCTTCAGAGAGGGGCTTCCGTCAAAGTTCGATCTCCAGTACATCAGATTTGATCCCCTGAGCAACAAGGTCATCTATTCTCGGCAGGACCTGCAAAGATTGTGGGTGAGAACGTGGGACCACGTGCGTAGCTGGCGATTCTGGAATATCCGTCCCTTGCGGCTCACGGTTGCATTTTTCAGGGATCTTTTCCTGACAGCGTCCTTTGCCCGGAGAGCCATGACCATGTTCTTCAATTACCAATAAAAAGTTCCCCATCCCTTCCGCGTCCGTCGCAGCCCCCCGTGGGGACCATGGTGCGTGGAAGGGGGGTCGGCTTATGTCGATTGACGTCGTGGATGCAGCGGGGAGGCGCGTGTGCCTTCCCGTTTTCCCTTCCCGAATCATCTCCCTCGTCCCTAGCATCACTGAGACCCTTTTCGTCCTGGGCCTTGGCGAACGTCTGGTGGGCGTGACCCGCTACTGTACTGAGCCGTCGGCCGGTGTCGCTCAAAAGCCCAAGGTCGGTGGGCAGAAGGATCCAGACCTCAAAACGATTCAATCCCTCTGGCCTGACCTGATCGTAGCCAATGTGGAGGAGAACCGTCGCGAAGATGTTGACGCCTTGGCGGCGATGGGGATTGCCGTCTACACGACCTATCCTCGGACAGTGGAGCAGGGAGTCGCGATGATTCGGGACCTTGGTCGTGTGACCCGGACCGAGGAGGAGGCAGAGGCGATTGCTCGATCCCTTGAGGAGGTGTATCGGGGAATCTCCGCCGAGGCCACGAGACAAGGACCGGTGCGGAGCTTCTGCCCCATCTGGCGCAGGCCGTACATGTCCATCAATCAAGATACGTATATCCATGATGTGCTCCGGACCTGCGGGGGGGAAAATATTTTCGCCGGCAAGAGCGAGCGTTACCCTCAAATCTCGTTAGCGGAAGTTGCAGATCTCAAGCCGGAAGTCATCCTCCTTTCCGACGAGCCGTATCGTTTCCTTCCCAGGCATCTGGAAGATTTCAAACCGTTTGAAGACGTCATCCCAGCGCTCATGACCGGTCGCGTTCACTTCATTGACGGCAAGCTCCTCTCCTGGTACGGTCCCAGAATCGGAGAAAGTCTCCGCGCGCTTCGGGCGCTCCTGCATTCCTAGCTTCATGCCCTAAAAGAAGCCAGGGTGTGAACGGAAAAGAAACAGGTGATGGGCAAACCGGTCGCATTTCAGACCCTTAACCTTCCCAAACCGGTGCTGAGAGGTATCGAGGCGGCCGGATTCACCCATTGCACCCAAATTCAGGAGCTGACCCTGCCCCTGATCCTCGAGGGGAAAGATGTAGCCGGGCAGGCCCAGACAGGGACCGGGAAGACGGCGGCCTTCCTCATTGCCTGCTTCACTCGTCTCCTTCGAAGTGAGCGGGTGACCGCACCAGCTCTTCCCAGGGCCATCGTCGTCGCCCCTACCAGGGAGCTCACGGTGCAGATCTATGAGGACGCCCGGCTTCTGGGACAGTTCACCCGCCTGAATATCCTCGCTGTCTATGGGGGGATCGACTACCACGGGCAGCGGGAGGCCCTGCGCCAGAAGGTGGACATTGTGGTGGGAACGCCCGGGCGTCTCATCGATTATTCGAGACAGCGCGTGTACAGCCTCAAGGCTATCGAGGTGGTAGTGATCGACGAGGCGGATCGAATGTTCGACATGGGGTTCATCAGGGATATCCGGTACATCATGCGGCGCCTTCCGCCTTACCACCTCCGTCAATCTTTCCTCTTCTCGGCTACATTAGGCTATCGGGAGATGGAACTGGCCTACGAGTTCATGAACAATCCTGTCAAAGTCTCCGCCACGCCAGAACAGCTAACCGTCGCGCAGGTGGAAGAGGTTCTGTACCATGTGTCTCGAGAGGAGAAGCTTCCCCTTCTTCTGGGGCTATTGAAGCGGGAGCGGGGAGAACGGATTCTGATCTTCACCAACACGAAGCGGGGTGCCCAGGGGCTCGCCGACCGACTTACCCTCTACGGCTACCAAAGCCGGGCCATCACCGGCGATATCGATCAGAGAATACGACTCAAAGTGATCGAAACCTTCAAAAGAGGGGAACTCCCGATTCTGGTGGCGACAGATGTTGCCTCCCGAGGTCTCCATATCGAAAGGGTGACTCATGTGGTCAACTACGATGTGCCACAGGATCCCGAAGACTACATCCATCGGATAGGTCGGACTGCCAGAGCAGGGGCCTCGGGGAAAGCCATCACCTTGGCCGACGAAAAGTATGTCCTTGGCCTGCCCGCTATCGAGGCCCTGGTCGGTTACAAGATCCCAGTGGAGTGGCCTGAAGATGAACTCTTTCTCAAGACCGCCCCTCCGTCCCGGCCACCTGCGGCCAAGCGGCCCGGCCATCGCAGAACAACCCGCCGTTCTTTTCCTTGATCCTTTCCATCTCATCTGACCTGACTCCTTCTTTCCTGGACATGTGATGACTTCCTTTTATCCAGAGAGCGGCCTCGGCATGCCGTTTGCAATTTGTCCGGAGCGTATGTGCCTGACGAAGCAAATTCCTCTTGGATCTGCGCCTTCTGTGCTTCTCCATGGAGGTCCACGGATGTGTCCGGTCCTGGAAATCCCCGAGGGGCTTTGCGTCTACCACGGCCTCTATCGAGGTGTGGGGTGCCCCGGGTGCGAGGTCTACCTTCGCATCTGTGGCGGGCAGCTGAAAGGCATTGGAAAAGCCGGTTTTCGAAAGATCGGGGATTCGGAAAGCGTGTGGGATAGTTGACAAAACCGGGAGGGCGTGATAGGAAGAAAACAACAATAGGGAGGACCACGGGAGCGCGCGGAGGCGAGCTGAGAGGTCCCGTTAGTCCCGGGACGACCGTCGAACCTGATCTGGATAATGCCAGCGGAGGGAGGTGTCTGGGAAAGACAGCCAAAGCGCGGGTAAATGTGCCTCGCGCTTTTCTTTTTGTAGTAGCAATGTCCATGTGTACGGAAACCAAATGCATCACGCTCTCGGGGAAGTCATTACCGAGGAGATGAGGAGTCTAACATGAGTGCGAATCCAGAGTTTCTCAACCTGACTGCTGAAGTTGACCAGGCGGCGATCAAGCCTTTGCCGAACTCGAAGAAAGTGTATGTGGAGGGCTCGAGGCCCGATATCCGCGTGCCGATGCGGGAAATCACTCAATCTGATACCCCAGCCAGTTTTGGACCTGAAAAGAACCCGCCTATTTATGTGTACGACACATCCGGACCGTATACGGACCCCTCCGTCAAGATTGACGTTCGGTGTGGTCTGCCCCCTCTGCGCACACGCTGGATTATCGAGCGTAACGATACCGAAGAGCTTCCAAGCCCCAGCTCGGAATACGGCCACAAGCGCCTGACCGATCCCAGGCTGGCGGAGCTGCGCTTTCATCTCGAGCGCAAGCCGCGCCGTGCCAAACCCGGCATGAACGTGTCACAAATGCACTATGCGCGGCGCGGCATCGTGACCCCTGAGATGGAATTTATTGCCATACGTGAAAACCAGCGGCGTGAAAATCTGTCAGATATATTGGTCGGCCAGCACCATGGCGAAAGTTTTGGCGCCAGTATTCCCCCTGTCATCACGTCGGAATTTGTCCGCTCAGAGGTGGCCCGGGGCCGGGCGATTATCCCGGCCAACATCAACCACCTTGAGAGCGAGCCGATGATCATCGGAAGAAACTTCCTGGTCAAGATTAATGCCAATATCGGCAATTCCGCGGTCACATCGTCGATCCAGGAAGAAGTTGAAAAGATGACCTGGGCGACGCGCTGGGGCGCGGATACCGTGATGGATCTGTCCACCGGCAAGAATATCCACGAAACGCGGGAATGGATTATCCGCAACAGCCCTGCCCCGATCGGCACGGTCCCGATCTACCAGGCGCTGGAAAAAGTGGGCGGTAAGCCCGAGGAGCTGACGTGGGAGATGTTCCGGGACACCCTCATAGAGCAGGCCGAGCAGGGTGTGGATTATTTTACTGTTCACGCTGGGGTACGGTTGGCGCATGTCCCGCTCACCGCAAAGCGGATGACCGGCATCGTGTCGCGTGGCGGGTCGATCATGGCCAAGTGGTGTCTGGCACATCACAAGGAGAGCTTTCTGTACACGCACTTCGAGGAAATCTGCGAGATCATGAAGGCCTACGATATTAGCTTCTCGCTGGGTGACGGCCTGCGCCCAGGCTCGATCTACGACGCCAACGACAAAGCCCAGTTCGCCGAATTGGATACTCTGGGCGAGCTGACCAAAATCGCGTGGCAACACGACGTGCAGACCATGATCGAAGGGCCGGGCCACATTCCCATGCACCTCATCAAGATCAACATGGATAAGGAGCTGGAAGCATGCGGCGAAGCGCCGTTTTATACCTTGGGGCCCCTCACCACCGACATCGCGCCCGGCTATGACCATATCACCTCTGCAATCGGCGCGGCGATGATCGGCTGGTATGGTTGCGCCATGCTCTGTTACGTCACCCCTAAGGAACATTTGGGGCTGCCGGACAAAAATGATGTGAAGGACGGCATCATCGCGTACAAGATCGCTGCGCACGCAGCGGACCTGGCCAAAGGTCATCCCGGCACGCAACTTCGCGATAACGCCCTCTCCAAGGCGCGCTTCGAATTCCGGTGGGTCGACCAGTTCAACCTCGGGCTGGATCCGGACAGGGCGCGCGAGCTCCACGACGAGACATTGCCCAAGGATTCCGCAAAGGTCGCGCACTTCTGCTCCATGTGCGGTCCCCAGTTTTGCTCCATGAAGATTACCCAGGAGGTGCGGGATTACGCAGCCAGCCAGGGCGTGTCCGAGTCCGAGGCCCTGGAGAAAGGGATGCAGGAAAAGGCGGCGGAGTTTGTGAAAAGTGGCGGGAAAATTTACCAGAAAGCATGATAGATTTCGCCGATTGCTTCCGCGCGGTCTGGCGCATTCCGTACGCCTGCTTATTGATCGTTGAGGACGATGGACCAACTGGGACGGACCTTCGTTCTTTTCCTGCACCAGATCGCGGTTGGCGGCATGGTGGCCCTGCTCTTAATCCCGTCTGAGGCCATCAGCCGCCAATTTTATCGGATCTGTGGCCTGATTCTCCTTGCGATTGAGGGTCTTGCCCTGTGGCGTTCAATGGGGCAAGGGGGCCTCGTGCTGTGGTTAAGCGTCCTTTTTGCCGCCCTGTTGCTGGCCTTTACGGTGACTTGGTTTCTCCCGGGAAGTCCTGGAGCAGGAGTCCTTCATCGGCTGGCCATCCTGGCAGGCTTGGTCCTGTTGGTCTTCGATGTTTTGCGCTATCCCATCCCCGCGGCTGGGTCGTTGGGCGTCATTATGGGAACGACGAATGCCCTCACCTCGGCCCTCATCCTCGGGATGGCGCTGATCGGGCTGCTCTTGGGGCATCGGTACCTGAACGAGCCCCACCTGCCCGTCCGGCTCATCAAGCGCGTTTCCGATGTCTTCTGTATGGTTATTCTGCTCCAGGGTGCACTTCCGGCCCTCTTCACCCTCCTGGTCTACGGATTTGGTCCGGGGAGCGGGGAGTGGGTGCGACTTTTGGGAGAGCACTGGGTCCTCCTCGTGAGTCGGATGTTCGTCGGGATCGGTGCCTCGTTAGTGGTCGCGCTGGTGATATTGAATTGCCTGCGTCTTCCCAATGTGCAGGCGGCCACCGGCTTCTATTACGTCGCCGTCATTACCGTCTTTCTCGGTGAATTTCTGGGCCGCTACCTGCTCGTTTCCGCGTCATTGCCTTTCTAGGGCGCTAGAACGCTAGGACGCTAGCAGGCTCAAAAGGAGAACGTCGTAGAGCTCTTCAAACTTGAAAGCATTCCAGCGTGCCAGCATTCTAGCGTCCCAGCCGGATTGGGTGGATTTCCCTTGACGGGTGGAGCTTCCGGTCATCACAATAGCCCCGAGTGGAGGGTGTTATGAAGCAAGTAGAACCGCAGGTCTTTCTCCTGGCCCGGCCGACGATCAATGAGGAGGGGCTTGCCGCGTATCTGCAAGCGGTGGGCGCCTCTGACTGGGACACCGACGCCCCCTCAGGGGGTGAGAAGCTTATCGAAGTGGCGGGACGGTCCTGTTATCGTTCGTTCGAGCCCGGTCTGAATCCCAATGTCACCAAGGTCCGGGAGGGGAGTAAGGCCTACCTCGAAAACATTCTGAGCGTCAAGCACGGCAGCGTCCTGGAGCATGCCAGCTGGAGCTTTGCCTTCTTTAATTGCAGTCGTGTTTTCACCCACGAACTTGTGAGGCATCGGGTCGGGACCGCGATTAGTCAAGAGAGCCTCCGCTTCGTGCGCCTGACGGAGATCGGCATGTGGGTACCCCCGGAGATCCGTGACAACCCGGAGGCACTGGCGCTCTTTGAAGAATCCGTCAGGAAAAGTGAGGAGGCTCAGCAACGCATGGCGGACGTTCTGGCGATCGAGGGGCGACCGTTCCACGAAAAAAAGGTCCTCACCTCCGCCATGCGCCGCGTTGCCCCCGATGGGGTAGCGACCACGATCATCTGGTCGGCCAATGCCAGGACGCTCCGATGGGTGATCGAGGCCCGGACCGAGCCGGGGGCCGAGGTGGAGATCCGCCTGGTCTTCGGAAAGGTGGCCGAGATCATGAAAAAAGAGGCACCCCACCTGTTTGGCGACTTCAAAGAGATCCCCCTCCCCGATGGCACTTCTCAGTGGCAACCCGAGCATAGCAAGGTTTAGATTCGCTGAGTTCCGACAAATCATCCGTGAGATCCGCGACGGCTCCTTCGCTCGGGATCTTTTGGAAGAGCAACGGATTAACTACCCCCGGCTTCGCGCCATGACCGAGGCGGCCCGCGCCCACGATCTGACGGGCACTGAAGCGCGCCTCCGCCAACTCCTCAAGCTCGCCGTGTAAACTTCTCTTGCTCCGATTGAAGGGACGGCGGAGGGGTTACGTATGGACATGAAAGACTTATTTACAGCTGGGATGCCCGTTTTTCTTCATTCAATCCAAGTCCCCAAGGAGCTAGTCACGTTGGTTCTGGCCCCTCACCCAGATGATTTTGATGAAATTGGGATAAGTTTGCGGTTTTTCAGGGATAATGGGGACCTCATATATGTGGCCGTCCTGAGTTCCGGGGCCAGTGGAGTGGAGGATGGGTTTTGCTCTCCTCCTACGAGGCAGACAAAAGGTCAAATAAGAGAAGAGGAACAAAGGAAGAGCTGCACATTCTTTGGACTACCAGAATCACACCTGAGCTTTTTGAGACTTGAGGAAGACCATGCGGGCGATATCATTGAGAACGAGGTGAATGTTGATCGTGTTCGGGATCATTTTCTACAAATACGGCCGGATGTCGTTTTTCTTCCTCACGGCAACGATACAAATATTGACCATCAAAGGACGTATTCTATCTTCCGAAGAATCGCCTCAGGGGCGGGCTATTCGATTACAGCGTTCTTAAACAGAGATCCGAAGACCATCAGCATGCGCCACGATGTCTATACGGTATTTGGAGAAAAAGATGCAGAGTGGAAAGGCCAATTGCTGCGGTTCCACGAGTCCCAACAGCAACGGAACTTGAATACGAGAAACCATGGCCTTGATGAACGCGTTTTAAGGGTTAACCGCAAAATTGCACGAGAGAATTTACAGATGACTATGTATGCAGAAGCATTCGAACTCGAGTTCTTTGAGGGTACTACTCGTGGACCTACCGATGGGGTAGTCTGAGGGTTTGGATGGCATGGTAGATCGGGACGACCTCGGCGAGCGGTGACCAGGCAAGGATACCGAGGGAATCTTCAACGTAGGCAGGTCTCCGCATGCCGTTCAGCACGCAGCTAACGCCGGGCGTGCTGGTCAGCACCCAGAGGGCCTTGCGCGAGAGACTCTCGGCCCGTCGCTCGGCCGGGAGCAACGGATCGATCACTGCCGAGACTGCTGCGCTCTGTCGCTGGCTCTTGTTGGCCCCCTGGCGCCGAAATTCGGCTAATGGCTTTGCCAGTTCCTCCAGATAGCGGGCGCGCCAGGACTGCCACACCGACTGTAGCTCACCCGTGAGATTATTATCAAGGGTCGCGAGCAACTGCGTGAGCTGCGGCATGATCATCTGTCCCTCGATATGCTCCCAGTGTTCGAGGCTCTCGAGCTGGCCCGAAAGGCTCTGCAGTTGATCGGCCCAGCGGAAGAAATGGTCCGGGGCGAGACTCTTGGGCGATGTCTGGATATTCGGAGCGAGCCGCTGACGCCACTCTGCCTCCAGATCGGCCACGACCTTGAGCTGGGCATCGATATCGATTGGCTCAGCCTTTACATCAAAGCTAGCCAGGCGCAGCATGCGGTCGCCGACAATGGCATTGAGCGGCCGGTTCACCAGGACATCCACCCCTGCCTCGACGGCAGCTTCAAGGACTGTTTGCTGGTTATCCGGTCCAGTGTTCCGCTCCAGGACACCGCCCCCCTCGAACAGGTTCATCGGTAGCTGAAGGACCCGAAAATGGTGGCCGGGGCCTCCGGCTTCTCGCGCCGCGGCCAGCATGCGGCTGAGCGAGGTCGCCTCCGGGTCTGAGGCGGGTGAGACCGCTGTGTTCGAAGAGACACCGTACCATTGAATCGTGCCCGCTGAGACCTGGCTTTCGAAGAACGCAAAGGCATCCCGGAGTCGCCGGTAGAACTCTGCTCGGAGGTCCTCCAGAGACCCGCGGCCTCGCTTCTTGGCGTCCGAGAAAAAGTATTCGGGATTGTGGAGCAGGCAGACATCCAGGGTGTCGAGCTGGAGGCGTGCGAGCGAACGCTCGAGCTGCTCGCCGAGGAACTCGGGATGGATACAGTGCCAGCAACCATCCATGTATTTAATCATCTCTGGAAAGGCTTGGCTGGCTGTCTCCCGTTCCTGGGCCAGGACTAGGTTAGTCCCCTGCACGTAGCCGATCTTCGAGACCACGATGAGTTCCTCACGACGCAGCTTCTCGGACCGTACCAGCGCGCCGAGCACGATACCGACGCAACGTTCACTCCCGCCATCCATGTAGTTGGTAGACGTATCGATGAGGTTGCAGCCGCCGAGGAGGGCCTTTTCGAGCGCCTCGCGGTGCCTGGGAGTCTCATCGTCAACGCGGTAGCCGCCGAACCCTACCTTGCTGGTGATAAGGCCGGTCGTGCCCAGGGAAACATAGCCGTGGGCGGGGAACCGAGCGGCGTAGGCGGCGGTATCGCCGGGGGTGGCGCTGCCTGCCAGGAACGTGCCGACGACCGACCGTCTTGTGGGTTCCGCGTCCGACATGGGAGCGCTCAGGGCCGGGGCAACCAGCGCCGGATCGGTGATGGGGGCCTGGCAGGCGAAGTTCCGGCATACATAAAGCGCTGCCTGTCCATTGACAAGACCCTTCCCTTCGAGCAGGGGGAAAGAGGGAGCATGGCCCGAGGCCGGATCGTAGTGGGCGATGATCCTGTTGGGGAAGTAGTGGCGGCCGACTTCACGGCGGAGCGCTTCAAGACGGGTCTCCCCGCTACTCCCGATCAGGGCCAGCTCAACCGGCCCATCCAGGAGCAGATCCACGACCGCCAGGCTCTTGGCAAAAGCATGGGGGAGGCGGCTGATCTGTTTGCCGTAGGCGGTGATCGCGCGCTCCGCTGCGTTTCGCAAGTCTTCGCGGTCCAGGTGGAACGAGAGGCGGGCGAGCGCAGAGGCGGCCACGGCGTTCCCGGCTGGGGTGGCTCCATCGTTTCCCTCCCGATGCCGCACGATCAGAAATTCGTGGTCCCGCGCTGTGGAGTAGAAAGCCCCGCTCTCCTCGTCGAGAAAGTCGGCCAGAACGATCTCGACCAGGCGCAGCGATTCCAGGAGGTAGCGGGATGCACCGCCTGCCTCGTAAAGGTCGATCAGCCCCTCGGCGAGGTAGGCATAGTCCTCGAGGTAGGCATCGAGGTGCGCCTTGCCTGCCCGGTAGGTCCGGAGCAGTCGGCCATCCGCTCGAACGAGGGTGGTGAGCAAAAAATCGGCGGCACGCGTGCCGGCATCCAGATATCGCCGGTCACCGAGGACGCGATATCCCTCGGCCATCGCGCTGATCATCAATCCGTTCCAGGCGGTGAGGATCTTGTCGTCGAGCCCGGGTGGGATCCGCTGCCCCCGGGCCTCGTAGATTATCGGCCGTGCCTGATCGAGCGATGCCTGAAGCGCCTCGGGGTCGATATCGAGCCCGGCCGCGACTTGATTAATCGTGCGGCGGACGTTGGCAATGCTCTTTCCCTCCCAGTTTCCCCGAGGCGTGATGTCGTAATAGGTGCAGAAGCGCCGCGCCTCCTCTTCGCCCAGGACCGCTTCGATTTCATCGGGCGTCCAGACGAAGAATTTCCCCTCCTCCCCCTCGGAGTCGGCGTCGGTGGCGGAGTAGAAGCCGCCCTCGGAAGCGGTCATCTCGCGCAAGATGTAGTCCAGGACTTCGGTAGCAATGCGCTGGTACAAGGGACCGCCGGTGACCTGGAAAGCCTCGAGGTAGGTCCGGGTAAGGAGCGCGTTATCGTAGAGCATCTTTTCAAAATGCGGGACGAGCCAATGCTCGTCCGTCGAGTAGCGGGCAAACCCGCCGCCGATCTGGTCGTAGATCCCTCCCTGGGCCATAGCGTCAAGTGTCTTGAGGGCCATGTGCAGGGTATGGTTGTCCCCGGTGCGCTGGTGATGACACAGGAGGAGCGAGAGTTTCGTTGCGGCGGGGAACTTGGGGGCGGCACCAAATCCGCCGTGGGTGGCGTCAAAGGTCTCGGCAGAGTAGGAGATGGCCGCGGCGACTTCCGCCTCACCGACCGGCATAGAGGCGAGGGAGCGTGACGACTGGCGGAGGTGTTCGGTCAGCTCAGCAGCCTGTTGCTGAACTGTCTCGGGGTCGTTTTCCCAAATCTCGGCAATCCGTCGGAGCAGGGTGGGGAACCCGGGGCGACCATATTTGTCTGTCGGGGGGAAGTAGGTTCCCGCGAAAAAAGGCTGCTGGTCGGGGGTCAGAAAGACCGTCATGGGCCAGCCCCCTTGCCCGTGGTTGAGCGCGAGTGTGGCTGCCATGTAAATCTCGTCGAGGTCGGGCCGCTCCTCTCGATCGACCTTGATGCAAACAAAATGCTTGTTCATAAGCGCGGCGATGGCCTCGTCCTCGAACGACTCGCGTTCCATGACATGGCACCAGTGGCATGTGGAGTAGCCGATACTGACGAGGATGGGACGGTGTTCTCCCTTGGCGCGCTGGCGGGCCTCCTCCCCCCAGGCATACCAGTCGACCGGATTATGGGCGTGCTGCAACAGATAGGGACTGGTCTCGTGGATCAACCTATTGGTGTGCCGCGGCGCAGCCTCTTGGCTCATTATGGTACTCCTTATGATTCCGCTGGTTCCAGGGGACCAGGGTGTGGAGGGTCCGAAGATGAGAAAAGTCCGGCAAGTCCTCGGTGTAATATCCTGTGCGGCCGGCAGGGTGGGCAGTGTGAGCGCCGCGAGACCGTGACGGTGAATAGCGTGTTAGCGGCTGAAAACAAATATACTTAACGGCCGCGAGGCCGACGAGAACTTACGTCGGGACCTTTCTCTCAATGCGACCTTACCGAAACGTCGGACGGGTGTCAAGAGCTCGTGTCACGGGTGGAGCCGCAGTTTCTAGGCGTGTGAGGAGAAGAGACGAGGATTGACAAGAGGGCGAAAACTGGCTATCGTGAAAATACGGATCGGCCAGATAGCACACGAAATTTCTCGATAAATGCAGGTTATACCAGGGGGAGATCACCCCCGGTCATTGCGTGAGGAGAGAAAAATCATGACCGTTCAGGAATTAGTTGCATTGTTTCCGGAAATCCCCCAGGACCTTCGCGGGGAGCCACTCCTTGCCCAATACGCGGAGGCCTTCAAAGACAAACTCCAGGTTGCGAGGAACCCCGGTGCCTGTTCGGCCCAGCATGATCCGGCCAACCATTACTATCTCAAACTAATCGGTCCCATCCGGTTATACTGGTACGGGCTTTCCACCCGGGAAAGGGTGCTCAAGCAATTGCAAGAGATGCTCGATCAGCACCGGGCCGACCCAGCCGGATTCGTCACAAGCCTCGTGCCTGACAACACTGCTGAGAGCGAGGTAAAGGGCCCGGGCTGCTCGTGAGACTTTAATTTTCGCGCCTAGAGACCCCTTTTTCATCCTCGACACAATTACGGCTCGTGTCTGGCGACACAACTCGGCGATTGAATGTGTCGCCCAGAATGTCGTTTTTCCGGAGAAGAAATCATGAGCCAGCCACCAGATGTCTTTGGTCTCATACGATATTTGGCGGAAGAGAAAGAGCGGATGGCGAAACAAAAGCCCCCCGGAATCCCCGCCTTCATTGATTGGAGAGATCAAACATACGTCGGCAGTGTTCAAGAGATTGCTCCAGACTACAGCAGGGAAATTGTCCTACTCAATAAATCGCCCCAGCCGGTTTCCGACGAATTTAAAAATGCGGTCTTGGCCTTAGACAAAAATAGACTACGTTTGACGGCAGAGTCGATGTTCGATTTGCGGGCGCGGATTCATATCTTGAAAAGATCTGAAGAGAGATTAATGGGACTCACCGAGGGTCAACAGGAGTATCTGCAAAACGAGGGGGTGGAGGTCACCGAGGAAACGACCGGGGAAACGATGACCGCCTTCAGCCCGAAATACTACGCCGATCCCGATTATAAAGGAACAAGCAAGAATTAGGGTTTCTTTGCACGGAGGCGCTCGATGAGCGCCGTGACCTCGTCGAGGCGGGTACGGACCTCTGCCTCTGTCCTGGACACCTCTTCGGGCGGCGCGCCTTTATCGACCGCATCCTCGAAATCCGTCACCGCGATACCGAATATTTTTAGCAACCGGCGGGTTTCCTCGCTCGGCATGACTTCCTCCTTTCCCGGCTCAAAGGCCTTGCATCCCTTCCTCACTTCCCGGATTTTTCCCTTGTACAGGCTAACATGATAGGGATACCTCGATGGGATCGCAAGCCCTTTCCCAGAAATGAGCAGAAAAAAGATGTGGGGACAGTTCTGTTGTGTTGACGTGTCGGAAATGCGGCCGTAATATAGAGCTATGAAGCACGTGGTTTTTCGAATGAATCGCATTATTGCAGCAATAGTTCTGGCCGCTGCGGCGTGCCTTATGCCCGCCGCTTGGGCAGGCCAGACCGACGAACGCCTGGATGCCCTGTTTGACCGCCTCAAGACCACCGACAGCGAGACCGAGGCGGCGGCGCTCACGTACCAGATCTGGGTTATCTGGCGGCAGCCCGAAAACGACATCGTTGACACCCTCATGTCCAAAGGGATCGAGGAAATATCGCGCCGCGACTACGAGGCGGCGGTGGACACCTTCAGTGAGGTGATCAAGCTCGAGCCGGACCTGGCCGAAGGATGGAACAAGCGGGCCACGGTCTACTACCTGATGGGCGAATATGAGGCGTCGGTGCGCGATATCGAACGGACCCTCGCCCTCGAGCCACGTCATTTCGGGGCGCTCTCGGGACTCGGCTTCGTCTATATCAGCCTCGGCGACAATCGAGCGGCGATAGGGGCCTTCGAGGCGGCGCTCGAGATCAATCCCTATTTGCCTGGCGCGCGAGCGCGCGTTGAGGAACTGCGTCGGCGCCAGCGCCGCAAAGCAATCTGACGGCACAACACTCCTGCACTCAGCTGCTGAACACCCCAAAAATTCTTGAGAAGATCAAAAAGGGACTAGGCCGCTGGGTGCGGCCTGCTAAGACGGTCGTGCGAAAGGGGACCGAGGAACGGCTACTTAAGCTTTACTCCACAAAGGTAACAATGACTGGCACGCCCGAGTACAAGGCCTTTTTTGCAATTCACACACCTGGATAAGACGAAATAAATCGATGTGAATACTCCTCCGAGAATGATGCCGATCAGTTCTAGTTCACCGTCACTGAATCCCTTTGCATCGAGGACGACCAGTACAACGATGAGCAGAAAAACGAGAAGCGCAAGGGCAATGTTTCCCCACCAACGGTTTCTCTTGAATTGTTCTTGCAGTTCTCGGATTTGATGCTCACTCAGGTTGACTTGACGCGACTCTTTCGGAACTCTTTTCAGCGGTGCTGCACACTTCGGACAATAATCCCAGTGTGTACTGGCAAAAAGCTGTTGAAGATCCCACCGTTTTGAGCAGGCAGGACAACGCCAGACCTTCCAATTGAATCGGATTAAAGCCAACCCCACCAAAAGCCAAAAAATCACCAGTCCTTTAAGAAGGCCCTCATCTTTGATGTATACAAGAAGAAAGAACGACGCAAAGAAAAAGACAAAGAAAGTCACATTGGCAAGAGTGACCCTCCGTAGTAATTCCCGGAATTGCTCCTGAAGGTGGATTTTGTCGACGTCTGTGTAGTGCTGTGGTGGCATATCCTCTGCTCGCGGACCTGGATCACTGCACCCATCTCAGAAAGGCGCATGCAGGGGACATGCCACTGCCTTACCTGTCTGCGTTTTTCCAACCGAGGGACAGGGATGAAAAATCAGGGAGGACTAGCTCTAGGCGAAGTCCGGCTCGTTGCCAGGCTTCCACTTGATGCCGCAGCCCACGCTGGGCTTTTGATCTTGGGGGAGGGGACCATCCGCAAGGGCGGCATCCAAGGCTGCGCGAAGGTCCTTTCCGGTCACTGGAATGTCGCCCTTTGGACGGCTGTCGTCGTATTGCCCCCGGTAGATGAGCTTGCGATCCTTGTCGAAAAGGAAGAAATCCGGTGTACACGCGGCCCGATAGGCTTTGGCCACCTCCTGGGATTCATCAAAGAGGTACGGGAAAGTAAAGCCGCACCGCTTGGCGGCCTCGGCCATTTTGTCGGGGGCATCATCTGGATACCGCTTGACATCGTTCGAGTTGATCCCCACGACCGCCACCCCCTTGCTCTGGTACTCTTTGACCAGCTGGACGAGATGCTCTCGGAGATGCAGGACATAGGGGCAGTGGTTGCAAATGAACATCACCAGCAGGGTAGGCGCATCGCCAAAATCGGCAAGCGAGGTGATCTTTCCATCAATGTTCGGAAGCGCAATATCCGGGGCTTTCGCCCCAAAGGGTAACTCCATCGTCGATGATATCGCCATGATCCC
>Ga0255057_10000999_pt1 | contig 16368 bp, 14 predicted proteins | sample Cases_109_6_MG_FD_189022 | JGI IMG/M metagenome (GOLD analysis project Ga0255057, IMG submission 189022) | Seawater microbial communities from Amundsen Gulf, Northwest Territories, Canada - Cases_109_6 | ecosystem: Environmental > Aquatic > Marine > Gulf | place: Canada: Northwest Territories... | reverse complement strand
TGCCGTGCTGGAATTCGAGTTCGAGCGCCTCTTTCTCAGGGAGGAACTCGGTCTCGATTACGGATTGCTTGATCTTGCGCACCGCGATCGGTCCGTTGGCGGCGACGCGCGCGGCGACTTCGTTGGCGACGGGCAGAGCCTCGCCGTCAGCGACGACGCGGCCGATGAGGCCCATCTCCAGCACCTCGGCGGCGGAGTAGTGATCTCCTGTAAGCAGAAGCTCCATCGCTTTCGTGAACGGGATCTGGCGTCGCAGTCTGACAGTCGAACCACCCATCGGGAACAGGCTCCAGCGCACTTCTGATATCCCGAATTTGGCGCTCTCGGCCGCGATTCTGATGTCGGTGGTCTGCAGAATCTCGGCTCCGCCGGCGATACACGACCCTTCGACCGCAGCGATCAATGGTGTTGCAAGCCGGTGAGTGCGGAGCAGGCCCTTGAATATGAGCGTTGAGTCGTCACGACAGCGCTGCTCGAATTCGTCTTCGGGCGGCAACCCCTTGAGCTGGCGGCTGACCAACTTGTCGAGGTCGGCGCCCGCGCAGAATGCGCCGTCGGCGCCAGTGATGATCGCCACTCGAATGTCATCATCGTCGTCGATCAGGTCCCAGGCGTCGGCCAATCGGCAAAGCATCTCCGGGTTGAGAGCGTTCTTCACCTCTGGCCGGTTCATCGTCACCGTGACGACGTGACCGTCTCTCTCGACTAGCAAGGCGGGTTCCGTCATGCCTTACCTGTCTCCTTGCCCGCCGCGACGGCTTCATCGCCTGTCGCCACTTTCTTGGCCCATTTGTAATCCGGCTTACCGCTCGGCTGCCGCTGGATCTCGTCCGCTAGGTGTAGTTCGCGCGGAACCTTATAACCGGCGACCTTCGTGCGGCAGTGCGCGACGAGGTCCTCCAGCGTCAGGTCCGTATCTGAGCGAGGATGGACGACTGCTGCGACACGCTCTCCAAAGCGCTCGTCCGGAACTCCGACGACGATCGCGTCAAACACTCCGGGGTGCGACCTGAGCGCCGATTCCACCTCTTCGGGGAAGACTTTCTCACCGCCGGTGTTGATGCAATTCGAACCTCGCCCAAGAAGCGTGATCGTGCCGTCCGACTCGATCGCGGCCATGTCACCTGAGACGACCCAGCGCACGCCGTCCGCCTCGATGAACGTCGCCGCCGTCTTTACGGGGTCCTTGTAGTATCCCAGCGGAATACGGCCTTTGCGCGCCAGCATCCCGATCACACCGCTGCCGGGGGCCAGAGGCTTATTATTCTCGTCGAGCACCGCGGTCGATGCGTCCGCGCGGAACCTCGGGCCCGGCGCTGTACCGGGAGTATCGGCGTCCACACCCTGTCCCTGGTTGCCGCCCTCCGAGCCGCCGAACGAATCCATGAAGATCGTCGTCGGCAGTTGTTCCCGCAGTTGAGCCTTGACGCCCTCCGAGTACGTAGCCCCGCCGGACCCGACTACACGCAACGATGACGTGTCGTAGGAAGCGCCCGGCTTCGCCAGCGCTTCCGCCAGCGGGCGAGCCATCGCGTCGCCGACAATCGCTATCGTGTTCACCTGCTCGTCTTGTACTAGAGTCCATATCAATTCTGCGTCGAACTTCTTGCTTGGCGATATCACAATCTTGCCGCCGCCAAGCATCCCGATGAACGCCGCCCACTGTGCCGCGCCGTGCATTAGCGGCGCCGCCGGCAGCATCGTCACTATGCCCGGAGTCGCGGCGTTCTCTCCTACCTGCTCCGGCCGAGTCGGTTCTGGACCGTACGGGTTGCCGCCCATCAGCGCCGAGAAGAACAGATCCTCGTGTTGCCACATGACGCCCTTCGGCATGCCCGTTGTCCCACCGGTGTAGAGGATGTACAAATCCGTCCCCAAACGAGACGGGAATCCTCGATCCGGCGATGACGCTTCGAGTGCCTCGTCGTAGTCGTCAGAGCCAAGTGCTGAGCAGTCGGCGCCGCTGCCGTCGTCGAGGGCGATGAACGTCTTCAAGTTCGGTATCTTGGGCGCGACCGCCTCGATTCGCGGCGCGAATTCTCGGTGGTGAACCAGTGCAACGAGGTCGGCGTTGTCAAACAGGTAAAGCAACTCCTCCTCGACATAGCGATAGTTGATGTTGATCGGTACCGCCCGAATCTTGAACGCCGCCAGCGACGTCTCCAGGTACTCGGTCCCATTGTTCATGTAGAGCCCAATGTGATCGCCTTCGCCGATGCCGCGGGCGCTGAGGTGGTGGGCCAGACGGTTCGCCCGCTCGTCGAGCTGCGCGAAGGTCAGCCTGCGTTCGCCGCAAATTAAAGCTTCGCGTTCGGGTACCGCGTCGGTGACGCACTCCAAAAGATCGGCCAGATTAAACTCCATCAAGCGCCCCTTACGGCTTCTCGCTACCCACGACCCACATCGCGAAGAACTGTGAGCCGCCGCCGTACGCGTGCCCTAGCGCCTTCTTTGCTCCCTCGATCTGGTGCTCGCCGGCCTGGCCCCGCACCTGCATCGCCGCCTCGGCGAAGCGGAGCATGCCCGACGCACCGATGGGGTTCGAGGAGAGCACGCCGCCGGACGGGTTCATCGGGATGTCGCCATCGAAGGCGGTTGCGCCTTCATCGACGAGCTTCCAGCCTTCACCAACCTCGCAGAACCCTAGGTTTTCCAGCCACATGGGCTCGTACCAGCTAAACGGAACGTATGTCTCCGCCGCGTCGAAGTCCTTGCGTGGGTTGGTGATGCCCGCTTCCTTGTAGACCGCGGCGGCGCACTCGCGTCCCGCGCGCGGATCGACTTCATCTCGGTTCGGGAAAGTGATCGGCTCGCTGCGGATCGCCGTTCCCAGCACCCAGGCCGGCGGGGCCGACGCTCCGTTGACGGCGTCTTCGCTCGCCAGAACCATCGCGCAGGCGCCGTCCGACGATGGGCAAGTCTCCAGGTAGCGGATCGGGTCCCAGAGCATCGGTGACGCCTCGACCTTCGCGAGGTCAATCCCCTCCATTCGCAGGTGCGCGTACGGGTTCTTCAGTGCGTTGAGACGGTCCTTCACAGCCACTTTCATGCCGATGTCCGAGGGCGCGCCCGTTCGCGCGATGTACTCTCGGATATGCGGCGCGAAATAGCCGCCTGCACCCGCCACCACGGGCGGCGCGAACGGGCTTCCGATCGTCAGCGCCCACATCGCTTCGCTCTCGGACTGCTTCTCGAAGGCGACAGTGAGTACTCGCTTGTGGATGCCCGCCTGAATCAGGTGTGAGGCGACAACTGCCGTCGAGCCGCCAACACTTCCGGCCGTGTGTACCCGCAACATTGGCTTGCCGTTTGCGCCCAGCGCATCGGCGAGGTAAAGCTCAGGCATCATCACGCCCTCGAACATGTCTGGCGCCTTGCCGATCACGACGGCGTCGATATCACCCCAGGTGATCTGTGCATCTTCGAGCGCTCGCAATGCGGCTTCTCGGACCAGACCAGCGATCGAGAGATCGCCGCGCTTGGCAGCGTGTTTCGTCTGTCCGATGCCGATGACCGCGCAACGTTCCGCCATCAGTCGCTCTCCATCACGCAGACCATGTTCTGCTGTAGGCACGGCCCTGAAGTCGCGTGTCCAAGCGCCCGTTTGGCGTCGCCGCTCATCACTCGGTTCGCCGCCTCGCCGATGCGGATCAGCCCCGCTGACATCATCGGATTCGCGGCCAGCGCGCCGCCGGAGGGGTTGATCCGAACGTCGTCGCCGAGTTTCAGGGCGTCGCGGACGATCAACTCCTGGTGGCTGAAGGGCGCGTGCAGCTCCGCAACCTCGACCGCGCCGTTGTGTGCGCCCGCCTTCTCGCCCGCCAGCGCCGTAGACGGCGATGACGTCAAGTCGCGTGCGCCGAGCGAATGCGCCTCGATTCGATGATCGATGCCGCGTATCCACGCCGGTCGCTCGCAGACCTTCTTCGCGAGATCGCCGGCGGCTAATACGATTGCGGCAGCGCCGTCCGAAATCGGAGGGCAGTCGTGCTTTCGCAGCGGGGAGACGAGGTAGTCGTCTGCGAGCAGGGCGTCGACATCGAAATCTCCCGCTACCTGTGCCTTCGGATTCTGTTTGGCGTTCCGGCGGTTTCGTACCGCGACCTCCGCCAGATCGCGCTCGCTGTGCCCATTCGAGTCGAGCAACGCGCGCGCCTGCAGCGCCGCCAGGCTGACCGAGTCGGGCCAAAGCGGTGCGACGTAGTATGGGTCCAGCTGGAGCACCATCACATCACGAAGGTCTCCCGGAGACGATTTTCCGAACGAATAGACCAGCGCCGAGTCGATGTCTCCGTGCTGGAGCCGCACCCACGCTTCGTAGAGCGCCCAGGCGCCGTCCATCTCGACGTGCGATTCCTGGATCGGCGGCCACGCACCGAGAACGTCGAGCGCCATCACGAACGAGAACGGTTGCCCAGCGAGAAAGTCGCAGCTGCCGGAGACCGTAAATCCGATATCTTCACGCTTGACGCCGGATCGTTCGACGGCCTCGGCTACCACCGGCTGTAGAATACCGACTTCGTCCGCCTCGCGGTTCTGGCGTAGGTTCCTCGCCTGCGCGAACGAGACGATCGCGACGTCACGCATCGGCGGCAACCTTCTTCGAATCTAGTTTCACGTCGGGTTCGCCGCTGGGACGGAAGTGCCTGATGCTGGCGAGGTTCGGTTTCATCTCCGCGTCGTCCACCCACGCTGCTTCGACGCGAAGGCCGATTCTTACTTCGTCGGCGGGCATCTCCTGGATCAGGTGGAAGATCGGGACGTCTGCGCCGTCAAGGAGCACCGACGCACAGACGTAGGGGATCTCCAGCGATTGACCGTAGAACGGCAGGTTGACCACGCAGAACGTCACCACGGTGCCCTTATCGGAGAGGTTTACGATCTCGGACGTCGCGATCCCACAGGTCGGGCAGAGCCCGCGCGGCGGCACGTAGACGGCCTTACAGTTGCCGCAGCGGTGCCCCGTTAGCTGGCCTTCGGCTACAGCACGCAGGAACCGGGACTGAACGGTTCCTGCGACGTATTCGTATTCGAGCCTGATCGGCGTTCGAATCTCAGTGACCGGTTCGCTCACGACTGAGCCTCCGGTTCAAAACAGACGATGTCGTGAATGTCGCCCTCAGTCTCGTCGCGCCAGCGCACGCTCACTCGCATACCGGTGCTCATCTTCGACTCGTCGCCCGCGTCTACCGCGTGTAATAGCGAGGTATCGGCACCGTCCAGCCGCACCAGCGCCCACGCGAACGGCTTGTCGAGTGGGTGATTCTTGCGCGGCGAGCTGACCCAGGCCCAGGTCACGACCTCACCGGAGGTGCCCACCTCGACGAACTCATCGAGGGGATCGCTTGTGTTCGGGTCGTATTCGGTCGGCGGAACCAGCACTTTGCCGTCCGCGGTACGTACGCCCTCGATCTTGCGGTCCCGAAGCCCGCCGAAAAAGCGCCCGATAACCGGTCCAACGCTGCGATGGAACGGGTACTCGAGTACGTGCGGGGCTGATAGCGTTTCCTGTGTGGCCGGGGCGTCAGCCAAAGGGTAGCCTCCAGAGATTCGGATGTGCGGGACGAGCTTATCGGATTTTAACTAACGAACGTTCGTTTGTCAAGGCTCGCGGACAAGCTCACAGCCGAAGTGTGAAGTATCCGAGGTGCTATGTCTTGCGTCTACTGGGCGGACACCGCGAAGCCGTCTTGCAGAGGCTTGCGCGCTTCGAAGTACGGCCCCATCGCGTCTACGAGGCCATCGACGGTCCAGCGCTCGTCCGACTCGAAACTCTCGCCCATTTGCGGCGCGGTGACGATCGTCGCCTTCGCGCCGTAGATCACGAACACTTGCCCGGACACGTCTTCCGCCGCCGGTGACGCCAGATAGCCGACGAGCGGTCCCACGTTCTCCGGCGCAAACGTATCGAACCCTTCCTTAGGCTTGTCGAACATGCCGCCGAGCGTGCCTTCGGTCATGCGTGTGCGAGCGCGCGGGCAGACTGCGTTTGCCTTGACGCCGTAGCGGAAGCACGACTGCGCGGTCGCGGTCGTCAGAGCAGCGATGCCGGCTTTGGCCGCGGCGTAATTAGGCTGACCGGGCGAGCCGAACAGAAACGCCTCTGAGGCGGTGTTGATGATCCGTGCATAAACGGGACCGTCGATCTCCTTCGATTTCGTTCGCCAGTAGGAGGTCGCCCAGCGGCTCATGCAGAAGTGGCCCTTGAGGTGGACGCGAATGACGGCGTCCCAGTCTTCTTCTTCCATGTTGAAGATCATGCGGTCCCGGAGAAATCCAGCGTTGTTGACGAGGATGTTCAGATCGCCGAACTTCTCGACCGCGGCATCGACCAGCGCCTTCGCGTCGTCCCAGTTCGCAACATCCGCGTAGTGAGCGACGGCCTCGCCGCCGCCGGCGACGATCTCATCGACGACCTGCTGCGCCGGGCTCTCATCGTTGCCCGTACCGTCCGCGGCGACGCCGAGGTCGTTGACGACGACTTTGGCGCCGAGCTCAGCCAGTTGGAGGGCCTCGACCCGGCCCAGACCACGACCCGCGCCCGTGACGATCGCTACTTTTCCGTCCAGCATTAGATGCGCTCGATGATCGTGCCGGTCGCCAACGCGCCGCCACAGCACATCGTGACGAGCGCAACCGACTTGTCGGACCGCTCGAGTTCATGCAGGGCGGTCGTGATCAGGCGGCTGCCTGTCGCTCCGACCGGGTGGCCGAGCGCGATCGCGCCGCCGTTGACGTTGACTTTGTCCATATCGGGCTTGTGGACGCTCGCCCACGAGAGCACGACAGACGCGAACGCTTCATTGATCTCGATCAGGTCAAGGTCCGACATCTGCATGCCGGCCTTCTTAAGTACCTTGGCCGTACCGTCAATCGGGCCGTCCAACAGGTAGTACGGGTCCGAACCGACGAGAGCCTGTGCGACGATCCTCGCGCGCGGCTTCAGTCCCAGCTCCTTCGCCTTCTCCGCCGAGGTCCAGAGCACGGCAGCCGCGCCGTCCGATATTTGTGAGCTGTTGCCCGCTGTATGTATGCCTCCTTCCTGTACGGCCTTCAACCCCCCGAGCGCCTCCAGGTTCGTCTCGCGTATGCCCTGGTCTCGCTCGACCACGCGGGTGTCGCCGGTCGGCTTTCCGTCCTCACCCAGGATCGGAGCCTCCATCGATGCGATTTCGCGGTCGAAGCGGTTCTCGGCAGCCGCACGGCCGGCCTTCTGCTGCGAAGCGAGGCCGAGTCCGTCGACGTCCTCGCGTGAGATGCCGCGGTTGTTGGCGATGCGTTCCGCCGCTTCGAACTGCGTTGGTGGTGTGTCCCACGGCCACTCGGACGGCTGATAGTAGCCCGGTCCGTTCATCACGTTCGAGCCAAGCGGCACGCGGCTCATCCCCTCGATCCCGCAAGCGACGCCGACATCGATTGCGCCCGTTGAGATCAGTCCTGCGATCATGTGGTTCGCCTGTTGGCTGGAACCGCACTGCGAGTCGATCGTCGTCGCGGCGACCTGATATGGCTGGCCCGTGCTCAACCAAGCGTTCCGTGTAACGTTAAGCCCCTGTTCGCCCGCCTGTGAGACGCAACCACCGACGATCTGCTCGACCTCGTTCACGTCGATGCCAGAGCGCTTGACCACCTCGGTTTGTGCAAATCCCAGCAGCTCGACCGGGTGCACGCCGGCCAGCCAGCCGTTGCGCTTGCCGATGGGCGTGCGTACGGCTTCGATAATCACTGGTTCGGGCATCGGGGTTCCTCCTCGTATCGGCGGGGCTGATCTTCAGGGCTGGAGCGACGCAAGACTAACAAGCGGCGCCGTCGCGCGTCAAGCTAGTCGCCCAGCTCCTTCAGCCGCTCTTCGGCTTCCGTTGCCGCGAAGTTGAAGGCGCCACGAGCCATTAGCGAGGTCTCGCCGTCGGAACGCGCCCGAAGCAACTCTCGCCACAGCATCAGCGCCTCTTTGTTATCGGGGTCGCCTTTGCGGGCGAAGCTGGCGATGTGGCAAGCCATCTGCAGATCGCCGCTGTCGCGAAGGGCTCGCGCTCGCTCGAGAAGCAAGTGCGTGCCGCAGATCCCGACCAGCTCCTTCGCGACGTCCTCCGAGTGCGCCGGCAGAATGTCGGCGGGGTCGCCGCTGTACCAGCCGCCGTAGAGGCGGTAGACGTTGCGGGCGATGAACTCGGGGTGGTCGTAGATTGGCCGCAGCCACGGATAGTCCGTCGAAGGGTAGTCGATCTCGCGCATGATGTCTTCCAGCCACTTGCCTTCGTTCATCTTGTCGACCACCTGGTCGTGGATCGAACGCAGCAGGTGTGCCGTCGTCATCAACGCCTCGTGGATCCGGTCCTCGCCGGACATCGGCGGGCCGTGGCCCGGAAGCAGGTGCGCCGGGCGGAGCGCCGCCATCGCCTCCAGAGCACCGGCCCAGTCCCTGGCGTAGCGCTGCACCTTGTACGGGTTCCCGGCGTTTGGCGTACACCAGACGAACGTATCGCCCGTGCACAACACACGCCGTCCCGGGCACCAGACCCACGTCTCGTCGTCGGTCTCTCCGAGCGAGTGGTGTAGCTCGAAACGCTCGCCGCCAACCGTCGTCGTAAGCGACCGTTTATACGTCTCGTCCGGGTCCGTCCACGGTGCGTTCGTGAACGGCTTCATCTCTCGAAGACGCATGCCAAACTGCACCTCGTTGATGAAGTCGTTCTGCGGACCCATCATCCGGTAGCGGTCGAATCGCCGCGACACGTCTTCGTGTCCGATAACCCGCGGGCGCGCTTGCCCGTTCGCTTCCGCGTCCTTGAACCACTCCCGCGCGCCGCTCGTGTGGTCGATGTGACCGTGGGTGTAGACGATCGCCTCAACTGGCGCTTGCGAGTAGTTCCTGCGTACGTCGTTGATGTGGCCGTTCGCTACCCAAAGGCCCGTGGTGTCGATCAGCATGATCCGGTCGTCGCAGAGGAACGCCGTCGCATTTCCCTGATCGGGCATGAAGATGACGTCCTCCGTCACTTCCTCGCTCGGACCGCGATAGAAGAACGCGGCCTCCTCCTTGGGCAGTCCTGTCGCCGTCAGGTAGTCCAGTTGTTCGTCTTTAGAGTCGGTCATATCGATCTCCTTCGGGAGAGCCGGTTGTGCCGGGCGCTGGCAGGCATTATAGGGCGACGACTCGCGGGGGCGCACCGTATCATAGGGCCGATGAGCGAGCCCACTGTCATCACCGTTACGGGAGAGGTTCCCGGGTCAGCGCTCGGAATAACGATGCCGCACGAGCACGTGCTGGTCTCCGCCGGCCGCACCCGAAGCGAGGGCCGGTCTGCGCGTGAATACGCCGTCGCAGACGATCCCCAGGCCTCACGGCCGATATCACTTGAGACTGTCGGCTGGGTCAGGCGCAACTGGGCGAGCCATCCCGACAACGTCCATCTCGACGACGAGGGAGTGGCAATCGACGAACTCTCCCGCTTCAAGAACGCCGGCGGCCGCACGATCGTTGACGCGACGAACTCCGATCTTGGCCGCGACCCCACCCGCCTTGCCCGCATCGCGGAGGCGACCGGTCTGAACATCGTCATCGGTTCGGGCCACTACCTCGACCGCGCTCACCCGGAGGACATGGACGAGCGTTCGGAGGAGGCGATAGCGAACGAGATCGTCGCTGACGTTCGTTCAGGCTGCGACGGAACCGGCATTCGAGCCGGCGTCATCGGCGAGATCGGCTGCTCGTGGCCCCTGACTCCTAACGAGCGCAAATCGCTCCGCGCCGCCGCCAGGGCACAACGCGAGACGGGCGTCGGGCTGCTGATTCACCCAGGCCGTGACGCCAAATCGCCCAGGGAGACGGTCGAGGTTGCCGTCGACGCGGGAGCCGACCCGGCCAGGACGATCATGTCGCATATCGACCGTACGCTGTTCGAACTGGAGAGCATGCTCGATCTCGCCGCGACCGGGTGTTACCTGGAGTTCGACCTGTTCGGCCAGGAGTTCTCTTACTACCCCGTCGCGCCGATCGACATGCCCAACGACGCGACCCGCGTGGATCACATCCAGCGGCTGATCGCTGAAGGTCTGTTGGACCGCATCCTCATCTCGCAGGACATCTGCCGAAAGACGAGCCTTACCGCGTACGGCGGGGACGGCTACGCGCACATCCTGGAGAACGTCGTCCCGCTGATGCGCCGCAAGGGAATGACGAGAGACCAGATTGACACGATCCTCGTGCGCAACCCGGCGAGGGTGCTGGCTACCTCAGAGCGAAGCTGAGCTAGTCGATCTTTGCGGGCTTGAAGTTCGGCGGCCGCTTTTCGAGGAACGAGGCCACGCCTTCTTTGAAGTCCTCCCGCCGGACGCTCTGACCCATCAGTTCGTTCGACTCGACCAGTGCCTCGTGCAACGGCCGATGCAAGTGGAGGTACACCTGGCGCTTCATCGTCATCAGTGACGTTGGTGAGCAGTACTTCGCCAGGTTTTCGATGTAAGCGCGCGCTTCCGGCAGCAGCTCGTTGTCTGGAAAAACGCGGTCAACGAGCCCGAGCCGCTCGGCCTCCACGGCGTCGAACTTGCGAGACGTCCACATCAGGTCAAGCGCTCTGGACGGCCCGATCAGTCGCGGCAGCGTCCAGCTCAAACCGTGCTCGGCGATCAGCCCTCGTTGGGAGAACGACGTGGTGAACTTCGCCGACTCAGCCGCAAAGCGGATGTCGCACAGCGTGGCGATGGCGAATGACATGCCCGCGCAGGGGCCGTTGATCGCGGCGATTACCGGCTTGCGGATGCCTGGGATGAACCCCCATGTAACCTTGAACTCTGGATCAGCGTCCTTGCCGCCGGGGGTCGCCTTGAACTCTGAGAGATCGTCAGTGCCGTTGATCTGTCCCTGCGCTGCTATCTCGCCCAAGCTCTGCATGTCTGCGCCGGCGCTGAAGCCCCGTCCAACGCCCGTCAGGATGATGCCGACAGCACGCTCGTCCTGTTCCGCCTGCGCGAATGCGTGCTTCAGCTCAATCATCGTCCGGTTCGTCAGGGCGTTCAGCCGGTCGGGCCGATTGAACGAGATTGTGGCGACCGGTTCGTCAACTTCGTAGAGGATCTCTTCGTACATTTGGGCTCTCCTTGTTTCGACGGCTCACCGCCTTTGTCGTCTGTAGCACCACGCATTGTACAGCGTCGACTCAAGGCTTGGCGCTAGCTTTTCGTTACCCGCACCTTCGTCGGCACGATATCGACCATCCTCAGGCTGCGCGATTCGCCGGAGATTCGAAACGTCTTCCGCGACCGGATGTCCTCGGACGACGCCCCGATCATCACGTCAACGTCTCCCGGCTCGACGACGAACTCCATCTCCGGGTTCCAGAGCGCCAGCTGGCTCATGTCGACGTCAAACGTGATCTTCGCGCCTTCTCCCGGCTCCAGCGGAATGCGCGCAAATCCCGTGAGTTGTTTGACTGGCCGCGAGCAGCTCGCCACCACGTCGTGCAGATAGACTTGGACGACCTCATCACCGGCCCGCTCGCCAACGTTGGTCACACGGCAACTCAGAGCCAGAGAGCCGTCCGCCGCGATCTCGTCGGTGTCCAGCTGTAAATCGCTGTACTCGAACCTCGTGTACGACAGGCCGTGTCCGAACGGGTACAACGGCGTCGCCGGGCTGTCGACGTAGTGCGTTCGCCAATTGGTGCGGCCGCCCGAAGGTTTGTGGTTGTAGAAGAGCGGCATCTGCCCCACTGACCGTGGAAGCGACACCGGCAGCCTCCCTGATGGATTGACGTCGCCGAACAGAATGTCGGCGATCGCGTGGCCGCCCTCTTCACCCGGCAACCACGCCTCGACGATTGCCGGAACGGCCTCAGCGATCTCCGGGATCGCCAGTATGCCGCCGTTGATGAGGATGATGGCCGTGGGTGTGCCCGTGGCGACGACCGCTTCCACCAGCGCCCGCTGGGCCGCGGTTAGCCGCAGGTCCGTACGGTCGCTAGACTCGCCGCTGGTCGAACCGTCGACAAGACCAGAACGAGTGCCCACAGCGACGATCGCGACCTCCGCTCGCGCCGCAACGGCCGCTGCCTCCGCGATCCCGCTCGTGTCATCATCGACCACGTCACAGCCGCGCGCGTGCGCTACCTCGACGCCCGATCCTACGGCCTCCCGAATGCCTTCCAGTAACGTCACGTGCGGGACGAACATCTCAGCCAGGTTGGGTGCCGTGCCGTCGCGGTTCGCAGCGCGGCTCATCGCCGGTGCGGGCTGATCTGCCTCCCCGGTACCGTTCTCTGCGATCCGTCCGAACATCACCTCGGCGTGCGTCGGCCAGTGGTAGTCGCCTTGCAGCAGCCGCGCGCTATCCGCGCAGGGACCGACAACCGCTATCGATCGGATGTCTTTCGAAAACGGCAGGAGATCGCCGTCGTTTTTCAGCAACACGATCGACTTCTGGGCGATCGTCCGCGCGAGATTCCGGTGATCCAACGTGTCGAACGCGGATTCCGCCGCCTTGGCATCGACGTACGGCGCTTCGAACAGTCCGAGCTCGAACTTCTGCCGAAGTACTCGCTCGACCGCGGTGTCGATGGTCTGCATCTCGATCCGCCCCGACTCCAGGGCCTCGCCCAACTGCCGGTAGCAGCTTAACGACGGTACTTCGAGGTCGATCCCTGCTTCCAGAGCTCGCGCAGCCGCCTCCGTTCTGTTGTCGGTGATGTGGTGGTACGTCTCAAGCGTCGGCACGGTGAAGTAATCGCTGATCACAGTGCCGCCGAACCCCATCTCGTCTCGAAGCAGCTCGGTGAGTATCTCCCTGGAGGCTCCGACCGGTACGCCATCGATCTCCGAGTACGAATTCATCACCGACGCAAGCTGCACCTCCTGGATAGCGGCGAGGAACGGCGCGGCGTACACCTCTTTCATCTCCCGCTCCGTAATGTGTGCCGGCGCCCAGTTCATCCCGCCCTCGGCCGCGGCGTAGCCGAGGAAGTGCTTCCCCGTACAGACCACGCCCGCCGCGAGATCGTCTCCCTGAAGTCCTCTGACGTAAGCGACTCCCATCCTGCCTGTGAGATATGGGTCTTCTCCGTACGTCTCCTCGCACCGTCCCCAGCGCGCGTCGCGGGCGATATCAAGGACTGGCGCCAACGTGTGCCGCACGCCGACCGCACGCATCTGCGCCCGGATTACCGTTGTCATCTCCTCGATGAGTTCCGGCTGCCACGTGCTGGCCAGTCCGATCGCTTGCGGGAAACAGGTGGCGCCGACTGCCGTAAACCCCGCACAGCTCTCGCCGTGGACGACCGCCGGTATCCCCAGCCGCGTATTTTCGACGAGGTGTCGTTGTATCTCGTTCACGAACGCGGCCAGTTGCGCCGGGGCCAGCGCGCTCACACCTGAAACATGGGACACGTGCCCGATCCCGTCTTGTAGCGCTTGCGCCGCCCTTTCCGCGTCGAGAGCGCCGTCCGCTACGAGGTTGTTCGGGAAGATCCCCCCGAGCTGAACGATCTTCTCGTCAAGAGTCATCAGCGACATGAGGTCATCGACGCGTTCGTCGATCGGCCGTGCGGCGTCTCGGAAGGGCGAGCTGGTTAGGGACGTGTCCATTGGTCTGCTCCTCTATCTGGCGATTGGATCATCCGCCATTCTAGCAGTGAAGGTTGCCAGCCCTCACAGCCCGGCGTAAGGTTCGGGCGTGACTACGATCGATTACGCACCACTTGCCGGCGAGACCCTCGCAGACCCGTATCCCATGTATCGAGCGTTGCAGGAAAGAGGGCCGGTGGTCTGGGGCGAGACGATGGGCGGATGGGTCGTCACAGGCTTCGATCAGGCGGCGCTGGCGCTTAGCGACCAACACTTCTCCGCTGCTGGCCGTCCTCCTCAGCGAAGCGGCCCGCCGACGACTATGGTCACCGCCGATCCCCCTGAGCACACTCGGCTTCGCCGTCTCGTCAGCAAGGCGTTCACAGCCCGTGCGGTCGAAGACATGCGGCCGCGGATTCAGGCCATCGTCGATGGCCTCTTGAACAACGTTGACGGCGATCGCATGGACGTGGCGCGCGATCTGGCGGCCCACGTACCGATCATGGTAATCGCCGAGATGCTCGCCGTTCCCGTCGAAATGCGACAAACGTTCAGGCGTTGGACGGACGAAGGAATGATGGCGATCATCGGCCGCCACGCATCAGACGAAGACAAAGCGCGCATGCAGCGAAGTGGCCGAGAGCTTCGAGACTACTTCAGACAGGTGATCGCCGAGCGCCGGCGCGATCCCGGCGACGATCTCATCAGCGCGCTCATCGCCGCCGAGGACGAGGGCCGCGCGATGGGCGATGCTGAGGTCATGGACAACTGCACGCTCCTCCTCACGGCCGGGAATGAGACCACCACCAGCCTTATCGCCAACGGCATGCACCAGTTGCTTCGCCATCCCAGCCAGTTCGACCGGCTCAGGCGTGATCCCTCGCTCGTTAACGGCGCTGTCGAAGAGATGCTTCGCTTCGATCCTGCCGTCCACTGTGTCACCCGTCGCGTGAAGGACTCGATCGAGTTGGACGGCGCGACGCTGGAGCCGAAGCAAGTCGTCTTCGCCATCATCGCCGCCGCCAACCGTGACCCAACACACTTCGATCGGCCCGACGAGTTTGACATCGAGCGTCACCCGAACGCACATCTAGGCTTCGGTGACGGTATGCATTTCTGCCTCGGCGCTCCGCTCGCGAGAGCGGAGGCGCAGATCGCGATCGAGGCTCTAGTCGAGCGCTTCCCGAAGATGGTGCTAGCGGGCGAAGTGCGCTACGAAGGGCACTTCATCCTTCGCCGCGCCACCCAGTTGCCGGTCACTTTCTAAGCACTTGAAGCGGCTCTAAGTACAGACGTATGCGAAAGGCGTCTACGCCGGAGGAGTGTACCCCGCCCGCTTTGCCCTGCGCATGGCCGTCATGCCCTTCGGCATCGTCATCAGGGGAGTCGTCTTGATCGCCTTGAGCGCTCCGCCGGCGGCGGCGGCAAGCGAAAAGGCTGCGGCCGTCTCGTTATCCGGGAACTCAGCGATCACGACGAGGTCGTAGTCGCCGAACGTGAAATAGACATCTCGAATCCGGCCTTTCAACTTCCTGGCCATTGGCGCGATCGCTTTCGCGCGGTCCTGAGGCTTCTTAACTAACGAAGCCCACGCCTCTGATGTGTAGCTAGCCTGATACATGTACAGTGCCATTGCGGATCCTCCTTCGTAGTGGCAGTGGCGAATCTTCGCCCTATCCTACGCCGCACGGGCGTCATGTCAACAGGCGGTCGCTGGAGAGTCGCCTAGTATTGCGCGGCTACGGCAGGTCGATGCCGTGGATCTCGTTGCCGCTCAGTCCGTGCGTGCTGCCGTCGAAGAACATCTCCAGAGAGGAGCACGACGTGCTCCCACCAGTCTGATGACCGCCGCAGATGAAGACATCATCGTCGGCGCCGGAGAGGCCGTTGACTGAGAAGTTGCCCCAGGTCGACAGGTGCAGATCGCCGTTCGCAACCGCGATTGCGCCTACGTCCTCGCCGCTGCTGCCGAGGCCAATGTCGCTGCCGTCGGAGTACATCTCCCACGTTCCGCTGGTGACATCACCGAGGGTGCCGGTGAAGGCGATGATGTCCTCGTCGCCCCCAGACACTCCGGGAACGCTGAAGCTTCCCCGTGTCGAAACCAGCAGGCGCCCGTCCGGGAGCAGTTCGAGGCCATCGATGTCTTCTCCGTTCGAGGTTAGCCCCACGTCGCTACCGTCGAAGAAGCGAGAGAAGCTCTCAGACGATGTGTCGAACCTGACGATGTCGGAGTCATCAACCGTGCCGCTCACTCCCGGGATCGAGCGCGCCCCGGTAAGGGAGAGCAAGATGTCGCCGTCGTCAAGAATCGCGAAGCCATCAACCGTGCCGCCCAGCCCGTGCGCGCTTCCGTCGAAGTGGAGCGAGAAGCCGCTGCCGTCGAAGGCTACGACATCCTCGTTGGCCACCGTCAAACCGCCAATGGTGCCGTCAGCGCGAAGCGAGAAGAAGAGCAGCGTTGAGGGTGCAGGAGTGGGTGTCGGCGTTGGCGTTGGTGTCGGTGTCGGAGTAGGCGTTGGTGTCGGCGTTGGCGTAGGTGTCGGCGTCGGTGTCGGAGTAGGCGTTGGTGTCGGTGTCGGTGTCGGAGTAGGCGTTGGTGTCGGAGTAGGAGTCGGCGTCGGTGTCGGAGTCGGCGTCGGTGTCGGAGTAGGCGTCGGGGTTGGCGTTGGCGTCGGTGTCGGAGTAGGCGTTGGTGTCGGGTTCACGACCGTTGTGCTGCCGATCGCCGTCCGGAAATCGTTGAAGCTGGTCGGATCGGAGATGCTCGGATCTGACGGATCGATCGAGATAGAAGCGGAGAACGAATGG
>Ga0255057_10000998_pt1 | contig 16369 bp, 14 predicted proteins | sample Cases_109_6_MG_FD_189022 | JGI IMG/M metagenome (GOLD analysis project Ga0255057, IMG submission 189022) | Seawater microbial communities from Amundsen Gulf, Northwest Territories, Canada - Cases_109_6 | ecosystem: Environmental > Aquatic > Marine > Gulf | place: Canada: Northwest Territories... | reverse complement strand
GGCGGACTATTTCCACGAGGGGGTCGCGCTGCCGTTCGCCGAAGTCTCGAGAACGCCGGACAACCGCGTGCCCGGCGAGGCGGACAAGCTCTACCGCAACAACGGCGACGGCACCTTTACCGATATCGCGCGAGCGGCGGGGGTCACCAACCGGCGCTTCACCAAGTCGGCCGCCTGGGGAGACTACGACAACGACGGGGACCCGGACCTCTACCTCTCCAATTTCGGCGAGAACCGCCTCTACCGCAACAACAACGACGGCACCTTCACCGACGTGGCCTCGGATCTCGAGGTGACCGAGCCCGCTCAGGGGAGCTTTGTCGCCTGGTTCTTCGACTACGACAACGACGGCGACCTGGACATCTTCGTGGCTGACTACAATGCTCCGGTTCCCGCGGTCTCCGCCTCGTATCTGGGTCTGCCGACGAGCGGGGACCACCCGGTGGTCTATCGCAACGACAAGAGTCGCTTTGTCGACGTCTCGACCAAGCTCGGCCTCGATCGGCCCCTGCTTCCGATGGGTGCCAACTATGGCGACCTCGACAACGACGGCTGGCTCGACATCTATCTCGGCACCGGGGTGCCCAACTACGAGGCTCTGATGCCGAACGTGATGTACCGCAATGATGGCGGCAGGCGCTTCCTGGACGTCACCTTTGCCGGCGGCTTTGGCCACCTGCAGAAGGGACACGGGATCGCCTTTGGTGACCTGGACAACGACGGCGACCAGGATCTGTTCGAGCAGATGGGAGGAGCGTTCCCCTATGACGCCTTCTTCAATGCGCTGTTCGAGAACCCGGGAGGCGAGGATTCCTGGCTCGTGCTGCGGCTGGTCGGCCGCCGCGCCAACCGCTTTGGCATCGGCGGCCGCATCGAGGTCCAGGTCGACGAGGGAAACACCCGGCGCTCGATCTTTGCTCTGGTGGGCACCGGGGGATCGTTTGGCGGCTCGAGCCTGCAGCAGGAGATCGGCCTGGGCCAAGCACAAAGGATCGAGCGGCTGATCATCACCTGGCCCGGTAGCGGGACGCGGCAGGAGTTTCTCGACATCGCTCCCAACCACCACTACGAGGTCATCGAAGGGGTTCCGGAGCTGCGACTCTTGGAGCCGCCGCGCTTCCGGCTCGGTGCAAGGTCCGCGGAGCCGACGGCTCGTCACCAGCACCCGGGTGGTACGGCCCAATAGAAGAGCAGGGGCAAGAAGGTCTGGCGGGGGCGGCACCGCTGCCGGGATAGCGGATGGTATAGACTTTCAAGGCGATCCGCAGGCGTTGGGGGGATCGCCAGAGCTCACCTTCCGACGTCTCATGGTTCAATCACCTAGAGGAGAGTCAGTGATGCACCGGCGCAAGCTTGTCGTGCTTTCGGTAATTGTCTTGAGTTTCGGCCTGACCGCAGTGGCAGAGGCGCAAGCCTGGGCGGGTCGGGGGCGGCTCCAGGGGATGGTCAAAGGCCCCGACGGCAACCCGATCGAAGGGGTCAAGATCACCCTGCGGCATGCCGATGACCCCGATACCGGCCCCAAGCCGGTCTATACCGACGCCAAGGGCCGCTGGGCCCAAGGCGGTCTGGCAGGGGGCGGCTGGACCGTGCTCTTGGATATGGAGGGATACCAGCCTTCGCAGGGAAGTGTGCGGGTGAGCGAGTTCGCCCCCAACGAGAGCCTCAAACTGACCCTCGCGCCCGATCCCTTCGCCTCCATCGGGGTAGGGGATGCGCTCAGCGAGTCGGGTCGGTTCGCGGATGCCCGGGTCGAATACGAAAAGGCGATGTCCAATCTGGATCCGGTAGCGGCCGCACGGCTCCGGTCCAGGATCGGCGACACCTACCTCGCCGAGGGCGATTACGCCGCTGCCCGCAGGGAGTACGAGCAGGCCCTGCCCCACATCGAGCCGGGGGAACAGGCCCACATCCGGCTGCAGATGGCCAACAGCTACCAGTTCGAAGGTCGGCACAGTGAGGCGCGGCAGGCGTACCAGGAGGTCCTGCCCCTGCTGGCAGCCGAGGGCCAGGCCGAGGTGCTGGTGGCCGTGGCCCGTTCCTGGGACCAGGAGGACAACCGGGACCAGGCTATCGTCACCCTCGAACGGGGCCTCGAGCTCAATCCGGGCAACGTTGAGCTGCTCCAGGTCATTGCCGACCTGCTGACCCGGGCGGGCCGTGAGATGGAGGCCCAGGAATACCTCGCTCAGCTACCGGAGGATGTCGAGCTACCGGCCGACCTGCTCTTGAACATTGGCATCCACCTCTACAACGAAGGCGACATGGAGCAGGCCTACGATCACTTCAACCGGGCGGTGGATCAGAACCCGGAGCTGGCCGAAACCTACTACTACCGCGGCGTCGTCCACCTCGGTCGCAGCGAAAACGAGCAGGCGAGAGCCGACTTCCACAAGCTTCTGGAGCTCGAGCCCGACACCGCCCACGCCGAAGAGGTCCAGGAGTTTCTAAAGTACATCGAATAGGAGTACGCGGTTCGGAGCTCCCTCAGGAACCGAGCTCGGCGAGAAGATCCCCAACCCGAGCGGCGGCCTCGGCCGGGGTGACGAGGTGCTTTTCCCGGTCGCGGCGGAGTGACAGCTCGATCTTGCCCTCGGCCAGGCTCTTGGCCCCCACCGCTACCCGGATGGGAATGCCGATGAGATCGGCGTCCTTGAATTTTACCCCGGGACGTTCGTCGCGGTCGTCGTAGAAGACATCGACTCCCCGCTCGACGAGCTGGTCGTAGATCTCGTCCGCGGTGCGGCTGACTTCCTGGTCCTGTGGGTTGAGCGACATCACCAGGACCTCGAAGGGGGCGAGCGGCAGGGGCCAGATGATGCCGTCCTGGTCGTGATTCTGCTCGATGGCCGCCGCCACCGTCCGCCCGATCCCCAGGCCATAGCACCCCATCTCCATGGGATGCCGCTCGCCCTTCTCGTCCGAGTAGTAGCACTCCATGGCCTGCGAGTATTTGGAGCCGAGCATGAAGATGTGCCCCACCTCGATGCCACGATAGACTTCGAGCGTACCGTCGCACCGGGGGCAGGGGTCGCCGGCCCCGACCAGCAGCAGATCGGCCCACTCGTCGACCTTCACATCCCGGTCCCAGTTGACCCCCACCAGGTGTGCATCGGCCTTGTTGGCGCCGCAGACGAAGTTGACCAGCGGGCGCGCCGACTCGTCACCGATCAAACGCACCGACTCGGAGAGACCCACCGGTCCGGCGAAACCCACCGGCGCGCCGGTGAACCGGCGTACTTTCTCCTCTCCCGCAAGCTGCAGGTGCGTGACCCCGAGGTAGCTCGCGAGCTTCACCTCGTTGACCGCCCGATCACCCCGGACGAGCACCGCCACCGGCCCGATCTCGGTGTCGTAGAGCATGGTCTTGACCAGCTTCTCCGGTCCTACGCCCAGGAGCTTGGTCACTGCGGCCACCGTCGTCGCGCCCGGGGTCGACTCCTCACGCATCTCGATCGGCTCCTCGGCCGGTGGCGGCTCGAGACCACTGGTCTCGGCCTTTTCCGTGTTGGCGGCGTAATCGCCATTGCTACATGCCACCACCGCGTCCTCGCCGGTCTCGGCCAGCACCATGAACTCGTGCGATCCCGAGCCGCCGATGGCGCCGCTGGCGGCTTCCACCAGCGAGTACTCGAGCCGGCAGTCCTCGAAGACCCGGCAGTAGGCCTGCCGCATGGCCTCGTAGGTCTCGGCCAGACTCTCCTCGCTGGCGTGAAACGAGTAGGCGTCCTTCATCAAGAACTCGCGCGCCCGCATGAGACCGAAACGGGGTCGGATCTCGTCCCGGAACTTGGTCTGGATCTGATAGAGATTAAAGGGCAGTTGACGATAGCTCCTCACATCCCGGCGCACGAAGTCGGTAATCACCTCTTCGTGGGTGGGGCCAAAGCAGAAATCGCGCTCGTTCCGATCCTTCAGCCGCAAGAGAAGATCGCCGAATACCTCCCACCTCTCGGTCTCCTGCCACAGCTCCGCCGGCTGGATGGCCGGCATGACGAGCTCCACCGCCCCCGCGGCATCCATCTCGCGACGGACGATCTCCATCATCTTTCTGATGCTTCGCCAGCCGAGTGGCAGATAGGTGTAGATTCCGGCAGCCAGCTTGCGGATCATGCCGGCGCGGGCCATGAGCTGGTGGCTCACGACCTCGGCATCAGCCGGTACCTCGCGGGTGGTAAACAGATAAAAACGGCTCCAGCGCATTGTCTACTTCCTATTTCGCTGCAGCTGCACCCTTTCGTGCAGCCGACTGCTGTCCTTGAGGCACTCCATCATCTTCTGCTCGACCGAGATGCCCTGCCCACCCATCTCCCGGGCTTCTTCGAGCACCTGCCGCGCCTGGATCTCGGAACCCGACGCCAGCAGAGCCATGCCCAGATGGGTGAGTGTCGTGGCCGTGGGTCCCAACTCGGTCGATCGGGTCAGACAGTCGATCGCCTGTTCGAACTCTTTGCGCTTGTAGTGAACCCACCCCAGGGCCGCCAGCGGAAACTGTCGCAGCTCATCGGGCGCGAGATCCAGCGCCCGACGGGCGTAGTCGAGGGCGCGATCGAGATCCTCCTCGAGCTCCGCCATGTTGTAGGCCATCTCGTAGTACGCGATGGTGCGAGAAAAGTTCGAAGTGCCTTCGTCCAGAAGCTCCTGGCCGACTCTATTGCCCTCCCGGTAACGACCTTCACTACGCAAAGCCTCGATCAGGGTGGCGCAGGCCGTGGCCTTGAGCATCTCACTCGGCTTGAGGGCCAGAACCTGGCGGGTCAACTTCTTGGTCTCGTGCCACCGACTGAGCTGCAAACAGGCGACCGCATAAGACATGAGAACGGTCGGGTTGTCCGGATCGACCTCGATGGCGCGCCGGAAATACTCGAGAGATCGCTCCGGCTGGTCCCGCATCAGCCGCTCTTCGGCCCTAGCCAGCCATTTGTTGGCCGCCGCCTTGACACCGGGCAGCGGCGAGGAGTCCTGACCCGAAAGATACCGCACCAGATCCTGGTAGCGCATGCGGTTGGGGTTGAGCCTCTCGGCCTGTTTGAAGGCGTCGAGAGCTTTTCGGTTCCAACGCCGGTCCAGATAGGCCATCCCGAGCAGATAGTGGGCCTCCTCGTAGGCGGGGTCCTGCCGCACGACCTGCTGGAGATGAAGGATGGCCGGGGTCAGGCGACCCAGCTCGTAGAGACAGCTGCCCAGGAGGAAAAGGGCCTGGGGCACGGGATCGCTGTCGACGGCCCGCTCCAGCAACATTGCCGCCGTGGTCAGCTCACCGTGGCTGGCACACACCGCGCCGAGGCTAAAGAGCGGCAGGAACGAATCGGGATACAGCGCGACCGCTCTTTCCAGCAGCTTTTTGGCCTTGGCCGATTCACCCGACTCGTGGTGGATCACACCGCTATAAACCAGGCCCTCGTAGTGATCGGGCTCCACCTCGAGCACTCGCGAGAAGCGCTCGAGAGCCTGCTCCATCTGACCCTCGTTGAAGTAGGTCTCGCCGATGAAGTAGCAGAGCTCGTAGTTCTCGAGGTCGAATTTCAGCGCCGCCTCGAGCGCCTTGAGCGCGCGCTCGATATCGAAGGCAAAGAGAGCATACTCGGCGTCGTCCAGCAGTCGCGAGAAGACTTCGCGCTTGTCCCCTTTGTAGAGACCGGCGATCCGCTCTTTGAGCCCAACGAATCTCTCCCGCTTCTCCAACGCCAGCAGCTGATATTCCATCTTGGACTGCCACAGATCGCTCCACTCGTCCCGGCCCAGCAGACGCTTATCCTCCATCAGCTCACGCAGCGCCGCCAGACCCGTCTGGTTGATCAGGATGCTGCGCTCGAGCTTGTGCACCGCTCCCAGCAGCTGCCTGGTGGTGTCGGTTGTGTGTTTGACCGCTTCCTCGAGAATAGAGATGCGCTCCAGAAGATGCTCGTCGAGGGAGAAGCCTTCGTCTTCCGACTCCTCGTCGAAGGCGCCCCCCTCCTCCACCACCGGTGCCGGACCAGACAGCACCAGGAGTTTTTGATGACAGTTGAAACAGAAATCCTGTTCGTCAGGATTGTGAGACCCGCAGACTTGGCAGTACATGAGAGGCTCGGCCGCCGGCTACAAATAGCCCTGGGAGGGATGGAAGGCGAGCGACTCATCGTCACCATAGGTGTAAAACCCTCGCCCCGACTTGCGACCGAGAAAGCCCGCGTCCACCATCTTGATCAGCAGTGGACAGGGCCGGTACTTGGAGTCGGCGAAACCGCGGTGGAGAACGCGGAGAATGTCGAGGCAGACGTCGAGACCGACGAGATCGGCCAGGGCCAACGGTCCCATGGGGTGGTTCATACCCAACCGCATCACATCGTCGATGGAGCGGGCGTCCCCCACCCCTTCGTGGAGACAAAAGATGGCCTCGTTGATCATCGGCATCAGCACCCGATTGGAGACGAAGCCGGGGGCATCGTGGATCTCGACCGGGGTCTTGCCCATGGTCTTGGCCACCCTCTCGACCGCCTCATAGGTCTCCTGATCGGTGGCCAAGCCGCGGATGATCTCCACCAGCTTCATCACCGGCGCGGGATTCATAAAGTGCATGCCGATGACTTTTCCCGCCCTACCGGTCACCGCCCCCAAGCGGGTGATGGAGATGGAGCTGGTATTGGAGGCCAGGATGGTGTCCACCGCGCAGATGCGATCGAGCTCGGTAAACAGGGCACTCTTGACCTCGAGCTTCTCGACAATGGCTTCGACCACCAGATCGACGTCGGCGACCGCCGAGATAGCAGTAGAACCGACGATCCGCGATCTGATCGTCTCTTTCTCTTCCGCCGAGATCTTCTCTTTCGATTGCAGACGGGCCAGCCCAGAGTCGATACGCCCCAGACCCCGCTCCAGGGCATCCGCCGAGGAGTCGATCAACCGCACCTCGAAGCCGCTACCCGCAGCGACCTGGGCAATACCATTCCCCATGGTGCCGGCACCGATCACTCCAATAGTCTGCATCGAAGGAGCGTATGGGATCACCACAGACGGGTCAAGCGAACGGCGGGTTTCTGTCAGGTGTGGATCAGAAGTGGCCGGCGGCTCGGAACGTGACGGTCTCGTCGAGGTCGAACCAGGGCTCCTGGCGACCGAATTTGGTCGTCAGACTGGCGCCGACGGCGATCAGGCTGGCTACCGTCCACACCCAGGTTCCTACCCACGGGACGAGCTTGAGAGCTCCCAAGACGCCGACACCGATGGTCGTACAAGTGGATGGCAGGAGGCGCCTCTTCAAGATGTGATCGGCGATCCAGCTGCCGGTGGCGTGGAAGACCGCCACCATCCCCCAGAGCTTGAGCAGCAGGGCGAGCATCACCACCAGGGCCAGCAAGGGCAGACCGACAATGGCCGCCGCAAAGGCGGTGAAGAAAAGCGCCGTCATGGTCAACGCCAGGACCCCGGTCAGTCCGACAAAGAAGTTGCGGAAGGGCTCCATGCGGACCCCCTCGGCGGTGTTCAGAACCCCTCGGCCACTGGTGGCAAGCAACAACAGGGAGAGACCGAGCCAGGCGGCCAGCAACGACAGTTTGGCGCCGATCACCACCGGCGACATCGCCGAGCGGCCCAGACTCGGGCCCTCGAGCAGCGTCAGCCAGGCGACACTGGCCGTCGGATAAGAGACCGATCGTCCCTCGACCTTGGCTCCCTGGTGGGCCTCTATCCTGCCACCCAGAACAAAGACATCTCCGGCGACCCGGGCTCCGTCGCCGAGAACACAGTTGCCACCCAGAATCACCACATCGCCGCCCACTCGGCCATCGACACGAATCGAGCCATTGATGGCGGCAACATCCGCCTGCGCCTCGCCCTCCACCACCAGATCGCGCCCCAGAGCCACTACCTGCTGGCGAGCCAGGCTGCCTTTTTGGATAACGATCGCAGGCTCGTCGGTAGCGCCAGCACCCGTCGCCGCCAGCACCCACGAAGCGACAACGAGAAACGCGACAGACCGACGCGTACAGGCTCTTCCGACCTTCTCCATCAGCCCCCCAGTTGACCCAGCATGAGTCGAGCCTGCTCGATGTCTTCGGCGTAACGAGCCGGCGGTGCCGTTTCGATGAAGCGCCGCAGGGCCCTCCTCGCTGTGTCCAGACGCCCGAGCTCGGGAGCCTTGACTCCGATATTGAAAAACGTCTCGTAGTGGGTCGGATCCCGCTCGACCGCCTCCTCCCATGCCGCCAGAGCCTCTGCGGGCCGATCCAGATAGTAAAGAGCCGCACCGAGGTTGTTCCAGCCGTCCGCCAAGGAAGGGTCGAGCTCCACCGCTTTCTGCGAGTACTCCCGGGCTGGCGCCCAGTCCCCGAGTCGGAAGTGAGCGAGCCCAAGATGCTCGTAGGACTTTGCGTTGTCCGCGTCTTTGGCCAGCACCCGAGTTAGAACCTCGATCGCCTCCTGCTGGCGTCCAGCCTCCGAGTAGACTCGGGCCAGAGCATTGAGCGTCGCCGAAGTGTTGTCCGCCGCCACATCCTCGAGCAGCTCGAGCGCGTCACCGATACGGCCCACCTCGGCGAGCCTGAGCCCGATCCGCCGCAGCGAGCTCGGATCCATCACCCCCTCTTGCCGCGCCAACCGGATCCCTTCTACGGCCTCGTCGACCTGGCCGAGGTCGAGCTGGACTCGCGCCGCCGCGAGCAGAATCTCCGCCTGCGGCCCGGAGAGATCCATGGTCTTGCGGTAGGCCTCCAGGGACTCCTCGAACTTGCCCTGATGCTCGAGCGCGCTTCCCAGGAGCCCCCAGGCGTCGGCCATCCGCGGATTGACCTCGATGGCCTTGCGGCAGGCGGCCTCGGCGGCCTCGTAGTCACCGTCTTCTTGAAGCTGCCGCGCCGCATAGAGATCGTCCAGGGTCGGCAGCAGCGCCTTGGGATCGGGCAGAGGATCGTCCACCTCCCGGGACTTCGACGTCAGATAGCCCAGGGCCGCCAACCGGTCACGGGTCTCCTCGTCGACTTCCCCCGGCGGCGTGAGCTCGCGATCATATTGCTCGAGCCGTTGGCGCAGATCCCCGAACACCCGGCGCTCGTCCCGCAGAATGTTCTTCGTCTCTCCCGGATCTTCGACCAGATCGTAGAGCTCGGGGTCGGGACCATGGATGTAGTGGTAACGACCCTCGACAAGAGACGCCAGATCACTCCAGCCGAGGTGGAGCCGGGGGTAGAAGGTCTCGGAGTAGACGACCCGTTCCGGGCTGTCAGTCTCCAGCAAGCCGAGCAGCGAGGCTCCAGGGAGATCTTCCGCTGGGGGCAGGTCGATCAGCTCGGCGAGGGTGGGATAGATATCCACCAGTTGGGCGCCGGCTGAGACCCTCGTCCCCGCCAGCTCCTGCCCGGGCAGCTTTAGCAGCAGGGGCACCTGGATCGCCTCGCGGTAGAGAAGGATGCCGTGCTCCGACTCGCCATGGTCACCGAGCCCCTCACCATGATCGGAGAGCAGCACGATGATCGCCCGGTCGTAGACGCCCAGCCGCTCGAGCTCCGCCAGGAGCTCACCCACAACCCGATCGGCGGCGGCCACCTCGGCGTCGTAGGGCGACGGATAGCGCGATGCGAACGGTTCCGGAGCCTCCCAGGGAGTGTGAGGCTCGTAGATGTGGAAAAAGAAAAAAAACGGCTCGGAGGCCACCGAGCGCAGCCAGTCCAGGGAGGCTTTGAGAGTCTGGTCGCCACGGCGCGACAGGGCGCCACCGGCGACTCCCTCACGGTACGTAATATCGTCCTCGAAGAAGTCGAAGCCCAACCCCATCCCAGTGTCGCTTCGCAGCACGAACGAGGAGACCGCGCCGCCGGTCGCGTAGCCCAGGTCTCGGAGCTCTCGGGGGAGGAAGGTGGCGATCTCCCCCGGTAAACGGTAGCCGATGTTGTCCCTGACCTGGTGGCGATCGGGAAGTTGGCCGCTCAGGATCGAGACGTGGGACGGCAGCGTCAAAGGTGTTTGGCAGTACGCGCGCTCAAAGGTGATGGCGTCGGCGGCGAAGGCGTCGAAGACGGGTGTCTCCACCCCATTGTACCCGTACGCCGGCAGGCGGTCGGAGCGCAAAGTGTCGACCGAGATCAGGACCACCGGAGCTCCCGGATTGGTCTCTAAGCGGGCGGTCTCCGAGCGATCGCAGCCCAGCGCGGAGATCAACATTGCCGCGACCAGAGTCCATCGTAGAAAAGACATGTGTCTTCGTCCTTCGCGTCCACGCGAAGTTTAGCAGCCCGTGGTAGAAGTCCCACGGGCTGCTTGCCTAACGGACCGGAATCCGGACTAGTGCCGGTTAGCAGGTGGTTCCCCGCCGGACGCCAACCCGGCGGGTCGGTGGCGACGGAGAAGCAGGCGGAGGAGGAGGAAGTCGAGGCCAAACACCAACAGACCCACAGCAAGCAGATTCCACACCGAGCCGGCCAGTAACTCTTGAAAGGCTAGACCCAGCCCCTTCCACGAGGCGGTGAGCAGACCGGCACCGGCCAGTGCGGTCGATTGAAAGAGATCCACCACGGCGACGATAGCGGCGACAAAGGGAGCCGCGGGCTCCAACCTGGCAGCGCTCGTTCCGAGCAGAGCCGCCCCCGCGATGCCGAGCAGGGCCGCCACGATCAGAGCGGCAGCCCAGCTGCGCGGATGGGAGGACTCCCAACCCGCGCTCGGCAGCGCGCTCATCACATCATCGTGGAACCTGCGGTGTATGGGAATGCGTGACTCCGTCAGCAGCTTGTCGAGGGCCACCAGTTCCTGGCTCTCGGCTCGGCAATCGGCACAGGAGTCCAGGTGCTGACGCAATTGGGAGCGATCTGCAGCCGGCAGCTCGCCATCGCACTCGAGGTGCAGCCACTCGCGGTAGGTATCGTGATCCAGCCGCTTCATTCCACCAGCCCTCTCAGTCGCTCAAGTAGTCGTGAAGCTTCTCTTTCATCATCTGCCGTCCTCGGAAGAGCTTGTTCTTGACGGTTCCCAAAGGCATCTTCTTGAGGTTGGCGATCTCGTCGTACGAGAGCTCTCCATAATGACGCAGGACGATCAACTCACGGTACTCCCAGGGAAGCTGATCGATGACTTCCTGGATGGCCTCACCCCGCTCCCGATTGCGCAGATTGCGATAGGGGCTGGGATCGGGGCTCGGAAACTCCCAGCTGCGGCTCTCATCCTCGCGGTCACCCGGCCGGTCCATGGAGACCACCTGGAGACGGCGCTTCCTGATCTTGTCGATCGCCGCATTCTGCGCGACGCGAAAGAGCCAGGTCGAGAACTTGTACTGGGGGTCGTAGCGATCCAGGGCCAGGTAGATCTTGACAAAAACCTCTTGAGCCAAATCCTGGGCCTCTTCGGTGCTTCGCAAGAGGCGGAAGAGGTAGTTGACCAGACGACCTTGATAACGCTTGACCAGATCACTGAATTGCTCCCGATCTCCCTTGAGGATCGCCGCAACGGTCTCTGCGTCGTTTTGATGCGGCGTGCCATCCGACATATGTTTACGGCCTCGGCTGCGAAAGGTTGCAGGCCAGATCGGCCAACACCAGAACACGCCTGCAGCTACCCCTCCTCACGCCCTTCGAGCCAGCGACCAACAAGAAAGAGGGCTCCGCCAACCGCCAGCATCGCCACCTCCAGCCGCAGTGCGTCGTAGACAAGCCCGACGAGGAGCGCGGAGCCGACCACCACCAACGCGGCTACCTTCATGGTCCAGGCAAGACCTCGAAGCATGGGGCCGGTTACTCCTCCTGCTCTGAGCCGAATTCATCCAACAGCTCTTCCTTGGCGGTGACCAGACCCTGCCTGTCGCCCGACAACAGCGCCAACAGATCGACTTCGATACCGGACGGAGATTCCTCCACGATCCGTCCGACCTCGTGGCCGTCACGGCGAACGATAAACGTGGGGACATAGAGCAGGTCGTAGCCGTCCACGAGAGCGCTCGGCTCCTGCTTGTCGCGGTCGACACCAATGTAACGTAACTCGCCAGGGTGATCGGCACCGATATCGTCCAGTGCCCGCCACAGCCTGGCCAGCTCACGCCGGCTGTCGGAGCACCAGGTGCCCATAAAGACGATGACCTCGGCGCCATCGAAGGCAGACTCTAGAAGAACGGCGGCATCCAGGTCGGCCTGCGCCTCCATCTCGGCTTCGACCCAGTCGGGTACGGCGGCCTCGATCTCCTCTCTGTCAAGTGGGCCCAGCAGCTCCGGCCCCTCGGCCTCGCTCTCCTCACTCTCGGCCGGTGTGGCCGTAAGGGCTGCACGCCCCGGCTCGGGTTGGACCAACCAGGCCGAGGCCACCAAGACCAAAACGGCCGCAACAAGGGTCGGCGAACGACTGGTCATAAGGCGCGAGTCTACTCCACCTCCACGATCTCGAAGATGCGATCACCTTTGGCAATCCGGTCGAGAATCTCGAGGCCAGCGACCACCTCGCCAAAGGCGGTGTAGATACCGTCCAGATGAGGTTGCCGAGATAGGGTGATAAAGAACTGGCTGCCGGCGGTGTCGGGCGCCGACAGAGCCATGCCCACGACTCCGCGGTCGTAGCGGAGCCGACCGACCTCGTCACGAATCGTATAGCCCGGTCCCCCCCAGCCATCGCCGCGGGGATCTCCCCCCTGGAGGACAAAGTCGGGTATGACGCGGTGGAGCTCGAGATCGTTGTAGAAACCCTGATTGGCCAGTTGGAAGAAGTTGTTGCAGGTCAAGGGTGCCTGTGGGCAAGCGATTCGTAATCGGAGGACACCATGCCGGGTGCGTATCTCGGCGAACCTTGTCTTCCAGGTCAGACGCACGATTTCGCGGTAGGAGTGCATGGTCAGGGTGGTGCTGACGATGCCGACCGGTGGTCGCGGACGATCGAGCTGGGTCAACGCATCGGCCGCGGCACGCCTTACCGGGTAGTCAAGGACGCGCGCCAAGTTCTCCAGCTCGAGGATCGCCGAGCCCTTCTCCAGGGGCACCTGCTGACCCCTCGCGGCTACTGCTGCCACGCCGTTGAGACCCAACTCGATGAGCCGTCTGCCCCCGGGACCGCCGAGCGCCCGCACCAGCTCGTCGACCGTCACTTCGGGATGAGCCTCCAACCATTCGAGGGCGGACGAGCGCATCGCCGGGTCGGTGTCCTCGAGCCCGAAGCGGGCCCAGTCGGTGCTCTGCTCGTTCTCCGCTCCGAGCAGACCCGCCATCGCTGCCAGACGGACACCCGCCGCCGGATCCTCCATTAGCTTGGCAAGCTCCAACTCCTCGCCCAAGACGGCCGCGGCTTCGGCCGCCCAGATTCGTTGTCGCTCGTCTCCCGAGCCAGCCCACTGGACGACCAGGTCTCTGGCGCGGGGATCCCCGCCCTCGGCCAGAGCCAGTAGAGCTGCCTCACGCTCGGCAGGAGGACCGGTCGCCGCCCTCACCGCCAGCACCCCGCCGAGCTCTTTGGTGAGCAGCCAGGCCCCGCTCGCCTCGATGGCCGTCAGCCGCACGCCCGGTTGCGGATCATCCATCAGTTCCAATAGACGTGCTCTCCAATCTATCGGCGGGGCAGCCTTGCCCGCATCGATAAGCGCCTTTGCCGCGCGCAGCGTCTGGATAATGGGACCTGAGTCGGGATCATCGAGAAGCGGGCGCAGCCGCTCGAGATCCTGGCGCCCACCGACTCGGCCCAGAGACCTGGCGGCCCAGCCCCGAACCCAGGGATCGCGATCGTCCACCAGGGGGCGCAACAGTCCGGCCCCCTCTGGCAGCGGATTGCGGGTGAGGGCATAGGCTGCCCAGGCATGGAGCTCGCGATTCTCCAGCCCGAGGGCTGCAGCCGCCACGGGCAGGCTCTTCTGGTTGTCGAACAGAAACAGGGACGGCAGCAGCCGAGCCCAGAACGCGGCCTGCCCGAGCTCCCCGGCCGCGGCGATCACCTCGGCAAGATCGACGTCGAGCCGCGCCAGCGCCTCGATCGACAGCCGTCCGGTCTCCGCATCCGGGTCGGCGACGGCTCGCAGCAGGGCATCAGCAGCCCCCTCCTCTCCCAGCTGACCCAGGGCGAAGGCGGCGGCGCGGCGGACCTCGGCTTGCTGATCCGCCAGCAGCTCCTCGAGCGAGAAGCGCCCCCGCGGGTCGCCTATCCTGCCCAAGCTGATCGCCAGCTCGGTGCTGAGCCCCAGATCTTTCTCCTGTAATCTGGTCACCACAAAGGGCTCGAACAGCTTGCGATCGACCATGAGTAGCATCAGGGCCCGTTCATCCAGGTCTTCGACCTCGTAGACCGGCTTGGTCCGGGGTGGATCGGTGGGCGAGGAGGTACAGGAAGCGCCCAGAACCGCCAGAATCATCAATCTTCGCCAGGCCATGACCGAGGGTGATCGTACGCTGAGTGCCCGGCAACGGCAAGCCGCGAAAAGCGCCAAACTCTGCTAAGGTTCGGTAGTACCGAGGGGGGCTGTGAGCTCCCCTTGTCTTTAGTTGGAGTCAAAGGAATCGTGCCGGAGGAGTACCGCGTCCGGGGGAGCTCGATCAGCTCGAAATTCGAATTCGTGCGGGATCGGTTTGGATCCGAAGCCGAGCTCCTACTCAAGGACGACTTCGCCGAGCGCGAGCGGCTCTTCCCCATCCTGGACTCCTCGTGGTACCCCTTCGAGCTCTATGAAGAAATCAACCGGGCCATCGCCGAGAGGTTTTTCGACGGCAAGTTGTCTGACCTTGTCGAGGTCGGCTCCTATTCAGCCGAGAAAGTCTTGACCTCGGTCTACAAGGCGTTTGCCGAAGGCAAGGACTTCGTGGGATTCCTGCTGCGCGCCGCATTGCTGCACGAGCGCTTCTACAGCCAGAGTCAGATGGACGTCACCCTGGGTGAAGACGGAGCCTCGGCCGAGATTCTCCTCCACGACGCTCCGACCTACTCGGAGGCCGATCTGCACATCGCCGCCGGCTTTTATGCCGGTGCCGCCAAGCTGCTCGGGCTGACCAGCTTCCGCCACGAGCACACCCTGAGGGAAGACGGTGCCCACTTTGAGCTGAGGTGGGATTGACCGTCGACACCACTCCAGTCCTCCGAGCCGCGGGGCTCGGCAAGCGCTTCGGTCGGCACTGGGCTCTGGCCCACTTCGACCTCGAAGTGCACGGCGGTGAGGTGGTTCTGCTCTTCGGCGCCAACGGCTCCGGCAAGACGACCTTCTTGCGCCTCGCTGCCGGCCTCTACAAGCCGAGCCGCGGCACTTTGAGCATCCAGGGCCACGACTCGGTCAAGGAGCGCCTCGACTGCCGTCGGCTGCTGTCGATGGTAGCCCACGACAACTACCTCTACGCTCGCTTGACGGCCCTGGAGACTCTGCGGGTATGGGTCCGTCTGCTGGGGTCTCCGGCCCGGGACAGCGATCTGATACCGCTGCTGGAGGAGGTCGGTCTGGCCGAGCGTCGTCGTCTGCCGGTGGGCGGCTTCTCCGCCGGTATGAAGAAGCGGCTAACGCTGCTCAGGACCCGTCTCGAGCAACCAAAGATCGTCCTTCTGGACGAGCCGTTCTCGGCCCTGGATGTGGCCGGGCAGGATCTGGTGGAGGGCTGGGTCGAGCGCTTCCGCGAGGAGGGCCGCACGGTTATCATGGCCTCCCACAATCTGCCACGCGCGTTGAAAATCTGCGACCGGGCGGTATCTTTGGAGCAGGGTCAGATCGTCTGGACCGGCAGCGGCTCGGAGCTCGTCAAACGGGAGGAAAAAGCGTCGTGAGACTACTCACCCAGACCCTCACCGTAGTCCGCAAGGACCTGCTTCTGGAGTGGCGGGGTCGTTCACGCATCATCTCGGTACTGCTCTTCGGCGTCGTAACCCTACTCCTCTTCTCCTTTGCCGTCGGACCGGACTCGGCCGCGCTGAGGGCGAGCGCTGCCGGATTTCTCGTGCTGGCGCTGCTCCTCAGCTCGACCCTGGGCCTCTCGGAGAGCTTTCGGCTCGAGCAAGAGCAGCGGGCGGTCGAGGGTCTGCTGTTACTGCCCGTCGACCCGATCGCTCTGTACTATGGCAAGGCCATCAGCAATACCCTGTTTCTGGTGCTCCTGGCCCCGATACTCACCCCGGTCGCCTTGGTCCTCTATGCGGTCGAGACCGAACCGATACGGCTGCTGGTGCTGCTGGGGCTCTGGGCCGCCGCTGCCGCCGGGCTGTCGGCGCCCGGCACTCTGTACGCGGCCATGACCAGCCGTCTGCAAAGTCAGGATGTACTCCTTCCCCTGCTCCTGTTTCCCCTCGTCGTCCCCGTCCTGTTGGCAACGGTCAAAGCCGTATCGCTGATCCTCACCGGCGACCCGATGGAGCAGATTCGCTCCTGGACCATCCTGCTGGTGAGCTTTGCGGTGATCTACTGGAGCATCTGCGGACTGCTATTTCCGCACGCTATCGAGGAGGGCCGATGAGGAAGTTTGTC
>Ga0255057_10000997_pt1 | contig 16370 bp, 15 predicted proteins | sample Cases_109_6_MG_FD_189022 | JGI IMG/M metagenome (GOLD analysis project Ga0255057, IMG submission 189022) | Seawater microbial communities from Amundsen Gulf, Northwest Territories, Canada - Cases_109_6 | ecosystem: Environmental > Aquatic > Marine > Gulf | place: Canada: Northwest Territories... | reverse complement strand
AGAGTCTCCCGCAGGGCAACCCTCTCCCCGATGTCAATCGCTTCCACTGCCTTCATGGCGTCGATCGCTTCGACCATCGAGACCGGGACGCCTGCCTCACGTAGCTCATCGATGAATCCGGTGATGACGTTGATCATGGGGCGACCTATTCAGGCCGGGATGTGAGTTCCTTTGCGGCCTTCTCGATATCGGTCTGATACTTGAGCAGGACGTGAAGGGTGTCACCGAGAACGTCCTCGTCGACATCCTCGATGGAAAGCTCAAGGAGGGTCCGGGCCCAATCGATTGTCTCCGACACCGAAGGCGCCTTCTTAAGATCCAGACCACGGATGGATCTGGCAACTTTGGCTACCTGGGTCGCAAGATGGTCGGAAAGATCGGGAACCCTCGCCTCAAGGATCTCCTTCTCCCTATCGGCGTCTGGATAGTCGATGTGGAGGAACAGACATCGACGCTTCAGGGCTTCGCTCAACTCCCTGGTGTTGTTCGACGTCAGGAACACCATGGGCTGGGAGTTGGCCGTCATTGTCCCAAGCTCTGGGATCGACACCTGGAATTCCGAGAGAATCTCGAGGAGCAGAGCCTCGGTCTCGACCTCCACTCGATCGACCTCGTCTATCAGGAGCACCACCGGCTCAGGTGAGCGAATTGCCTCGAGGAGAGGCCGTGTGAGCAGAAACTCCTCAGAGAAGATGTCATGACTGATCGAATCCCAGTCATGATCGACGTCAGACTGAATTCGCAACAACTGTTTCTTGTAGTTCCACTCGTAAAGGGCCTTCGCCTCGTCGAGGCCCTCGTAACACTGGAGTCGGATCAGCGGACGTCCCGTTATCGATGCCACCGCTTTGGCCAATTCCGTCTTTCCGACACCGGCCGGGCCTTCAACCAAAACAGGCTTGTCGAGACGGCTGGCGAGGAACACAACCTGGGCGATACGATCATCAGGCAGGTAATCGGCAGCGGTCAGTCTTTCGGAGACCGCCTTGGGGTTGTTGAAATCCATTTTGCTCCCGGAACTGGGTGCTCATTGTACGGATACCGGTCGACTGGGCCAGATTGGAATCATCTTCGACATCATTTTTGTCTTCGCCGTCGTTAGCCTGGATGACTGAGCTGAACAGAATGCGGCGGAAATGCGAATAATCATCGTGGGGGCCGGGGCCGTCGGCTCCTATTTGGCGGAACGGCTCTCGATTGAGGGCCAGGACGTTGTTGTAATTGAAGACAACGAACGGCGAGCCGCTCAGCTACAGGAGACCATCGACGCCCTAGTCATCCGTGGCAACGGCGCGGCAACTCACACTCTCGAAGAGGCCGGCGCAGAGAAATCCGACCTTCTGATAGCTGTCTCCAATTCCGACGGCGCCAACGTCCTCGCTTGTTTCACTGCGACGGAACTCGGTACCAAGACCACAATCGCTCGTATCGAGGATCCCGAGATTCGGGAGGGTGCCGACCGATTGGGCGTGGATGTTGTTATCGACCCGTCTGCCACTGCTGCCGAGGAACTTGTCGGGATCGTCGGGTCGGGAGGCGCCAGCGAGCTGATTCAGTTCGCCGACGGGAAACTCGTGATGGTGGGAGGCATCGTCGCGCCAAATGCGCCCATCACAGACGGCCCTTTGCGTGATCTCCGGATCCGCCAGGCCGAGTGGGGGTGGGTGCTGGCAGCACTTGTGCGAGACGGTCGAACCATTGTCGCTCACGGTGACACCCTGGTCCGTGCCGGGGATCACGCTTTGCTGATGACAACTGATGATCGAGTCGACGATGCCACGCGGATCGTTGGGCTCAAGCGACGAAATCTCGATCGGGCGATCATCATGGGAGGAACGAGACTGGCTGAGTTGACAGCCGAAGCGATGATCGAGGCCGGTCTCTCTGTCGTGATCATCGACGAAGACGTTGATCGCTGTGGGGCACTCGCATCCCACCACTCCCAGGCTTTGGTCATCTGTGGCGACCCAACAGACCCCGATGTTCTGGGCGAACTGGATCTCGGGCGAAAGGACGTTGCCCTCGGCCTCACTGGCTGGGACGAGGTGAATCTTCTCGGGTGTCTTGTCGCGAAGGCGAGTGGAGCCGGAATGGCGATCTCGCGATTCAATCGCATCGCTTATGTTGGCCTCCTACCTGGGCTTGGAATCGATGCGGCTGTGTCCTCGAGACTCATGGCCGCCAGTGCCATCCTTCGTTTTGTTCGACACGGCCACCAGGTTGAGCAAGTCGCGACGTTCTCCGACACCGACGCGGAGGCTATGGAGATCGAGGTGTCCCCGAAGTCAGAAGCGTGCAACAAGTCGCTGCTCGACCTCAAGCTTCCCATCGGGGTGATCATCGGCGGAATCTCCCGCAACGGCACCACATTTGTGCCAGATGGCTCGACCGTGGTCCGAGGTGGAGACCACATCATCTTCTTCTCCCTGCCAAGGGACATTGAGGAGTCGGTCGCCCTGTTCACCTCATGACCACTGAAGAGCGTCGTTCCGCTCAACCCCTGGCCGTCAATCTGCTGAAGACGGTCGCCTACGTCCTGGGATCGGTTCTGCTCTTCGTGGCGATAGCGATGACCGTTGCAGCCATTGTCTCAGCCGTCTATTCGGAGTTCGAGACGGCGATGTGGATCGCCATCTCCGCGGGGATCACAGCCGTATTCGCTGTGGTGACTCGCCAGTTGGTGCCGAAACCGAAATCGATCACAGTCAAACAGGGCTTTGCCACAGTCGGGCTTGCCTGGTTCGTCTTCTCCATATTCGGCGCGCTTCCCTATCTGCTTTCCGGAGCGATCCCCGACATCTCAGACGCGGTATTCGAGACCGCGTCAGGATTTACAACAACTGGCGCGTCGATTCTTCCGGACCCCAGCGTTCTACCCAAAGGGATCTCATTCTGGAGAGCCCTCACCCAATGGCTTGGAGGTATGGGGGTCATAGTGCTCGGCGTTGCCATACTCCCCTTGCTCGGAACCGGCGGCATGCAGCTCGCCCGTGCGGAGTCCCCCGGTCCCACCCCCGATCGCTTGACTCCCCGCTTCCAAGAAACTGCCAAGCGTCTCTGGATCATCTACGCGGTCATCACTCTCATCGAATTTGTCTTTCTATCGCTCGGAGACATGACCGGATTCCAGGCGGTAATTCACTCGTTGACAACAATGTCGACGGGCGGCTTCGGCACCGAGCCGACTTCCATCGCAGGGTTCAGCTCCTACACCCAATGGGTCATCACGTTCTTCATGTTTGTCGCTGGCGTCTCGTTCGCACTCCACTTCCGCGCCTGGACGAAACCGGTCGAGTATTGGAAAAACTCCGAATTTCGTCTCTACACCTTCATCACAATCGGGGCGGTCGTAATCGTCGCAGGCGGACTCTGGGGTGATCTGGCGCCTCTCGAAGCAATAAGGGACGCCACCTTCAATACCATTTCGCTAGTGACCACCACTGGCTTCGCCTCCACCGATTTCGGGTTGTGGCGCCCTGCTCTGCAGATCATGGTGGTCGGCCTGATGTTCCTCGGCGGAATGGCAGGTTCGACTGCCGGTGGTATGAAGACATTCAGGATCGGGGTGCTGAGCAAAGCTGCCTACGCAGACCTTCGGAGACTGGTCCACCCGAGAGGAGTCTTCGTAACCCGGTTCGGAGGAAAACGAGTGAGTGACCCAGTGATCGAGGCGGTTCAGTCGTATTTCCTCTTCTACATGTTCTTATTCATGAGCTCGACGTTCGTGCTTGCTTTCATTGACGCCAACTTGAGCGAAGGGCTCGACCTGATCACGGCTACCACTGCGGTAGCTGCTTCGATCGGCAACATCGGGCCCGGGCTTGGAGACGTGGGACCCGCCGGGAACTACGCCGGGCTTCCGGATCTCGCCAAGTGGATGCTCTCCAGTCTGATGATCGTCGGTCGTCTCGAGATCTTCCCGGTTTTGGTCCTCTTCACCAAGGACCTTTGGCGCCGCTAGTGGTGTGTCGTGCAAATAACGCCAGCACATGTTCGAGTCCTCGGCCTCAGCTGGCCAGGACGCACAACGAAGGCGCATCAGCGAGATGCGTCGAGGCGGCAGACGAAGCCAGGGGCGAAGCGTCAGCCGTCGTGGGCCGGAGAGATGCGGTGACTATTTTGTGGACGCACCACTAGGTCACTCCTCTTCGTAATCGGGGGTGAACTCGAAGCTGAGGTCACCGATTCGCACCTCATCTCCCTCCTCCACGCCCGCCCTCGCCAGTGCGTCGTCGACGCCGAGGCTGGCCAGTCGTCGCGACGCCATATCGGCCGCTTCGGGCATTGTGAGGTCGGCGAACCTCACCGCACGTTCGGCTGATTGACCTTCGACCCGCCACCCGTCATCTTCTCTGTGGATCCGGAACGTCGACCCCAACGGTCTATGGAGCACAAATCCTCTTCTCGTGGGTGCGGCCCGGTCAGCCTGATCGACGAGATCGCCAATCGAGTGCAATGCGTCAGTGATCCCCTCGCCTGTGAGGGCCGAGACCGTTGCGGCATCGAGGGCCTCCGCAATGGGAGTCACGTCGAAGAGGTCACTCTTGTTGATCAGCACCAACCGAGGTCGGCGCGCCAGCTCAGCTGAGTAGTCGGCAAGCTCTCGTGTCAGGATCTCCAACTGCTCCGCTGGTTCATGCGTCTGAGTCTCGGAGGGGTCCAGAAGAACCACCAGCACGCTGGCTCTTTCAGTGTGCCGAAGAAACTCGTGTCCCAGTCCTTTACCTTGTGCCGCTCCTTCGATGAGACCGGGGATGTCTGCCAGAACAAATTCTCGCCCGTCAACGGTCGCTACCCCGAGATTTGGCTCGAGTGTCGTGAACGGATAATCGGCTATCTTCGGCTTCGCGGCAGAGACCTTCGAGATAAACGTCGACTTCCCGGCATTGGGAAACCCAATCAAGGCGGCGTCGGCGAGGAGCTTCAATTCGAGGGTGAACCAGGCGTCTGCGCCGTACTCCCCCTGCTCTGCGACGCTGGGAGCCCGATTGGCGGGACTCACAAAGCCTGCGTTGCCAAGACCCCCGCGACCACCCCTAACAGCAACGACCTCCTCCCCGGCGTCCACTAGGTCGGCGAGCAACGTTCCATCGTCGTCGGTGATGAGGGTCCCCAAAGGAACCGGTAGGACCAGATTCTCTCCGGTCCGTCCGTGACGAAGCTCACCCTCACCATGGGTTCCGTGACCGGCAGCGTGATGGGGGTTGCGCTTGTAGCGAAGGAGTGTCGCCACTGAAGGATCGGCCCTGAGGATCACCGAGCCGCCCGGGCCACCATTACCACCGGAAGGCTTGCCTTTGGGTTTGCCCTTGGACCTTATGAACGAAGCAACCCCGGCACCGCCGTTGCCGGCGCGGAGGCTGACCCGAACCCGGTCAACGAACATGACCGTGGTTGCCGAAGGGTTTACTCAGGGAGTACGGAGACGAGGCGCCGGCTGGCACGGACGCCGAACTTCACCGTCCCAGGCGATGTGGCGAAGAGAGTGTCATCACTCCCTCTGCCGACGTTCTCACCGGGATGGATGTGTGTCCCACGCTGACGAACAATTATGGCCCCGGCGTTGACGAACTCGCCGTCAAAGACCTTTGTGCCAAGACGTCGTCCACGTGAATCTCGTCCGTTCTTGGTTGAACCGCCACCTTTTGTCTTGGACATCTCTCACTCCTCCTCGGAGGCCACGGGCTGGGCCTTCTTCGTAGCCTTTTTCGCTGTCTTCTTCGCAGGAGAGCCATGCAGATTGATACCTGTGATCTCAATGCGCGTGTACTTCTGACGATGACCCTGGCGACGGCGATAGCCGGTCTTGTTCTTGTACTTGAAGATGTCGATCTTCGGTCCAGCCGTGCCACCCAGCACCTTGGCGGTCACGCTCGCCTTCTCGAGAGAGCTTCTGTCCGAAACTGCCTTGCCATCGTCATCCACAACTAGAAGGGGAGCAAAGGTCAGCTCTTCGTCATCGGTATTGACGCGCTCGATGTCGATCACGTCACCCGATTGCACCTTGGCTTGCTTGCCGCCGGCACGGATGATGGCGTACATGGGAAAACCTCTTCGGAAAGGGGGGAATCGGCCTAAATGGTACCGGTTGTACGCCGTTGCGCAAAGCTGGTCACCACAAGTGGTGTCAAGCCTCCACCTCGGCGACCGTCGGGACTTGGGAGGCTTGCGGATTGAAAGCCTCGTCGACGATCACACCACGTCCCGAGCAGTGTTCGCATTTGTGTGAGAACTGCTCGAGTAGTCCGGCCGATACGTTTTTCCTCGTCATTTCGACCAGACCGAGATGAGACACTTCGAATACCTGGGTTCGGGTCTTGTCCTTGGCCAACGTCTCTTTGAGTCGCCGGAGGACTTTTTGCTGGTTGCCTGACGACTCCATGTCGATGAAGTCGATGACGATGATCCCTCCGATATCCCGAAGACGGAGCTGCCTCCCGATTTCCTCAGCCGCCTCGAGATTGTTCTGAAGCACTGTCTCTTCGAGGTTGCTGGACCCAACGAACTTGCCGGTATTGACATCGATGACAGTTAGGGCCTCGGTTCGATCAATCACGAGATGGCCTCCCGAGGGCAGAAACACCTTCCGGTCCAACGCCTTCTTCAATTGATCGTCTACGTGGTAGCGATCAAACAGGGCAATCGAGTCCTCGTAAAGCTGAACCATCGATACGAGGTCGGGCGCAGTCGCCTGCAAATACGACTGCACGGTGTCGTAAGCACGGCGATTGTCGATCATCAGCTTGCGAAAATCAGCTGTAAAATGCTCCCGAATGACCTTGATCAACAACTCAGGCTCCTCGTGGATGAGTCGGGGCGCACGTCCCTCTTCGGCTTCGGCTTGAATCTTTTCCCAGTCTCTGAGGAGTCGTGCAACGTCCGCGGCCAATTCCTCGGCAGTTGCGTGGAGCGCCGCGGTTCGGACAATGACACCGAAACCGGAAGGACGGACCTCATTGATCGCCTCCCGGAGCCTCGTACGGTCTTCGTCGGGCAACCGGCGACTGATCCCAACACTGTCCGAGTCCGGGACGAGCACCAGATATCTACCTGGAAGAGAGGGCACACCGGTGAGACGGGCACCCTTGGCGCCCATCGCATCTTTTGTGACCTGAACCAGCACCTGATCACCTTCCTTGAGGATGTGCTCGATTCGTTTCTGATTCCGACCATTGCCACCACCGAGAGACGCCACATCGGACGCGTAGAGAACACCGTTCTTGTTGGCGCCGAAGTCGAGGAATGCCGCTTCCATCCCTGGTAGGACGTTCCTGGCAACTCCGAGGTAGATGTTGCCGGCGACGGACTCTGAATCTCGGCGAGCTACATAGTGCTCTACCAACACCGGTCCTTCGAGAATGACGATTTGGGTCTGACGGTTGCTGACACTGACCAGCATCTGCTTGCGAGCCGACTCGGGCGGGAGAATGATTTCGTCATCGATCGGGCGACGAGACCTCGTCCTGGATGTCGCGACACCTCCACGGGACTTCCCACCACCTTGAGATTTGTTTCTGCGTTTATTGGTCTTTTGTTGTTGCTGGGTCGGCGCTGCGAGACGCCGGACCTCTACCTTTTGGCCTCTTACTCGGAGGGTCTTGCGTTCTTCAACGGTCCCCCCCGATGAGGACTTGCGGACGATTTCTGGGCCCTTCCGGCGGAATAGAGCCATACGATTTCACTCCTCTGCAAAGTTGTTGTCTGGCAAGTCGAAACACACGGTTCCTGGTGGGTGCCCCGACCTGTGAAGTCATTAGCCAGCGGACGCGATGCCATCCACCCAACACTGGGGTGGAGATGGCAGAGATTGGTCGTGGTCGAATGATGCGACCGCGTACTGGTGGTGGTCATCGTCGATGACACTCCAGAAAAGGGAAAATTCGCGTCCGATGGACAAGAGAAGACTAACAGACGACTGCTGGTGGGCCTATTCACCACCCAGACCGAGTTCAGGTTGCTCTGGCTCGGTCGGGTCGTAACACATGCGACAACGGGCCTCGTAGGCGTCCTGAGCCCCGAGGACGACAAGATCATCAGAATGAACGATGCGCTGGGTATACATCCCGGGCCCGCCACACCGATGACACACAGCAAGGACTTTCGTCACGTACTCCGCACGATCACACAGTGACGGTATTGGCTCGAAGGGCCTCCTCAGATAGTCCGTATCCAGCCCGGCAATGATCACCTGTTTACCGGTTGCAGCAAGGTTGTCGACAATGTCAACCAGACCTTGGTCGAAGAACTGGCCCTCATCGATCCCGATCACCTGAGTGGTGTCTGCGATTGCCTTGAGTAGGTCGAGTGAGGTCTCGACAGGCAGGGCGTCCACTTTCATCGCGGAATGGGAGACGACCTCAGCTTCGGCGTATCGATTGTCGAGGCGGGGTTTGAAGACCTGGACCGGAACCCTGGCGATTTTGGAGCGCGTCACCCGACGGATCAACTCTTCACTCTTTCCCGAGAACATGGGGCCACAGATGACTTCGACCCACCCGTCCGTGCTGCGCCTGAACATGGCCTGCGAGCGTAGCCCCCAATTGAAGGTTGGCCGACCGGCTACGAGGTCAGGTCAGTTGGTTTTCGCCGGGAACCGGGGTCCTCATCAACCAGATCGAGTTGGCGATCCCGAGGGCAAGTGCCATCGACATGTAGAACGATCCCCCTTGACTAAGGAACGGGAGGGGAAGCCCGGTAACGGGTGTTACGCCGATCGTCATCCCGATGTTGACAAACACGTGAAACATCACCATGGCAGCTATTCCTGCAGCTATCAGTGCCCCGAATCGGTCACGCGAGTTGGCCGATATCACCAGCAAACGCCACACGATGACCCCAAATGCAGCCAGCACCAGCAGACCCCCTATCAGACCCAACTGCTCACCGACAGCCGTGAAGATGAAGTCGTTCTCTTGCTCGGGCACATAGTTGAAGTCGGTGAGTGTTCCTTCGCTGAATAGCCCCTTTCCGAATAGTTGGCCCGAACCAATGGCATTCTTGGACTGTCGGAGTTGATATCCGATTCCCTGAGGGTCAATGCTGGAATCGAACAAGACACGTAGACGATTGATCTGATACTCGCTGAGCAGACCTAGCTGGAGAACCGCAACAACCCCAACAACCAGGGCGGCGAGCAGGGACACCAATTGTCTCCACGTCGCACCGGAGACAAAGAGCATTACGAAGAGGATGAAGCCAAACACGAGCGTCGTCCCCAGGTCGGGCTGCATGTATATGAGAACAGCGGGCAGCGCAACGATGCCTACCGCCCGCAAAACCTTCTGCCACGTCAAGGCTCGAGATCCAATCTCGTCCCTGCTGGATGGTGCCAGGTAACTCGCCAGGACCACGATCACCACGACTTTTGCGAATTCAGCCGGCTGGAGATTGAAGAAGCCGAGCGGAATCCATCGTTTGACATTGTTGACTGGGTCGAACACGAATACAGCAAACAAGAGAAGGAGGGTCACAACGGAGATGATCGGGATGAGGCTCCTGTACTCGCGGTAGTCGATGTTGGACGCGATGAGATAGATGATCAGCCCTGCTGCCACGAAGATCATCTGTCTCTCCATGGAGAACGTGCCTGAATTGCGAGTCGCGGAGTAGATCATCAGCAACCCGAATCCGGACAGAGCGATCATTGTCGCAAAGAGAATGCGGTCCGACTTGTTGTCACGTCGGACGACGGCGACTTCACGAATCCTGGTGAGAACAGTCATCAGTCCGTCTTCTCACCTTCGACGATCGGCGTCGGCTCATTACCCATGAGATACTGAAGAATGTGGCGCGCCACCGGAGCCGCGATCCTGCCTCCCGATCCGCCTTCTTCGACAAGAACCACAACGATGTACTGCGGGTCACTGATCGGTGCGACTCCCACGAACCAGGCATGGTTGTCCTTGTTGGCTGAAATCTCAGCAGTACCCGTCTTGCCTCCGATCTGGTCGAGGCCATCACCAAAGTCACTGAAGGCGGCTCGCGCCGTGCCGGAGCTCACAACGAGGTTGAGGTCGGCCAGTAGCGATGACCGCGTGCTCGACGTTATCGGAACCGAACGGATGAGCGATGAACGGAACCTCTTGATCGTCTCGCCCCCAGAGTTGATCACACTGCCCACGACCCTCGGCTCCATCACTTGTCCGCCATTGGCGAGAGCGGCGTACGAGATGGCAACCTGCAGTGGGGTAGCCTCGAACGCTCCCTGGCCGATCGCGAGGTCCATGAGATCTCCGCCCTGCCATATGACCCCGCCCTCACTCAATCGGTCGGGGTGGAGAAGTCCGGCGTTGGGGTTTTCCCTCTGTATCTCGGCCTTGCGCTCGAACTCTGCCCTGCTGGGGATACTCCCGGCAATCTCCCCGCCGAGGTCAATACCGGTGGTCGCGCCATACCCGAGATCGCCTGCCCAGTCCTGGATCACCGTCTCCCCCGGGCTTCCATCCAACTTCTGATAGGTGCCCAGTCCGGCAGCCCAGAAGAACTTGTTACAGGAGTTCTGCAGGGCAGCGTGGATATCAAGCCAGCCAAAGCTGAAGCGACCGTCATACCAGTCGCGTTTCACCTGCTGGGAACCGTCGGCCAGCTCAGGAAGAATGAACTTGCCGTCGCAGTTGACCGAGCGCGTATTTAGATCGACATCGTCTCTGTTCTCTGGAAACGGAAGGTCTTCTTCCTCTATCACGGTGTAGGTGATTGCCTTGAACGTCGAAGCGGGTGGATACGCACCACTGATTGCCCGGTTGAACAGCGCCTCTCGTTCGTTCAGATCTTGAAATGTCTCGTCTCCCAGACCAGCTACGAAGACTTGTGGGTCAAAGTCGGGAACCGCGGCAAGGGCAAGGATTTCGAAGGTTTTCGCGTCAAGCACAACTGCGGCCGCCTTCTCTGTCACGCCAAAGACATCATCGCCTTCTTCTCTGTCGAGATCCTTGAGGTGGTTAGACAAGGCGATGCCTTCTTCCAAAGCCAACTCGACTAACTGTTGAAGTTCGAGATCGATCGTCAAGACGATCGAGTCCCCGGGGACCGCTGCCACTGATGGGCGTTGATCGATGATCTGAGCCGCTCGGACTCGATATTCCAGGGACCCCGATGTCCCTTCGAGGTATCTGTCGTACGACGCTTCCACACCTAGTTTCCCGATGCGCACGGTTGGATCGATCTCCGGTCGAGCCTCTACGTCGGCCTCGTTGGGGAGACCGAGATGACCGATGACATGGGCGAGTGTCGGACCCGACAGGTATACGCGCTCTGGGATCTTTGCAATCTCGACGCCGGGAAGAGAGTCGAGTTGCTCATTGATCTGATACGCGGTCTCATTCGAGACAATGGCAACCTCGACGAGTCCGTTGATTCCTGCTTCTTCGTAGTCTTCCTCCAGCTCCGCCGAATCGATCCCAAGCAGCGCCGACAGACGTCGGATCAGCTCGTCCCGGTCATCCGGTTGAACAAACGTGCGATCGATGACAACGGCCGGAACCAATCGACTCGTGGCCAGCAGGACACCATTCCTGTCGTATATGTCGCCCCTTGGTGCGTGGATTGTCTTCGTGATCCACGTTTGCTCTTCTGCGGCCTGTGCGATCGCGGGGCCCTCGGCGACCTGAACGAACCACAAACGGAGACCGACCACGGAGAACATCGCAATAAAGGCGATTCCAAGCACACTGAGCCTTACTGCGAATTTCATGAGTATCGGAAGGCCGTTGTATCGCCGTCGACAATCCTCACAAAGAGAGGTCCTAGCAGCCCGGCAAGGACCAGATTGGCCAAGGGCACAACCAGAAGCCGACTTGCCACATCCGGACCGAGAAGACTTGTCTGCCCGAACAGGGTTCCGATCAGGACGAGAAGAAGCACACCGATAAGGGTCAGGATCCCGGCCCAGAGAGCGGTTGCGTACCGACCGATTTCTGCACGTTCCCTGGTTCGAAGGGCGATATAGGCCACCGTGGTGAAAACCACGGCCCGAAGTCCAAGCAACGAAGAGCCCAGAAGATCAACAAGCAGCCCCGCCAAGAACGCCGTCCCGATGACAAGCTCAGGGCGAATGCGGGTGAGGGCGAGGAGGATCACCACCAGCATCACCAGATCGGGAGAAATGAATCGGATCTGACCGAACAGAGTCGTTTGGATCACGACTGCGAATAGGAGGAGCAGGGCAACGGTGAGGCCTTTGGGAATCCGCACTATCCACCCCCTTCGGTCGTCGTTGTCGAGCCTTCTGTGGTCGTAGTGGTCGTCTCATCGGATATTGAAGTCTCACCGCTGCTTGCGGTGATCGGGTCGGGCGGCCAGGCAAGTACCACCACCAACCGCAACGTATCGGGGACGACGAAGGGCTCGACTTTCGTGCTCAACACATCGATCGACGGTGCGGCATCTACGAGAACGATCCCGACTGGTAACCCGGCAGGGAAACTCGCTGAGACAGCCGAGGTCAAAACACGATCTCCCGCGAGTACCGGGTCACGAGCATCAAGGACTTCCAGCCTCATCTCGTTGGTTGCGACCTGCGAGAGCAGAGACCCGATCTGGTTTCCGACCATCACAGTCAGCGCCTGACGGACCGCGGTGATCGGAACGATCGTGGCACTTCCGTGCGTGGTGCTTTTGACAGTCCCAACGACGTAGCCATTTGTGTCTACAACCGGCTGACCGACGACAACTCCTGCTGACGTTCCCTTATCGATGATCAAAGCGGCATCAAAAGCATCGGGACGACCGATGACGTTGGCGACAGTGCGGCCAATCTCATCACCTGAAGCCTCCATGCCATACAACTGCTCGAAGTATTGGAGTCTTGCCAGTTGATCCTGTACTCCGACGAGGGCGGCATCAGCCTCGGCTAGCTGACGTTTGAGAGCAATGTTCTCCTCACGAAGGTTGGACAGATTCGAAAGAGAGTCGATCACGTCTGTGACCGGGTTCACGGCATAAGAAGCCGCCTTCTGAATTGGGGCGATGATCGTTTGGGTGCCCGATCGGAGAACGCCTACGACGCCACCACCTTGAAGACGAACGTCAAAGGTCATCAGAAGCACACCAACGATGATCAGAGTTACGAGTAAAGGGAGAGTTCGGCCGCGGCTTTCCTGGGTCACCATAGAAGAAGACGGTGGTAGGGAATCATGGCCTGGCCGACGACGCCAGCACCGAGTGCAACGCGTCGAACTCCTCCAGGCACTTCCCCGAGCCAAGCACCACCGACTGCAGCGGCTTCGCCGCTGTCACGATGGGCATCCCCGTCTCGTGGGCCAGACGATGGTCTATCCCCACCAACAGTGCTCCTCCTCCAGTGAGCACGATTCCACGCTCGACAATGTCCGCCGCCAGTTCGGGCGGCGTCTTATCGAGTGTGTATTTGACCGCGTCCACGACCGCCTGAGTGGGCTCCTCGATAGCCTCTCTGATCTCAGGACTGGATAGAAGGATCGTCTTGGGGAGACCTGTCACCAGGTCTCGACCCCTAACCTCGGCTGACGGCTCGTCCGCGTATGGCCAGGCAGATCCAACGGCGAGCTTGAGCTGCTCTGCAGTCCTCTCTCCAATAAGGACGTTGTGCTCCTTTTTGATCCAATCGATGATCGATGTGTCGAGTTCGTCGCCACCCACCCGGATCGATCGGGATACGACAATTCCGCCAAGGGATATGACCGCCACCTCAGTAGTTCCGCCACCAATGTCGACCACCATCGAACCCGATGGCTCACCAATGGGTAGCCCCGACCCAATGGCTGCCGCCATCGGCTCCTCGATGGTGTAGGCCCTTCGGGCACCAGCGTGATAGGCCGCCTCTTCAACGGCGCGACGCTCAACAGGTGTGATCCCGGATGGGACACAGACAACTATCCGAGGGCGGGCCCACCTGCGCTTGTGGACCTTCTGGATGAAATATCGCAGCATCTTCTCCGTTATGTCGAAGTCCGCGATGACGCCATCTCGAAGGGGACGAATAGCGGTGATGTGCGCCGGGGTGCGGCCAATCATTCGTTTAGCTTCAGTCCCGACAGCGAGCGCTTTGTTGGTCTGTGTGTTCATCGCCACCACAGACGGCTCGTTGAGCACGATTCCACCACCACGTAGGTAGACGAGTGTGTTGGCAGTGCCTAGGTCAATGGCCATATCCTGGCCAGCAAAAGAAAGAAGAGTTTCAGCCATAGCTGGGGAGCTCCCGGAGCGGACCCGGGAATTGTAGGTGACCTCCACGTCTTGTGCCACAGAGAGTCACCACTATGAGTAGTGACTACCCGAAGAAGATCTCTAACTCTCGTGCTGCACTCTCGAGACTATCGGACCCATGGACGAGGTTGTTGGTCACAACAATGCCGTAGTCGCCTCTGATTGTTCCTGACGCTGCCTCTTTGGGGTCAGTCGCGCCCATCAATGATCGGCACACCGATACCGCCGACTCTCCCGACCACTCCATTGCAACGATCGGTCCGGACGTGATGAATTCCAGCAACTCAGGGAAGAAGGGTTTCTCCACGTGCTCTGCATAGTGACGACGCGCCAATGCCTCATCGATGCCGAGTTTGCGGATTCTGTCGAGACTCAAACCCTTGTCCTCGAATCGAGAGATGATCTCACCGATCAAACCCCGGTCGACGCCGTCCGGTTTGATCATTGTGAATGTGTGTTCAATTGCCATATAGGACACGCTATCCAGCCTGATTCCCTTGGGCGAGATCAGCGGAGGATATCTCTGACAGCCCCTACGAGATAGAGAGATCCTGTCACCAGAACCGCTCCATCTCGCCCTGCTTCGGCACGGGCCATGTCCAGAGCGTTCTCGACTGTCTCACCGGTGAGAACCCGAACATCCACCACCTCAGCCACCCGGTCGGCCAGGTCGAGCGCATCCACGGCCCGCTTGTCGCCAACGGACGTTGTGATGACACCATCGAGGATGGGCTCGAGCCGATCCACCATCAACTCAATGTTCTTGTCGCCCATCACACCAAACAGGAGTTGCCACCGGGTTGTCGGGAACTCCTCACGCAGAGACTCCACAAGAGTCGAGACACCATCTGCATTATGAGCACCGTCCACGAGGACAAGAGGTGAGGTCGAGAGCGGCTCCATCCTCCCCGGCATGATTGCCGCGGATGCCGCACTTCTGACCGCATCAGGCTCGAGCTTGCCGCCCAACAAAGCTTCCGAAGCGGCCACCGCCACGGTCAGGTTTGTGAGCTGATACCTCCCGTGCAGTGGGAGAAATATATCCTCATAAGTCTCCTCGGCCCCGTGAATTGTGGCGAGCCATCCACCGACGCCTCGCTCTGCGTCGCTAAGGGAGAAGTCCGAGCCAAACCTTCGGTGGTGGATGCCCAATTCGCGGCTCTCTCGATTCGCCTCGTCGAGCGCCGCTTCGGGTAGTGGTCCCGTTATGAGTATCGAATTGGGGCCGGTGATGGCCACCTTCTCGGCGGCGATCGAGCCAATGTCCTCACCCAAATACTCGGTGTGGTCGACTCCGATCGAAGTCACGACACAAACCTCCGCATCTACGACATTGGTTGCATCGAGTCGACCGCCCAACCCAACCTCGAGGACGGCTGCATTGACTGCCTGATCTGCGAAGAAGGCAAAGGCACTGGCGGCGGCCAGTTCGAAGTAGGTGTTGGGCTCATCCCCCCGCTCCTCTCGCAGATCAGCGAACGAGGCAACATCCGAAACAGCAAGTGCGAACTCGTCGGGAGTTGTGTGTCGACCGTTGACCGCAAAGCGCTCCTCGACCTTCTGCAGATGAGGCGACGTGTGGGTGCCGGTGGTCAGGCCATGGGCAACCAAGATCAGGGAGGCAAGCCGGGAGGTGGAGGTCTTGCCATTGGTGCCGGCGACATGGATGATCGGATAGCCGTCATCGGGGCGACCCATGATGTCGAGCAGGTCATTCATCCGGTCCAGACCGGGTTGACCACCGAGACCGATGTGACGATCTAGATACGCGACGGCTTGTTGATAATCCATGTGAAGGCCCCGGGAGATTAACCCCGGGGCCTTCGATCGTTTCTTCGGATCAGTCGAGATCCGTTTTAGTTTTCTGTGTGGACCTACTCGTCACTGTCCGCACGGAACGCTCTTGCGCCAACAAGCGCCAGGGCGCCACCAGCAATCAAAAGGAGCGCCAAAGCGGCTGGAGTCCCACTCTCGGCGCCTGTAAACGGCAACGTCTCATCGGTGGGACTCACCTCTGGGGCGGTTGTACTCACAATCGTGGTCGTCGTATTCACGATCGAGGTAGGTGAGACTTCGTCCGGAATGGTCGTTGTCGTTGTTGACTCTGGTTCAGTCGTGGTCGTCGTCGCCTCAGTCGTGGTCGTCGTCGCCTCAGTCGTGGTCGTCGTCGCCTCAGTCGTGGTCGT
>Ga0255057_10000996_pt1 | contig 16373 bp, 17 predicted proteins | sample Cases_109_6_MG_FD_189022 | JGI IMG/M metagenome (GOLD analysis project Ga0255057, IMG submission 189022) | Seawater microbial communities from Amundsen Gulf, Northwest Territories, Canada - Cases_109_6 | ecosystem: Environmental > Aquatic > Marine > Gulf | place: Canada: Northwest Territories... | reverse complement strand
GACTTCCCGGCCGATCTCTCTCCGGAGGAACGAGCACAGCGGCTCAACAAAGTTCAGTCTTACATCGAAAAGGCCTTGAAGGACACCGGCGAGACAATGGATCAACTCGAGCCACCCCCGCAGTTCGAAGATGACAATGCCGCCTTTGTCCGCTATTTCGATAGGCAGTACCTGACGGCCGTAGCCATTACCGCAGCTAATGCCGAGCGTGACAACGCGGAAGTGCTCAGGTTGTTTGACGAGTCGGGAGTGATCGGTGATCAGCTCACTGAGAGCATCTCGGATGCCTACCAACCGATCGCGGCCCCATTCTTCGGTGGGGGCTAGCTCTCGCTGATTGTCACATTGTTGATGACCACGTCCTCATGGGGCCGATCGCTTCTGTCGGTTTTCGTGGCGGCGATGGCATCGACTGCTTCGAGGCCTGACGTGATCTTTCCAAATATCGTGTAGCTGTGAGGGAGTCCGGCATCGTTGTGACAGATGAAGAATTGGCTTCCGTTCGTGTTGGGGCCGGCATTGGCCATGGCCACGACACCTCGGTCGTAACTGCCGGTGCCCTCGATTTCGTCACGGAATCGATATCCGGGTCCACCAGTTCCGGAACCGGTCGGGTCGCCACCCTGGATCATGAAGCCTTCGATCACGCGATGAAAGATGACTCCGTCGTAGAAGCCTTCGCGGGCAAGAAAGACGAAGTTGTTCACCGCCTGGGGTGACCTGACGGCGTCGAACTCGATCACTATCTCACCGTGGTTGGTGTCGAGAGTCGCCGAGTAGCTCTTGTCGAGGTCGATGGTCAATTCAGGGGCTGAGTCATATTGTTTGGTCATGGAGCCACGTTAGGTGACGGTCCAAGAAAGCCGTAGCCACCTCAGAGTTGGAGGGCATTAGACGACAAACGATGCGATCACATCGGCAAAGGTCTCGATGGAGCCACCCATGGCGACATCGGCTAGAGCGACAATGGAGTGGTCGGCTCCCGCGTCGGCGTACGAGGAGAACAAGCCGACCAGGTCAACGACCGTCGCGGCGTTGTGCTGCTCGGCGTACTGCTCCACTGATTGGTTGCGAGCACGGAGCAGGTTGATCCGTTCACGTAGCGTCTTTCGGTCCACACCTGCCATTGTGTTGAGAAGATGGGTGACGGTGACATCCCGGGGATCGCGCCCCACGTCGGCACAGTGACGATGAAGTATGTCGACTTTGCCTCGGATGGTGTCGGGATCGCCGAATAGGTTGCAGGCGTCGGCGTACTCGGCAACCAGCCGAAGAGTTCTCTTCTCGCCTGAACCGCCCACCATGATCGGGATCGGGTCCTGGATAGGTCGAGGATATGAGATCAGCTCGGCAGCTGCGAAAGTCTTGCCATCGAAACTCGGGGCGCCCTTTCCCCAGAGCAGTGGAAGCATTTGGAGGGTGTCCTCGAGAAGATCGTATCGCTTGGACAAAGTGGGGAATTCGATGCCATAAGCCTTGTGTTCTTCTTTGTCCCAGGCGGTGCCTAGACCGCAGATCACCCGCCCGCCGGAGAGTACGTCGAGCGTGGCCAGCATCTTTCCCAGTACCACCGGGTTGCGGTGGGTGACCCCGCTTACAAGTGCCCCGAGTCGAATTCTTGTCGTCACTCCTGCCAGGTAGGAAAGGGCGGTGTAGGCCTCGGGTATGTCCTCCCACGACCGGCCCACCTGATGGACCTGACGGAAGTGATCCATGACCCAAAGATCGGTGAACCCGGCGTCCTCGGCGCGCCCCGCGATCTCGGCGAGCTGGCCACCCAGGTCCGTCGTGGCCCATTGGAACCTGGAAATCAGCAACCCGAATGTGTGACCCTTCGGCTCGGTATCTTCGGGGACCGGGCTGACAACCGCCGGAATCACCGCCCGGACAGGTTTCTCATTGAAGACTCCGGCAAAGCCTTCACCCTCGATCTCTTCGACGGCTTTGGCAAAGTTGGAGAACTGCTTGCGGAGGATCGTCTTCGGGATGGGCCTCGGCTTTGCATCGTTCAATGGCTCCACCGACTCGAGGCTCGAAGTGAAGAGGACCGCATAGATCGGCAGGTTTGCTTCGTGGGCTCTTTGCACCCACTCGGCGCGATCCTCGGCGTCGAGACCGGTGGTGTCGATGATCGTTGTCAGGCTGCGCTCTAGCCGTTCGGTGAAGATTTCGTCGAGGAGATGAAATGCCGCGGTGCTTGCAATCTGATCGTCTTCGTCAATTCCGACCATCGCCCTGAGCGCGTCGGACGAGATAACCTCGTTGGAGTCAAAATGGTTGTGCGCCCAAGTGGTCTTCCCGGTCCCACTTGGTCCAACCAGCACTACCACGCAAGGGGCTTGGAGTTTGAGTTCCATCTCTCAATCGGGTTTCTAGCGTTGTGTCGGTAGGGTTGCACAAGTGACTGACACACCAGCGGCCCCCTTTGGCATTCTGGCCACAGCGATGATCACACCATTCACGTCATCTGGTGAGGTGGATCACGAGTCCGCCTGGCGTCTGGCCCGGCATCTATCTGACCAGGGGTCCGACACGCTCGTTGTCACCGGCACTACCGGCGAATCCCCCACGATGACTGATGACGAGAAAGTCGCGCTCTATCGGACCGTGGCCGAGGCGGTCAAGGAGAAGGACACGTTGGTCGTTGCAGGAACCGGATCGAATGACACGAATCATTCGATTCAGCTATCCCGTCGTGCTGCCGAGACCGGTGTCGACGGCTTCCTTGCCGTCGCGCCGTATTACAACAAGCCTTCCCAGGCCGGGCTCATTGCCCACTTCAGCGCTATCGCTGATGTCGGTCTCCCGGTGATGGTGTACAACATCCCGGGTCGGACCAGCGTTCTGATAGAGGTCGACACACTCGTGGCTCTTGGCGTGCATCCAAACATCGTTGCTGTCAAAGATGCTGTACTCGATCTCGAGGTGACCTCGGAGACAGTCGAGCGGGTGCCCGGTCTTCCCGTCTACTCCGGCCAGGACACGTTCACGCTTCCCATGCTCGCGGTTGGGGCGGTCGGTGTTGTTTCTGTTGTTTCCCATCTTGCCGGCCGGGTGATCAAAACGATGATCGAAGCCACTCAGAGGGGTGATTGGGACGAAGCCCGCCGGTTGCATTATCAGCTGCTCCCTCTGTGCCAGGCGTGTTTTCTCGAGACGAACCCGGCTCCGGTCAAGGCTGCGATGAACGCCTTTTGGGAACCCGTTGGTGACGTGCGGCTTCCTTTGGTGGCCGCCTCCGAAGACACGCTCTCCTCAGTTGAGAAAGCGTTGGGAGGGCTGCAAGGTCTGTGAGCGTCTCTGTCACATTCCTGGGGGGTCTCGGCGAGATAGGTCGCAATTGCGCCGCGATCGAAGTCGAAGGCAAGATCGCCCTGATCGACGTTGGTCTCATGTTTCCCGAAGAAGACATGCTCGGCGTTGACCTCGTCTTTCCCGACTGGTCGTGGCTGATCAAACGGAAGAAGGACGTCGAGTGTGTGATCATCACCCATGGTCACGAAGACCACATGGGCGCACTGGCCTATTTTCTAAGAGACATCCAGGTTCCGGTCTACGGAGCCGAGCTGACGATGGAGTTGGCGAGTGGGCGGGTGGACGAGTTGGGCGTCGAATCCGACCTCAGGACCATCTCGCGGAGTAAGTGGATCGATCATGGGCCTTTCCGCTTCATGTTCATACCAGTGAGCCACTCGGTTCCAGAGGCGTCGGCGGTCGCTTTTGACACGCCGGAAGGCATCGTTGTCCACTCCGGTGACTTCAAGCTCGACCCGACCCCTATCGATGGGCGTCCCACCGACCTTCCTGCCTTCGCCGCCCTTGGGAGAAGGGGTGTGAGGCTTCTACTTTCCGATTCAACCAACGCCGAAAAGGAAGGTTTTGAACCTTCGGAAAGCTCTGTCGGCCCGCCGATCGCCGATGTAGTCAGAGATGCACCTGGCCGGGTGATTGCGGCCTGCTTCTCTTCGCATATCCATCGGGTGCAGCAGATAGCCAATGCCGGAGTCGACGCCGGACGCAAAATCGCCTTCTTTGGTCGTTCGATGCACCGCAACACCACCATTGCCACCGACCTGGGGATCCTCGACGTCCCGAAGGGGTCGGTGGTCGACATCAAGGAGCTCGTCGACCTGCCTGATGAACGTCAGCTTCTCATCACGACGGGTAGCCAAGGTGAGCCTTTTGCGGCCCTTTCTCTCATGTCTCAGGGCAGGCACAAGTTCGTCGAACTCGATGACACCGACACAGTTCTCATCTCAGCCAAGCCAATCCCGGGGAATGAGACCGCGGTGTCGAAAGTCATCTCCAATCTCATCCGTCGCGGGGCCACGGTCGTGCATGGTCGAAATTCGCACGTGCACGTCTCGGGTCACGCGGCTCGCGAGGAACTGCTGACGTTCCTCAACATCCTTCGACCCAAGGCAATGGTCCCTGTTCACGGTGAATATCGCCACCTCCACGCCCACTCCGAGCTGGCGCGCATGATGGGGGTCAGAACCGTCGAGGTTCTCGAGGATGGTGACCGAATCACCATCGCCGGGAAGAAGACCACGGTCGACCGGCGAGCCGTGCCAGCGGGTTATGTCTATCTCGACGGGTCAGCCGTCGGGGACGTCCAGAACGCGGTGCTACGCGACCGCTCCCACCTGGCGGATGATGGGGTGGTGGTCGTGACGGTCGGGATTGCCCATGACACAGGCAAGCTTCTCTACGGTCCGGATATGGACAGCCATGGCGTTATGGATGACCCAAGCGCAGTCCTTGCCAAAGCGGCGGAGGCGGTGAGGGCCGCGATCGAGGAGCACAAGCCGGGTCGTACCGATCACGCCGAACTGCAGAAGAGGGTCCGTCAGGCGACTGGGCGTGTATTCCGCGCCGAGACTGCCCGCAAACCCGTGATCGTCCCCGTCATCATGGAGCTTTGAGCCCAGAAACCTCGACCATCACCTCATCGAGGGCTTTTCGCGTCAGGTCAGGAACCACACAATCCGAAGCTTGGTAGCCAATCGGGAAGAGACAAAAGGGCCTCTCGCTCTCAGGCCGTCCCAGGAGTTTGGTTAGGAACCTCATCGGGCTGGGTGTGTGCGTCAGGGTCGCCAGTCCCATCGTGTGGAGCGCAGCAATGAAAAGGCCTGCGCTGATTCCAACCGATTCCTTTACGTAGTAGTGGTGGGCGCGCTCACCGTCCTCGCGGACTCCGTACCGCTGCTCGAAGAGCACCACGATCCACGGCACGGTTTCCAGAAAAGGCTTGTGCCAATCGGTACCCAAAGGCTCCAGGTCCTCACGCCAATGTGGTGGGAGCCTTCCGCCCTCATAGTTAGTACGTTCTTCTTCCTCCGCCGCCGTCCGAATCTGCCGTTTGATGTCAGGGTCACCAGTCACAACGTAAGTCCATGGCTGCTTGTGGGCACCTGATGGCGCCGTGCTGGCCGTCTTGATGGCTAGCTCGATGAGTCCCAGAGGCACAGGGTCATCAGAGAAGAAACGGACGCTGCGTCGCTCGTCCATCTCCTCAAAGAAGGCCCTTGCTCGGTCTTTTTGGGTCGCTGGGTCAAGCCGTGAAGGGGTGTAGGGAATCATCGGGGCAGGCATGAGCTGCACCGTACCCAAGAACCCGAGGGTGCAGTTTGGGCCTCGCGTTGTTCAGGCGATGGTGAACTCCACCAAAGGTGCTCCCGTGACCCAGCGCGGGAGGATGTGTTCGGCCTTGGCCGGCTCGTTGTCCCAACTTTCGGTGAGTATCCGGTACAGCACGTCCGCTCGTTTGTCTTGGGCGGTGATTTCTTCCGCCTTGGCTGGAACATCGGCGGATACACCGTGCTTTAGGTGGACGGTGAACGAGGGATTGGCTTTCATGTTCGCCAGCCAGTCACGTTTGCGGCCAGGCTGACCCGTGATGTAGTAGCTCCCGTCCAGATGGTGGAAATTGATCTCGATCCGGCGAGCCTCTCCGGTCCTGGCTCCGAAGGTTGTGACATCAATGACCCCACCCTGTTCCAGAGCTCTCTCGACTGCTGTGTCCATACAGCGGCAAACCGGGCTGGTCATGCGCGTATTCCTCGGGTCAGAAACGGCCAAACCGATGCTGTTCGAATACGGCACGTCATCGGTGCCGGCTGCGATTGCACCGCGCTCAATCCGAAGTACGAGTATTGTCTGGTTTCACATGGCAATCCGGACACCCACCCGGAAGGGAACCGGGCGGAGACGGGTGTTCCAGCCGAAGAAGAAAAAGAAGGCATCCCAGAGCACGTTTCAGCAGAAGCTGACTGCGTTTCGTGACTCGGTGCGAGCGACCCTCGGGCGTCAGACCGACGATGTCTGGGGTCTTGTCCTCGTTGTCATCTCGATCCTCGTCACGTTGGCCTTCGTTGGCCGCGCCGGGCCGATCGGGGACGGCATGGAATCGGGAAGCACCTTCCTGTTCGGCGTATGGCGATTCGCACTTCCCGTCGCCCTATTGGGTATCGGGATCGCGCTGATCATCGGAAAACCCCGCCAAGGTGCGCGCCGGCTCGTTATTGGCGGCCTGACCACTTTCATCGGCACCCTTGCACTTTTTCACCTTCTCACCGGTGCGGTGGCTCTCAGGCCCAATATCGAGATGGTCCAGGAGCGGGGAGGGGCGATTGGCGCTTTGATCGCTTTTCCACTCAGAAGAGTTCTCGGTAGTTGGGGAGCTTTTGTTGTCCTCACCGCTGTGGTGGGGATGGGTGTTCTCATAATGACTCAAACAACTGTCCGCGAGCTCTTTCACGGGATCGTCGATATGTGGAGATCTGCCCGCCGGATGGGCCGTTCATCGTTCAAGGGCAGGCGTTCTGACGACAAGACCCAAATCGCGAAGCCAGTCCCGACCCGGCCTGAGCCGGTACGTGGAAAACATGGCCGACCCAAACTTGTGGCTCCTGAGTCGAACGAGCCAGACCCAGACTCCAGCACCAAGTCCGACGAAGTCGAGACTCCTGTGGTCCAGACTATCGATCTGACGAAGTCCGGTTACGAGTTGCCCCCTATGGAACTGCTCGAGGGAGGAACCGGGGGAGAGGTAGACCGCCGTTCTCTAGAAGAGACAGCCCGTCAGCTCGAAGACACCCTTCTTCAGCATGGGGTCGACGCCACTCTGACCAAGGTCGTGCCCGGTCCCACTGTCACTCGATACGAGATCGAGCTTGCACCGGGTGTGAAGGTGAACAGAGTCTCCAACTTGTCCCACGACATCGCATACGCCCTTGCCACGCCCGACGTCCGACTCCTGGTGCCGATCCCAGGGAAGTCCGCGATCGGTGTTGAGGTGCCGAATACGAAGCGACGCCTGGTGTCGCTGGGTGACATTCTCTCGGCGCTTGGGCCAAACGAGGACGACGGACCCCTCACGGTCGGACTGGGAATGGATATTTCTGGGCAGCCCAAGGTTCTCAACCTCGCCGAGTTGCCGCATGTATTGATCGCTGGGGCCACGGGTGCCGGCAAGTCCTCTTGCATCAACTCGATTGTCACCTCATTGCTCATGCGGACACACCCTGATGATGTCCGACTGATCATGGTTGATCCGAAGCGAGTCGAGCTTGGCCAGTACAACGGCGTGCCTCACCTCCTCACGAGGGTCATCACCAACCCGAAGAAGGCCAACGACGCCCTCAAGTGGGCTGTCGCCGAGATGGACCGGCGTTATGACCTGCTTGCTGATGCCAAGGTTCGTGACATCGAGGGTTACCGCGAGAAGTGGGAGGCCGGCGGGCTGGATCCCGATGGCTTTGACAGATTCCCTTTCATAGTTGTTCTCATCGATGAGCTCAATGACCTGATGATTGTGGCCGGAAGGGAGGTCGAAGAGTCGGTGGTCCGCATCGCTCAAATGGCCCGTGCGGTCGGAATCCATCTCGTGATCGCGACCCAACGACCGTCGGTCGACGTGATTACCGGTGTCATCAAGGCCAATATCCCCAGTCGTCTTGCGTTCAGCGTCACCTCCCAAACCGATAGCCGGGTGATCATCGACGGCGCTGGTGCAGAGAAACTGGTTGGGATGGGAGACATGTTGGTCGTGACTGCAAAGGAGCCGCGTCCTCAGCGAATCCAGGGGGCCTGGGTGCGCGAGTCCGAAGTCCGAGACATTGTCGACTGGGTAAAGAAACAGCGCGACGCCGTTTATCAGGACAAGGAAGTGCTTGAAGTCGTCGCCGCAGTCGCCGCGGCTCAGGCCGAGGATGAGAATGATGACGACGCCGAATTGATCCGTCAGGCAACTGACCTCGTCGTCCGATCACAACTTGGTTCGACGTCGATGTTGCAGCGCAAACTCAGGATCGGTTTTGCGAGGGCCGGTCGCGTGATGGATGCCCTCGAGCGCCAAGGCATTGTCGGTCCTTCGGTTGGGAGTAAGGCACGCGACGTGCTGATGACCATCGACGAGCTCGAAGAAACACTCAGAGCGGAGACCGCTGGAGTCTGACCCGGCTCTGCAGGTTCGGCTGAGCAACTCCCGTGGCGGTTTAAGCTCGCGCACTCGCAATTCCAACTCCAGGTACAAGGAGCGAGGTTGAGCTCACGCAAGCCAGGGCTGGGTCGCGGTCTTGATTCACTGATCCCACCACCAACTAAAGCGACACGCGCCTTGACGTCGGTGCAGACTTACTCCGACGGAGGGTCTTCGATGTTTAGTTTGGTGAACCCGGACGGATCGGTGCGTGACCGTCTTCCGATCACGGTCGATGATCTACGCGGTCTATACGCGGACATGGTGGAAGCCCGGACCTATGACGAGAAGTCGACGGCGATGCAACGTCAAGGGCGTCTTGCGACTTACGCTCCGTTCCGCGGTCAGGAGGCATCTCAAATTGGTGCCGGGGCTGCTATCAGGGAAACCGACTGGGTAGTCGCGAGCTATCGCGACGCCGCCCTGAACTGGCGTGCCGGCTATCCGTGGCGTCTTCTGGTTTTGGGTCGGACCGGCGATGAACGTGGTGGGGAATTGCCCGACGGTGTCAACGTTCTTCCTCCATCGATCACCGTGGGCGGTCATATGATCCACGCTGTCGGCATCGCTTGGGCCGAGAAGCTTCAAGGAGGCGACAAGATCGCGCTCACCTCGTTCGGCGATGGAGCCACCTCGGAGGGTGATTTCCACGAAGCGATGAACTTTGCCGCGGTCTACAACACACCGACCGTTTTCCTGTGCCAGAACAACGGTTATGCGATCTCCTTGCCAACGGCAGAGCAAACCAGGTCAACGACGATTGCGGTTAAAGCTGAAGGCTATGGGATGCCAGGTATCAGAGTGGACGGGAACGACGTGGTCGCCATATTTGTGGCGGTCCGCGAAGCAGCGGATCGCGCCCGGCGCGGTGAGGGCCCAAGTCTGATCGAGGCTGTCACCTATCGTCTTGGCCCCCACACCACAGCCGATGATCCGACGCGATACCGGGACGCTGCCGAACCAATCGAATGGGAAGAGCGCGACCCGCTTCTCCGTGTTCGTCGTTTGTTGGAAAAGGCTGGAGGATGGACAGCCGAGTGGCAGTCGGAAATGGAAGCCAATGCGTCACAGGCAATTGAGGATGCCGTGGAGTGGGCCGAGTCTGTCCCTGAGCCGACCCTCGACGAGATGCTGGGGCGAATGTTTGAGGGTGAGTCTCAAAGGATGAGCGAGGAGTTTGCTCAGGATGGCTGAGGTGAATCTCGCCCAGGCCTTGAATGGCGCTCTCGATACCGCGCTGGCGTCGGACGACCGTGTGGTCTTGTTGGGCGAGGACATTGGGCGAACTGGTGGAGTCTTTCGTATCACCGACGGTCTTCGCGACAAGCATGGCCAGGAAAGGGTCTTTGACACCCCGGTTGCCGAATCCGGCATCGTGGGCGCCGCGTTTGGAATGGCGATTGCAGGGATGCGCCCGGTGGCGGAGCTTCAGTTCCTCGGGTTCTCCTACCCGGCGTATGACCAGGTCATCAATCATGTCGCACGAATCAGAAACCGTTCCAATCACAGATTCACTGCGCCGCTTGTTATCCGGATCCCATATGGCGGTGGCATTGGTGCCGCTGAGCACCACTCGGAGTCCACAGAGGCGATATATGCGCACATCCCGGGAGTCAAAGTCGTTGTTCCGTCCACACCGCGTGATGCCCGGGGACTGCTTCTAGCTGCTGTGGAGGACCCGGACCCGGTGGTCTTCCTGGAGCCAATCAGGCTATACCGAGCCATCAAAGAGGACGTTCCCGAGATCTACTACAAGGTCGATATCGGGCCGGTACGAATTGAGAGAGCAGGCACCGATGTCACCCTCATCAGTTGGGGGGCAATGATGAAAGAGACCCGGCAAGCGGCGTCGGATCTCGAAGAGGATGGTGTGTCGGTCGAAGTCATCGACGTTCGGACGTTGACTCCGCTGGATCGCGAAGGGATCGCAGCCAGTGTCGAGAAAACCGGTCGCGCGGTTGTTATCCACGAGGCGCCATTGACCGGGGGCTTCGGCGGTGAAATCGCCGCCACCATTCAGGAACTTTGTCTCTACTCTTTGCTGGCTCCGGTGCAGCGGGTTACGGGGTGGGACACGGTCTTTCCCCTCAAGCGCTCTGAAGGCCACTACCTTCCGTCAGTGGATCGAATAACCGCAGCCGCGAGAAAGACGCTCTGATGGGTCGGGAGTTCAGACTTCCAGACATCGGTGAAGGCCTCACCGAAGCGGAGATAGTCCGATGGCTTGTAGCCGAAGGCGAATCGGTCGAGGCCGACCAGCCCATAGTGGAGGTCGAGACCGACAAGGCTGTCGTCGAAATCCCTTCGCCATATGCGGGGGTGGTCGAACGTCATGGTGGAGCCGAGGGCGAGACCTTGGAGGTGGGATCAGTGCTGGTGGTCATCAGCGAGACGAGCGAGATACCGGTGGAGCAGCCAACTCCAGCAACGCCGGCCGCAACCCCGATCGTTGGGACATTGGTCGAAGAAGCCGAGGTTATAGAAGCACCTTCCGAGCCGATCCCGACTCCGGAGCCGACTCCTGCTCGGCCGACGTCTGCGAAGGCCCTGCCTGTGGTTCGCAAGGTGGCCCGCGATGCCGGTCTGGATTTGGAAACAGTCATCGGAACAGGGACCGGTGGGCGAATCACCCGTGAGGACGTCGAGTCCGCCATAGCGGCTTCTCCAGTCTCCGCATCTTCGCCTCGGGAGGCCTCACCACCTTCGACCTCGCTTCGTCCGGACGGCCCCTTCCCCGCAGAGGCGGCAACCGCCCAGAAAGAAGCGCCTTCTAGAGACGATGAACGACGACCCATGTCACGTCTGCGTCGCACCATCGCGGCCAACATGTCCAGGAGCTGGGCCGAAGTCCCACACGTGACCACCTTTGACGATGTTGATGCCACCCGTCTGCTCGAAGTTCGGAGGGCTTTGAGCGAACGACATGAGACCAAGATTCCGATCGAGGCTCTCGTGGTGCGAGCCGTTCTTCCCGCCCTATACGCCTTCCCTGAGTTCAACGCCACTCTCGATGGCGACGATCTCCTGATCCACGGTGCCCATGACATCGGAGTCGCAGTCGACACACCCGACGGGCTTCTCGTGGCCGTCATTCGTGATGCAGGCTCCAAAGGGGTACTCGACCTCGCCGTCGAAATCAACCGTCTCGGCGATGGAGCACGAGAACGCAAGCTGAGCCCCGACGAGCTGACCGGACAGACCTTTACGGTCTCCAACATCGGAGCTGTAGGCGGTGGACATGGGACGCCGATTGTTCCGCCTGGCACGACAGCGATTCTCTCCGTCGGGCGGGCGAAGGAGAAGCCGATCGTCGACAACGGTGATCTCGTGATCGCCCCGGTCATGCCCTTGTCCCTTTCGTACGACCACCGGGTGATCGACGGCGGCCTGGGCAGGAGATTCATGTCTCTGCTCATGGAAAACCTCGAAGAGCCTGCTCTCTTTCTCACCGGCTAGAAGTCTGCTGATTAATGACGTTGCTCAGATCGGCGGCCCGACGCACCAATAGCAAGGACGAGGTTTCGCCACTCCTTGTGGCGGAATGGCGAAGCCGAGAACGCAGCAAGTGGCGATGACCGGTCGTCGAGATGAGTGACATGCATTGTTCAGCGGGCTCCTAGCCGTGCCACACGTCCACGTTCTCGAATACGACGAAACGTCAGGAGTTGCTCGGCGCGAGTATGACTCGGCACGACGTCGGGCCGGGCGAGTTTGGAACATCGTCTCTATTCAGAGCCAGCTTCCGGAAGTGATGCGTGATTCGATGCGTCTCTATCAATCGATCATGTATGGCCCGTCGCCTCTGTCCCGCGCCCAGAGGGAGATGATCGCCGTCGTCACCTCTCAGTCGAATGAGTGCCACTACTGAATAGCTGCGCACCTTCACGACCTCCGGGATGAGGTCGACGATCAAGAGACCGTAGATCGCTTCGCTGTCAGCTGGAGGACCGCTCGCTTGGATGAGCCGACCCGAGAGCTGCTCGAGTTCACAGAGAGGATCACTGCCAAACCTGGGTCTGTCGATGCTGCAGACATCGAGCGGCTCCGGTATCAGGGCTTTGACGACGCGGCCATTTCGAGCTGTGTTCAGGTCGTTGCCTATTTCAACTACATCAATCGCATAGCTGAGGGTCTCGGTGTGGCCGCCGAGGACTGGCTCGCCGACGATGGGACAACTCACTCGGTTTAGCCTCTGGGTATGGCAAAAGACAAGAGCAAGAAGAAAAAGAAGAAGCCAAAGACAAAGTCCCCTGGACTCAAGGAGAAGAAGGCCACCCGTCAGTACACAGGATCTTTTGGCCGACAAGAGGTCTCCTACACGGCGACGGCAGCGACCCAGGTCTTCGAGGTCAACGACAAGAAGGCCTCGTTCTTCTATGTCGCCTACACCAAAGACGATGCCGACACGGCCGACCGTCCGGTCTTGTTCTGTTTCAACGGTGGCCCTGGTTCTTCAACAGTTTGGCTTCATCTCGGTCTCTTCGGACCCAAGCGGATGGAGTTCGACGAAGACGGCTTCAAGACTGGCATGCAGGGCAAGCTCATCGAGAACGAGCATTCCATCCTCGACGTGACAGATGTGGTGTGTGTCGATGCCATGGGCACCGGGTTCAGCACCACCGCCGATAAGGACGATGAGAAGGACTTTCACCACTACAAACACGATGTCGAAGCCTTCAGCCACTTCATCGTCCATTACTTGAACCGCAATGGACGATGGGCCTCGCCGAAGTATCTGGCTGGAGAGAGCTATGGCACCTTGCGGGGAGCGGCGATCGCACGCGAGCTGTTCGCCACCCACGGCGTCGAGTTCAACGGCATCGTCCTGATCTCATCGATTCTCAACTATCAGACCGTCGGCCTCGATCACAAGTCTCTGATGTTTCATCCAGGCAACGACCTGCCCTATGCGCTGTATCTGCCCACATACGCCGCCACGGCCTGGTACCACGGTCAGCTGTCTGACGAGCATCAGTCGAAATCGGTCAGAGATTTACTCGACGAGGTCGAGGAGTTCGCGCTTGGCGATTACTGGTCGGCTCTTGCCAAGGGCGACCGGCTAGACACCACGGAGCGAGCATCGGTCGCGGAGAAGCTTGGTCAGTACACAGGGCTTGGCGCTGAATACATCGATCGTTACGACCTCCGTATCCACATCCTTCGATTCTGCAAGGAATTGCTCCGAGATCAAAGACGCACGGTGGGTCGGATCGACTCCCGTTACGTCGGTATCGACCGGGACAGCGACGGAAACATCATTGAGGCTGATCCAAGCCTCGACGCCACCGGAGCCGTGGCGACGTCGGCACTGAACCATTATCTGAGAGACGAGATCGGGTTCGATTCCAAAGAGATCTACGACATCATGTCGATGAAGGTCAACGAACGCTGGGAATATGAGGATTTCAAGAACCGGTACGTGGACACTTCGGAGAACATGCGTGAGGTGTTATCCAGGTCGAAAGGCACGCACGTGTTTGTGGCCAACGGTTTCTTCGATCTGGCAACACCGCATTTTGCGACTGAGTACACCTTCTCCCACATGGGTCTTGACCCTGAGGTCAGAGAGAACGTGCGGATGGAGTACTACGAAGCAGGCCACATGATGTACGTGCACCAGCCGTCGCTCGAGGCAATGGCTGGTCATTTGAGGGAGTTTGTGAACGACACGAAATGATCCCCGGCTTCAGGTAATGATCGATTCTGCCTTTATGAGCTTCAACTCCCGGAGGGCCGGCAGGGCTCTAGCCATACCCACGATCAGCCCAATACGAACGATGATGAATACGAACGGGAGAGAGCCACTCGCCAGGCTTGCGACAATCCAAACCGCCGTGTCGAGGCCGTAGAGAACAAGACCGATCCAAAGCGCAACGAGTGAGCCGCGGAATACCAGCATTCCGAGGACGGCGTAAACGATCACTGAGCCGAGCGCTATCCAGTCGAGGAAGTCGTCGCCGAAGTAGACAACTGCAAACGCTATGAGAGTCAATCCAGCGACCAACCAGAGGATGGTTGCCGCCGACTTGGCCCTTTTGGCTGGATGATCGGCGGACCCGGGAAGAGGCGCACCATCACGCGAGAGTTGGAGCTCGTTGCCAAACACGCTGCGCTTGTGGTGGATATAGAGGCTTGACTGATCCGGGAGTATCAGTCGTTGGCCAGCCTCGATGTCTTTCTTGTTGAAGGGCTCCGGATTTACCTTTTGTCCGTCGAGTTCCACGACGAAGTCTTTGTAGGCACCTCTCCATGAGATCTCGAGTCTCTCCTGGCCACCGTCCTCCAGCGGGAACTTCTTGTGTTTCAACACTCCTCCTCAGTGTTAACTATCTCATAGAGCACCGATGGTGTTGGTGACGCGACAGCCGCCGGCTTCCCTAGTCGAGATCCTTCCAGACGATCGAGTTGGCGAAGTCGTCTATGGCTTGGCGACCTTCGGCGAGTTCACCGAGGATCATCACGGTGTCACCGTTCACATCGAGAATGTAAATAGCGTGCTCGCCCAATTCGGGTTCGAGGGCCCATGGCCGGATTCCCGGCCACGACTTCAGGGTGAACAATTCCGAGGACGCTGCGAGGAGTCTCATACCGGCTGCTCCGTCGGCCTCAACGGCTTCCAGGTCGCTGACCTCCAGTCGGTCCGCGTTGACAAGACGATCCATTTGCTCATTGACGGTGGAGTCATCAAAACGGAAGAGATAAACACCTCCGGTTTGTTGTCGCCCTTATGACGGGGAAAGCCCATAGACATCGTCGCTTGGCCTGTCGAGTAGGGGTGCCCACCCATCTGGCGCGTCGAACGAGAAAGCCGGGACGAACCTCAGGGACCGGTGGTGCCCCGCCAGGCCACCAAGGAAGGGAGGTATCGCCTCCCAGGCCGCTTTGGGATCGTGGTGGCAGGCTGCTCGGCAGTCGTCGGTGGACTGGCGGTGGTTGGCGTCGCATCGGCGACCGTTGTCGTTGTCGGTGTCGTTGCCACTGGCGCGTCTTCGGCGGATTGGTTGATGACAGCGAAGGCCACTCCGATCACCAGGGCCACAACCGCTGCTATCAGCCATGGCGTCATCGGTCGCTTCACCGGTGCCCTTTCCTTCTCGTTGATGTCTATGTCGGCACTTCGCTGCTCCTTTGACTGAGGGTCGCGAGGTAGGCAGCGGCATCGAGATCGATGGTCTCCAGATCATCGAGGTCTGGCACGGGATTGCCCTCTTCGAATAGGGCAATGACTTGAGATTCAACGCTCACGGCGCATGTCCTTCCTGAGCAGCGGGGGAAACAATCTTTTGTTGGTTTCGTTCGTATTCGCGAACCAGGTTCTCCCTGGCCCGATGAATTCTTTGTTTGGCGGCGTTGGCTGTGATGTCGAGGACCCCGCAGATTTCCTCCAGCGAAAGGTGTTCCCACAGCGACAACCGCAGAACCTCGACGTCCCTGGCCCGCAACCGTTGCGCTGCGTTGAGCACCTCTCTGACTTCCTCCCGGATTACCACTTGATCCTGAATCAGCGGCGCCGGCTGAATGCCTATCGACTCCAGCTTCTCATCGAGTTTCTTACGACGATTGGTCCCGCGCCAATGGTTGGTCACCGTGAGATATGCGATTCGATACAGCCAACGAAGGGCATCCTCACCATCGGGGGCGTCGTGGATCTTGCGCCACACCGTCAAGAAGACGTCGGCGGCGAGATCGTCGACTGAGTCGGTGTTGTTCCGCCGTCGGGCAATAGGCGTGGATGTGCCGGTAGTAAGTCTCGTAAATCGAGGCGAAAACGGTCGTTTCTCTCTCGGTCACACTCTTCCTACGTCCGCGTTTGAAGATCGGTTACGCGATTTTTCTTGTAACCCGAGGCTCCATCCGGACATTTCTACACCGAGCAACGGGGGTTGCGGCT
>Ga0255057_10000994_pt1 | contig 16385 bp, 15 predicted proteins | sample Cases_109_6_MG_FD_189022 | JGI IMG/M metagenome (GOLD analysis project Ga0255057, IMG submission 189022) | Seawater microbial communities from Amundsen Gulf, Northwest Territories, Canada - Cases_109_6 | ecosystem: Environmental > Aquatic > Marine > Gulf | place: Canada: Northwest Territories... | reverse complement strand
GCCGGTGGACCCGGAGGATCCGGCACTCACCAGAGCCAACCAGGCCACGGACGAGAAGTACAACCGCCGCCTCTGAGCAGTTTCCTCCCCCGTTGGGGGAGGTGCTGAGCGAAGCGAAGCGGAGGGGGCTACCAGGCCTGCCGACAACCGAGACAAAGCCCCCCTCCCCGCCTGCGGCGGGACTCCCCCCAACGGGGGGAGACGCGACGGAGCGGAAGCTCCGCCGCAAAGGGGGGCTTCGGAATCCGCCCGCATCCCGTACGGTTGCGATACGTATGGCACGAACCTTTGCCATCCCCTTCGCCGGCGAGCGAGCCACCACCGACGACCCGATCTCCTGGCTGCGTCTCACCGCAGCGGGTGCCATCCTGTTCGGACCGGCGCGAGCGGCGCTGATCAGAGCGGGAAGGAAAGGGAATCGCCGCCGGCTCCACCGCCTGGAACGAACCTGGGCCAGCGCTGCCACAAAGGCACTCGGCATCCGCATCAACGCTCGCGGCTTGGACCTCGTTGATCCATCCGAGCGCTACGTCGTCGCCCCGCTCCACGAGGGGTTTGCCGATGTCCTGTGTCTGCTCCGGCTCCCCATCGAGCTCTCGTTCGCGGCACGCGACGAGCTGTTCGAGTGGCGGACCCTCGGCCCGTTCCTCGAGGCATCGGACCAGGCGAACATCCCCACCCACCATGGCGCGGCGGCCTACCGGGCGATATACCGGGGCGCAGAGCGAGCACTGGATGCAGGAGAAAGCTTCGTCGTCTTCCCGCAGGGCACGATCCTCGGGATCGAAGCCGCCTTCCAGCCCGGCGCCTTCCGCATCGCCGAGCGTCTCGACATGCCGGTACTACCCGTCGTGATCACCGGAACGCACCGCGTCTGGGAACACCCGTACCGCCCGAACGTGACAACCGGGGTCGAGGTCGGTGTCGAGGTTCTCCCACCGATCCCGCCAGAACGGATCGCCGATGCAGCCACTGGGCTGGAGGCGGACATGAAGCGCCGTGCCCTCGCGTCCGGCATCCAACCCCGCCATTTCGAGCCCGATCGAGACGGCTGGTGGGACGACTACCCGTACGAGATCGACCCGAGCTTTCCTGAACTGGCCAACCGGGTCGCCAAGCACCGGTCGCTGATGCCTCGCAGCTCCTAGCTGCCACAATCGGCTCACGCACACGAGGGAGCCCCCCATGGCCTACGACACCACTATCGAGCCGTTTCGCATCCACTCGGTCCAGGCCATCGACCTGCCGACCCAGGAAGAGCGCCAGGCAGCCCTGGAGCGCGCCGGGTACAACCTGTTCGGCCTGCACGCAGACGAGGTGATCATCGATTTGCTCACCGACTCCGGAACCGGCGCCATGTCGTCCGAGCAATGGGCGGGCATGATGCGTGGCGACGAGTCGTACGCCGGAAGCAGATCGTTCTTCCGATTCGAGGACGCGGTGCGCGACCTCACCGGATTCTCTGAGATCATCCCGACGCACCAGGGAAGGGCCGCCGAGAAGATCCTGTTCTCGGTGATGGTCGAGGAAGGCGATGTGGTCCCCAATAACACGCACTTCGACACAACCCGCGCCAACGTCGAGTATCAGGGAGCCGAGGCGCGGGACCTCATCACTGCAGATGGGTTGGACCCTGCGGCGATCTTGCCCTTCAAGGGGAACATGGACGTCGCTGCACTCCGCCGCTCCATCGAGGAGACGGGCCCGGAAAGGGTGCCGCTGGTGATGACGACCGTAACCAACAACTCGGGTGGCGGCCAGCCGGTCTCGATGGGAAACCTCCGCGAGGTCAGAGCGGTGTGTGACGAGTTCGGCATCCCGATGTTCCTCGACGCCTGCCGGTTCGCCGAGAACGCGTGGTTCATCAAGACCAGGGAGCCCGGGTACGAGGACCGGACCCCAAAGGAGATCGCCCAGGAGATGTTCTCGATCGCCGACGGGTGCACCATGTCTGCGAAGAAGGATGGCCTGGTCAACATCGGTGGGTTTCTTGCCCTGAACGACCCGGAAGTCGCCTTTCGGGCGAGAAACCTGCTCATCCTCACCGAGGGCTTTCCCACCTATGGAGGCCTCGCCGGGTATGACCTGGAGGCCATGGCACAAGGGCTCACCGAGGTGCTCGACGAGGATTATCTGCGCTACCGAATCAGGTCGACGGAGTACCTGGCGGACAAGGTTGCCAACGCGGGGGTTCCGATCGTGCAACCGGCCGGAGGGCACGCGGTGTACATCGACGCCAAGGCCCTGCTCGGGCACATCCCCGCCCATCAATACCCGGCACATGCCTTGGCAGTCGAGCTGTACCTGAGTGGCGGGGTTCGCGGGGTCGAGATCGGAACGGTGATGTTCGGGCGCCCCAGCGAGGATGGTGGACCGGACGAGCCGGCGGCGATGGAGCTGGTTCGACTCGCCATCCCCCGCCGTACCTACACCCAAAGCCATATCGACTATGTGGCCGAGGTGGTGATCGACGTTGCATCGCGGGCCGATTCGATCGCGGGGTACCGGATCGTCGAGCAGGCACCGTGGCTGCGCCACTTCACCGCGAGGCTTGAGCCGGTTTCCTGATTAGCGCAATAGCTCAGTAGCAGGGTCTGCCTGCGCTGCTCGGCTACTTGGCTACTTCTTTTTCTCTCGGCGGCGCTTCGCCTGTCGGGCCTCAAAGGCGTCAAAGCCGCTCGCCTTCACAACCGCACCGCCACCTTCGAGACGTTCGGTGAGGGCAGTGACAAACTTGCTGGGAAGCGACGCAAAACCGCTCAGCGGAATCAGCTCACCGCGGCTCAGGCGTGCCAGGTCGTCGGTGGTCACCGGCGTTGGGGGTTGAGCGGCGAGCGGATTGTCGGGGTCGGGATCCTCATCGAGCGTGGTGACTGCGCCCGGCGCCGCGTCGCCGAGCGATAGCCGCACGTACCAGGGAAGCACGGTTGCGGTCTCGTCAAAGTCAATGGACATCTCCCGAATCGCCTCGAACGGGATCCGAAACGCCCAGTCCCGCCGCGGACCGCCGGCCACGAGGTAGAGGGACTCCTCCGAGAGGAGCCAGAACATGACGAACGCTTCTCGGTCGCGCCGATCCAGTCCGGCAGCCGATCGGTCGACCGTTTCGTCTTCGATCAGCAAGGGCTTGACCTTCGCCCGGGCCTCGGTCCTGCCGAGGTCGAGCACCTTCTGTTTGAACGCCTCGAGCAATGCCATGAATCCTCAGGGTAGCGACGGTCCGAATCGCCACCACCGGTAGGGTTCCCAAGGATGTCGCAGGAATCCGCCCCCGGAGGACCGCTCGACCAGGCACCGCCACTGGTACCCCGGGATCCCGCCAACTCGTGGACGCTCGCCGAATGGGATCGGATGTGGCATCCGTCGATGTGGCTGCGGCGGCCACCAAACCCCCACGTCATTCACGGCTGGCACCTGGTCGGCATCGTCGCTCTCACGTTCTACGCCAACATCGTCGCCAACGAGATCCTCGATTCGCTGTGGTATATCCCATTCAACCTGGCAATTCTCGGTGTCGCCGTCGCCATCGCCCGACACGCCCATGTGACCTGGGTCGACATGGGGATGTGGCGGGAACGGTTCCGGCAGGGCATCCAGCTCGGCCTCCTCGTGATGGCCGCAATCGCCGTGATCATCGCCCTCGGAGTGGCCATCCCGGCGACCCGCGAGATCTTCTACGACGACCGCGTCATCGGCGAGTCGACCGGCGTCATCCTGTTCAACGCGTTGGTGAGAATCCCCATCGCAACAGCCTTCTACGAGGAGATGCTGTTCCGGGGAGTGCTCTTTGGCATGTTCGCCAGGAAGTGGCAGCCGCTCTGGGCCGGGTTGATGTCAGCGACGCTATTCGGTCTCTGGCACATCCTTCCGACCCTCAACACGCTCGAGGTCAACCCGGCCGGCGATCTGTTCGACGGTTTCCTCGGCCTCTTCGTCGCCACCGCCGGAGCGGTGGTCGCCACCGCCGTCGTCGGGATGGGGTTCCTCTGGCTCCGTCTCCGGGCAAACAGCACGCTGGCTCCAGTGCTCGCGCACATCGCGACTAACTCGTTCGCCCTTCTGGCCGCCTGGTACGTCGTAAACGCTCTTTGAACTCCGCTTGGCCTTTCGCTTTGGAGTGTTAGTGTTCCGGCCGAAGGAATCTTCGAGGTGATGTTGATGTTCAAGAGCGCAGCCCCCGATACCAAGCTGGCGGCCCTCGCGCGCGCCCGTTTCCGGTTGTGACCAGAAACAGCGTCAAGTGAGTAAGCCGCCTCCCCGGCGGCTTTTTTGATGGCCGCAGCACCCTTTACGAGACAACGAGACCCGACAAATGATCCCAGTCCGCAGCTACTTCAGATTGCTCAGCGACTACCTGAGGCCACAGCGCGCCAAGGTGGTCCTGCTTGGGGTCGTCCTCATCGGGGTCATCGGACTGCAGCTGCTCAACCCGCAGTTGATCAAACGGTTCATCGACACCGCCGTCGATGGCGGCGACACCACCCAGCTCATCCCATTGGCAGCCACGTTCGTCCTCATCGCCGTGGTCCAACAGGGTCTTGCGATCTGGTCGACCTATCTGGCGGAGGACATCGGTTGGACCGCAACCAACCTGCTGCGCTCCGATCTGACCGATCACACGATGCGCCTGGACATGGGGTTCCACAAGGGCAAGTCGGCCGGTGAGCTGATCGAGCGCATCGATGGCGACGTGACGTCGCTGTCCAACTTCTTCTCGGCCATGATGATCAAGGTCGTTGCCAACGGTGGTCTGCTGATCGGCGTCCTCGTGATGCTGTCCCTGGAGAGCTGGATCGTCGGATTCGGAGTGGCGGTGTTCACCCTGCTGGCGATGCTGGCCATGACCGGGCTACATCAGATTGCGGTGCCATGGTGGAAGTCGGTGCGGGCGACCGCTGCGGAGACCTACGGGTTCCTCGGCGAGGTCGTCGAGGGCACAGAGGACATCACCGCCAACGGTGCGGCCCCCTACATGAGCCGGCGGTTCGACGACATCCACCGCCGCTGGCTGCCCCAGATGATCCGCGCCTGGATGGGCTGGGGCCTGATGTGGTCGACCAACATCGTCCTCTACGGGCTGTCGATGACGATCGTGTTCGTCCTCGGCGGCTACCTGTTCGGCATCGGAACGTTGACGATCGGCGCCGTCTACCTGGTGTTCCACTACACCGAGATGACCCGGTACCCGATGGACCAGATCCGCAATCAGCTCGAGGATCTTCAGAAGGCCAGCGCCGCCATCGACCGTGTCGCCGAACTTCTGGAGACCACAACGCAGCTGAAGCCAGAGGGAGACACACCCATACCTTCCGGTGCCCTGGGCGTCGAGTTCGACGAGGTTGAGTTCTCCTACTCCGACGGCAACGGCGACTCGGACGAGATCGTGCTCCACGAAGTCAGCTTCGCCATCCCCCCCGGGCGCGTGGTCGGACTTCTGGGGAGAACCGGCAGCGGCAAGTCCACCATCGCCCGTCTGGTCACCCGGCTCTATGAGCCGCAGAGCGGCACGGTCCGCCTTGGCGGCGTACCGACCTGGGATGCCCACCTCGAGGATTTCCGCAAGCGAGTCGGAATGGTGACCCAGGACGTGCAGCTGTTTCGCGCCTCGGTGCGGGACAACCTGACATTCTTCGATCCATCGATCCCGGATGAGAAGATCATCGAGGCGATCCGGCGACTCGAGCTCGAGGAGTGGCTGGACTCGCTCCCAAATGGTCTCGACACCGTGCTCGAGGGGGGAAGCGGTGGCCTTTCAGCCGGGCAGGCCCAGCTGCTCGCCTTCACCCGGATCTTCCTCGAGGATCCCGGCATCGTGGTGCTCGACGAGGCTTCGTCGCGCCTCGACCCCGCAACCGAGGCGTTGATCGAGCGAGCCGTCGACCACCTCCTGGAGGATCGCACAGGCATCATCATCGCCCACCGGCTGGGGACCGTGACCCGGGCTGACGACATCTTGATTCTCGAGGAAGGTCGCGTTGTGGAGCACGGCGAGCGCATAGCCCTCGTCGCCGACCCTAAGAGCCGCTTCTCCCAGCTGCTGGCGACCGGGATGGAGGAGGTGCTGGCGTGACCACGCACACCGATCCCCCAATCAGCCGCATCGTCTGGGCACTCATCCGCAACCAGCCGGTCCGATACACGTTCAGCCTCATGGTCTGGATCGCGTTGTGGACGATGCCGATCATGGCCGGGCTTATCGCCGCCGCCTTCTTCGACACCCTCACCGACCAGGGTGCAGGGTGGAGTATCTCCACCCTGGTCGTGGCGATGTGGGTCTACGTCGTGGCGCGGATCGCGCTCGTCTTCGCCGGGATGCGGCTGCATTCCGAGTTCCTTTTCCGCATGGGGGCGGGGGTCCGCAGCGTGATGTTGGCGTGGATCTTCTCGCTGCCCGGTGCCCGGTCGATCGAGGACACCCCCGGCGAGGTGGTGTCGCGTTTCCGCGATGACGTTGAGCACACCCTGGAGGCGGCCGACTTCACCGTCGACCTTGCCGGCTCGCTGATCTCGGCGGTCGTGGCCATCATCCTGCTGTTCACCATCGACCCGGTAATCACCTTGGTGGTCTTTGCGCCGCTGGTGATTGTGATCCTGATCGTGAGCCGGACGGGGACGACCGTGCGTCGATACCGCAAGGCCGCACGCGATTCCACCGAGGCGATCACCGGCTTCCTCGGCGAGACGTTCGGTTCGGTGCAGTCGGTGAAGGTCGCCGGAGCCGAAGCGACCATGGTCGAGCACTTCAACGAGCTCAACCACGAGCGTCGGAAGATGATGGTGCGAGATCGCACCTTCACCTCTGCGCTCGAAGCTGTATTCCGCAACACGGTGAGCATCGGGACCGGGCTGATCCTGGTGTTGGCCGCCGGAAGGCTGGCGCTCGACGGCAGCGCCGGGCTCACCATCGGCGAGTTCACCCTGTTCATCTTCCTGCTGGCGGCGGTCACCGAGTCGACGTACTTCCTTGGTATGTTCATCGCCAGGCTCAAGCAGGCGTCGGTGTCTGCGGACCGCATGCTGCTGTTGATGCGCGGTGCCGAATGGACGGATCTTGTCGAGCCGCACGACTTCGATGACATCGCCCCGGAACCGGTTGCACCCACTCGCTTGGTAGACACCATGGTGTCGCCGAACGGTGCGCCGCTGCTGTCGACGAGCGGTTTGAGCTTCCGCTACGCCAACTCCACCAACGGGATCGAGCACGTCGACATCGATGTGCCGCGGGGCGCCTTCGTGGTGATCACCGGCCGGATCGGCGCGGGCAAGACCACACTCCTCCGCAGCATCCTCGGCCTCGTTCCGGCGGAGGCAGGCTCGGTCTTGTGGAACGGAGCGATCGTCGAGGAGCCGGCGAGCTTCATGGTGCCGCCGCGCACGGCCTACACACCACAGGTGCCGCGCTTGTTCTCCCTGACCCTGCGCGAGAACTTGCTCCTCGGCCTTCCCGTGAGCGACGACGATCTGGCGCGAGCCATCCACACCGCGACGATGGAAGAGGACCTGGCGGCGATGCCGGACGGCTACGACACCATGGTCGGTCCGCGCGGCGTGCGGCTGTCCGGTGGCCAGGTGCAGCGGTCGGCAGCGGCCAGGATGCTGGCACGGGAGCCGGAGCTCTTCGTGTTCGACGACCTGTCAAGCGCCCTCGACGTCGAGACCGAGCAGCTGCTGTGGGACCGGCTGTTCTCAAACACGGCACAGGCCACCGCCCTCGTGGTGTCACATCGCAGGCCGGCGCTGCGACGCGCCGATCGGGTGATCGTCATGCTCGATGGCAGAATCGAGGCCACCGGGACCGCCGATGAGCTGCTGGAGACGAGCCAGGAGTTCCGACGCCTGTGGTCCGGCGACTTCGAGAGCGAATAGCGCAGCTGCTCAACGATCTCGATGTCGCCTTCGCTTGAAGAGCGAAGGCCGCTACTTGGCCTACTGGGGCCTGGTGATCGAGATGACCTCGACCTCGAAGGTGAGAAACTCGCCGGCTAGATGATGATTGGCATCGAGAACCACCGTGTCTTCGTTGACCTCCAGCACCACTGCGGGCAGGCCGTTGCTCAACGTGACCTGGTCGCCAACGGCAACGTCGCCCTGCGACGGCCCATAAGGCGCAGTGATGATGCTGTCGTCAGACCTGACGCCGTAGGCGTCGTCCGGCGGCATCGTGTACACCCGGGTCTCCCCGACCTTGAGGCCGCGCACCGCATCGTCGAAACCGACGATCACCTGTCCGCTGGCGACGGTGAACTCCAAGGGCACCCGATCGGGCTGACGGGACGAATCAAACTCAGAGCCGTCTGCAAGGGTTCCCACATAGTGAACCTCGACGAGGTCGCCGTCCTGGACCATCAGACCTCCCGCAGCTTCATCCGCCGTCGAAGTAGTGGTTTCGTCGCCCGACGATGCGCACGCAGCAACGAGCATCGCCAATGCGACAACCAGGACGGGGAACGGGTGCTTAGGCATCGTCGGCTCCATGTCGATAACTAGGAGTAACGGAGCCTACGGCGTACCCTCAGGTAGCGATGAACACCACCACCGAACCCAGCGTGCAGGACCGCAGCACCGAAGCCGTGGCATTCATCGACGCCTGGCTCAGCGAGCACGCATGGTGGGCAGATGCTCGGTCCATCGACTTCGCTCTCGATGTCAGGAGAGTGCTCTCCGACGCCGAAGAAGCCGAGATCGAAGCGGACGACCTCACCTCAGTCGGAGCCTCCGACTAGCCAGACTGGCACGATCAAGCGACGCCTATCCTCGAGACATGGCCGCCGACTACCGTCCCCCTCTGCGTGATATCAAGCTCGTGTTACACCACGTAGCCGGTATCGAGGAGATCATCGACTACCCCGGCCACGAGCACGTCGACCTCGACACCATCGATGGCGCCCTCGATGAGGCCGGCCGCTTCATGGCCGAGGTCGTGGCCCCGACCAACCGGGTCGGCGATACGGTCGGATCCCAGTTCGCCGACGGCGCGGTGACCACACCCGACGAATTTCAGAAGGCGTGGAGCCAATACGTCGATGCGGGCTGGAGTGCGGTCAGCGGGCCACTCGCCTTCGGCGGCCACGGGTTCCCGGAGACCGTGGGCTTCGCCATCTCGGAGATGTTCGTCACCGCCAACCTTGCCTTCTCGCTCAACCCGATGCTCACCGGGTCGGCCATCACCCTGCTTCGCGACCATGGCAGCGACGAGCTTCGCCACACCTATCTGGAGAAGCTGGTCACCGCCGAGTGGACCGGAACGATGGTGCTGACCGAGCCCGAGGCCGGCTCCGACCTCGGCGCGATTCGCATGAGCGCCGCCGAGAACGAGGACGGCTCCTACCACCTCAACGGATCCAAGATCTTCATTACGTGGGGCGACCACGACCTGACCGACAACATCATCCATCTCGTCCTGGCCAGGCTCCCGGATGCGCCGCCTGGAACGAAGGGAGTCTCGCTGTTCCTCGTCCCCAAGTTCCTCGTCGACGACGACGGCGCCATCGGGGAGCGAAACCCGGTCAAGACGGTCAGCATCGAGCACAAGCTGGGCATCCACGGCAGCCCGACCTGCGTCCTCTCCTTCGAGGATGCGACCGGCTACCTGATCGGCGAACAGAACCAGGGCATGCTCTACATGTTCGCCATGATGAATCAGGCCAGACGGGAGGTCGGACTGGAGGGCCTCGGCATATCCGAACGCGCCTACCAGCAGGCACTCGCCTATGCCCAGCAGCGGGAACAGGGCCGGGCCGCCGGGGTAACACCGCCCGAGGTCTCGCCGATCATCGATCATCCCGACGTGCGGCGCATGCTGATGACGATGAAGGCATACAACGAGGCGTGCCGCGCTCTGCTCTACGACACAGCGGCCACCGCCGAGCGTTCGCACCGCCATCCAGACGCCGAGATCAGAGAGGCGGCGGCAGGCCGGGTGGCACTACTCACCCCGGTGGCGAAGGCGTGGTGCACCGACGTTGGCGTCGCCATGACCTCGATCGGAATCCAGGTGCATGGTGGTGTGGGGTACATCGAGGAGACGGGCGCCGCCCAGCACTACCGAGACTCCAGGATCACGCCGATCTATGAGGGCACGAACGGGATCCAGGCCGTCGATCTGGTGCAGCGCAAGATTCCGATGAGCAATGGCGCCGTCGTCGGCGCCTATTTGGATGAGATCGCTGCACTCGACGCCGAACTGGCCGCAGCAGGGGATGCTCGACTCGAGACGATCCGCGGCCGGCTCGACGAGTCGCTCGGGCACTTGCGGGCCGCAACCGCGTGGCTCCTGGCCACAGACGATCCGAACGATGCACTCGCCGGGGCCGTACCATATCTGGAGCTCTTCGGCGTCGTAGCCGGCGGCGCCTATCTCGCCCGGTTGGCGCTGGCCGCGCTCGGCTCCGACGACTCATGGCTGGAGGCGAAGATCGACACCGGCCACTTCTTCGCCACCAACATCCTCCCCCGCTCCGGAGGGCTCAGTGCAGCGGCAACCGCCGGCGCATCCACCCTGTTCTCCATCGAACCGGCCGACCTGGAAGCGACATGACCACCGAACCAAGCGAGCCCGGCGCTGCGTTCTTCGACCTCGACCGCACGATCATCACCGGCTCGTCGGTGTTCTCGCTCGGCTGGGCGGCCTACCGGGCCGGGATGCTGGCCAACCGAGACCTCGCCAAGGATGCGCTGAGCACCCTCGCGTTTGTCTTCGCCGGGGCCTCAGATGAGAAAGCCGAGGCAGTAAAGGGCCGGGTGCTCGGGGCCATCGCCGGGGTCCCGGTCGCCGACCTGGAGATGCTCGGCGAGCAGATCATCCCGAACCTCGAGGACGACGTTCGCCGCGAGGCGCGAGGCCTCATCGACCTGCACCACGCCGCCGGGCGCGACACCTACATCGTGTCGGCTTCTCCGATCGAGATCGTCGACACGTTCGCGAAAGCCATCGGGATGACCGGGGGACTCGGCACCGTCGCCGAAATCAAGGACGGCGTCTACACCGGCGAGCTTGCCGAGCCGTTCACCTACGGCGAGGGAAAGGCCGATGCACTGCGGCGGCTCGCCGAGGAGAAGGGATACGACCTCGACCTGTCATACGCCTACACCGACTCGGCCGGCGATCTCCCAATGCTCGAGGCGGTCGGTCACCCGGTTGCGGTCAACCCGGACCGGGCGCTCGAAGCCATCGCCAGCAATCGAGGCTGGCCCATCGTGGAGTTCAGCAGGACAACGAAGAAAGTGATCAAGCGAACCACGGCTGCCGCCGGGGCCACCGCGCTCGCCGCCGTCGCCTACGCCCTCGGGCGCGGCGCAGGCAAGCGGGCAATGGCCAACCGGAACCTCATCGAGCGGGTTCGGGGTTGATCAGCTCATTCCGGGGATGGAGGCGTCCTTACCCTTCCATCCACCGGTTGCCCACGTCCCGATGTCGACAAACACCATCATGGCGACGATGACCCATCCCCACGTGACCGTGCCGTCGTTCAGCCAGTAGAACAGGACGTACGTCAACGTCGTGAAGGGCAGGAAGATCAATCCCAAGATCGGGACGATGATGCCGTTGAAGGCGTCGCTCACCAGGTCGGTGAAGATCCACAGGAACCCGATCGTGAGCCTTGGCACGACCGAACCGGCAACGGCAAGCAGACAACATCCGCACGGCATCGAACGATCCTCCCCTCGGTCCCTGCGCCATACCCTACCGGGTTCGAGAGGCGGCCACCGGGTTGGTCCTCGTGGTAGCGGCCCAGCGGCGGTAGGTTTCTCAATGGACCATTCGGGTTCGATACCTCATTTATGACACCAGACCTCACCACAAACACGACCTTCTCCGATCTCGGCGTCTCCCAGGACCTCGTCGACGTGCTGACCGCTGGCGGGATCACCGATCCGTTCCCCATTCAGGCCATGACCATCCCCGATGGTCTCGCCGGCGTCGACGTGCTGGGCAAGGCCAAGACGGGGTCGGGAAAGACCCTCGCCTTCGGCTTGCCGATGGTCGAGGATCTGAGCAAGGCCAAGCCCCTGCACCCCAAGGCGCTGATTCTCGCTCCGACGCGGGAGCTTGCCCGGCAGGTAACCAAGGACCTGCGGCCCCTTGTGGTCAAGCGTGGGTTCGACCTCGTCACCGTCTACGGCGGATCTTCGATGTCGGATCAGATCACGGCGCTGGAGTCGGGTGTCGAGATGCTGATCGCTACCCCCGGCCGCCTGATCGACCTCATGGAGCGGGGGAAGGCGCGTCTCGCCGATGTGACCGTCGTGTGCATCGACGAGGCCGATCAGATGGCGGACATGGGTTTCCTCCCCCAGGTGCGCAAGATCATGGATGCGGTGCCCGAGGACCATCAGACGTATATGTATTCCGCAACCCTCGACTCACAGGTGCAGACCCTGATTGACCGCTACCTGACCGACCCGGTGAGCCACGAGGTCGAGTCGCCGACCGAGATGGTCGAGACGATGTCGCATCGCTTCCTCAAAGTGCACCACCTGGACAAGGCCAAAATGACCGCGGCCCTGGCGGAGTCTGCGGTCCGCACCCTGGTGTTCACCAGGACCAAGTGGGCGGCCGACGACGTCACCAAGAAGCTGAAGGCGCTCGGTGTCAACGCCGCTGCAATTCACGGCGACCTCCCCCAGCAGCACCGCGAAAGATCCCTGTCCCGGTTCCGCGACGGCAAGGCGGCCATCCTGGTCGCGACGAATGTCGCCGCCCGCGGGCTCCACATCGACGGTGTCGACATCGTCGTCCACTACGACCCGCCGGACGACCCGAAGACCTATTTGCATCGCTCGGGGCGCACCGCCCGCGCCGGGGAGGATGGCCTGGTCGTCACCCTGGTCGAGTGGGATCAGGTGAACGAGGTGCTTGGCATCCAGCGCAGGGCCGGGCTCAACGTCCCCATCGTCAAGATGTTCTCCAACGACGAGCGGCTCGCCGACCTGGCGTCCTGGGAGCCCCCCGAGGAGCTTGTCCCGTTCAAGCCCGGCTCGCAGAAGAAGCGTCGCCGCCGCCGCTTCTGATCGCGCCTTTCCCGTTCTTGCGGATCTGGGCCGCACATATGCGGCTCATGTCCGCAAGAATCGTCGGATGGAGACCCGACTTCCCGCCCCATCGCTGATCGTTCTCGTGGGGCCGTCCAGCGCCGGGAAGACCACCTGGGCCGCCGAGCACTTCGCCGCCAACGAGATCGTGTCGACCGATGCGCTTCGGGCCATGGCGGGGACCGGGCCCGACGACCAGGAGGCCGGGACGGCAGCCTTCGACCTGCTGGAATCCATCGTCGATGAGCGGTTGCGGCGCGGGCTGACGACCGTGATCGACACCCTGGGCTCGGATGAGAAGCGGCGGAGTAGCTGGATCGAGCGAAGCCACCAGGCAGACATGCCGGTCTACGCCGTGGTCTTTGACACGCCAAAGGATGAGGCGGAGCGGCGCAACTCCGAACGCGACCGGCCGCTTCCCAAGACGGTGCTCGGCAAGCAGTTCACCAGCCACAACAAGACGGTGAAAGCGATCGCTGAGGAGGGGTTCGACAGCGTTCTCACCGAGCAGCCCGTCGCCGTGGTCGCCCCCCAGTTCATCAAGGAGCAGCAGGAGGAGGAGGCGTCCGACACCGCGATCGGCCACACCTTCGGGCTCATCCTGAGCCGCTTCGACTGGCCGGGCGAGCGCGAGGAGCGAGCCGAGCAGATCGGTGCGATCGCCGGCCGCGCCGAGGCCGCCGGGTTCCGCGACCTGTGGGTCATGGACCACTTCCGGCAGATCCCCTCGGTTGGGAGACAGTGGGAGGATATGCCCGAGAGCTACACCACCCTCGCCTACCTCGCCGGCTTCACCAGCACCATCCGGCTCGGTGCGCTCGTCGCCGGGGTCACCTACCGCAACCCGGCACACCTGGGCAAGATCGTCGCCACGCTCGATTTCCTCTCCGGCGGCCGCGCCAACTGTGGCATTGGGGCTGCGTGGGACGAGGCCGAGCACCTCGCCTATGGATGGGAGTTCCCCGCAACGAGCCATCGTTACGACCTGCTCGAGGACACCTTGCAGATGCTGCCCCTCCTGTGGGGCAAAGGATCACCGAGCTTCGACGGGAACGTATTCCAGGCCGAAGAGCTGATCTGCTACCCGAGACCGATCCAGGATCACATCCCGATCCTGGTCGGCGGGAGCGGCGAGCGGAAGACGCTGCGCCTCGTCGCCGAGTACGCCGATGCCTGCAATGTGTTCGGCGATCCAGACCGGGTGCGTCACAAGGTCGAGGTGCTCGAGGCGCACTGCGTTGCCGTCGAGCGCGATCCCGACGAAATCGAAGTCACCCACCTCACGAATGTTGTTGCAGCAGCGGACCGCGCTTCGCTACGAGATCGAGTCGACGAGCTTCGGGGCCGCAACACTTCGGTCGAGGATTACTCACGCCGCAACAACGCTGGCCTGGTCGACGACCACGTCGAGCTGTTCTCCGCCTACGCCAAGGCGGGTGCCTCTCATTCCATTGTGGCCATGCCCGACGTCCACCTCGAGGGAAGCATCGAGGCGATTGCCGAGGTCATCGCCGCGTCTACCTAGGGTGGACCGCTCCAAACCGAGAGGAACGAAACATGGGGAATCAGTACGACGCCCAGCCCGAGCTCACCGTCGACCTCAACAAGACTTACGAGGCCACGCTGCACACTTCAGAAGGTGACATCACCATCGAGTTCTACCCCGCCGATGCCCCGCAGACGGTCAACAACTGGCTCTTCCTGGCCGGCGAGGGCTTCTACGACGGCGTCATCTTCCATCGCACGATCCCCGGCTTCATGATCCAGGGCGGTGACCCGACCGGGACAGGCACCGGTGGGCCCGGCTACCAGTTCCGTGACGAGGTCCACTCCAAGACCAGCTACGACCGAGGCACCGTGGCCATGGCCAACTCCGGACCGAATACCAACGGATCGCAGTTTTTCATCATGCACGATGACTACGGGCTCCCCAATGCCTACACGATCTTCGGGAAGGTCACCGATGGCATGGATATCGTCGACGCCATCGCCAGCGCACCTAAGGGGGCGCAGGACCGGCCGCAGGATCCGGTCAGCATCAACTCGGTGACGATCACCGAGACATAGCCGCGCCTGCTTCACTGACTTCCTCGCCACGAGGAGGACCGGTGAACGAGTCATATTGGGATCGACTGGCGGCAAAAACGCGCCCGACCGAGCCGCTGAAGACGATCGAGAATCCGATGGCGATCGTGTGGCTGGTGCTGGGCTCGGCTGTTGGCGCGGTGGTCTTCGCCGCCCTGTTCGCCGTCTTGCTCGTTGGCTTCGACGAGCAGACCGCGGCATTGGGCGCCGTTGCCCTGACCGTTGCCTACGGCACCGCCTTGATCTGGTTTGCCTCCACGGGAGGCGTTGCCGCGGCGTTGGGTATTGCGACAGTGGCGAGCATCGTTGCCCAGCTGGTCCTCCACGTTTCCCTCGGTGGTTTTGCCAACTCCGGTGCATTCATATTTTGGGGAATCACCATGACCTTCGTCGTCGCGCTGGTATTTGGCAGGCGTTCCGCGATCGTGGTCGGTGGCTACTACGTCGTGGTGGCGGTCGTGCTCGGGCTGTTGGAGCAAACACTCTCGGACAGCCGCGACGCACCAGAGGAGACGTTGTCGACGATGTTGTTCGTCACGGTGATGATCGGGAACCTCGTGTTGGTCAGCGCCATCTTTCTCTATCTGCTTGGTCGGTTGTTCTTTGAGCGAGAGCGGGCGGAGGGGTTGTTGCTGAATGTGTTGCCTGCTGCGGTTGCTGCCGAGTTGAAGGAGCACGGTTCCACAACAGCACGGCACTATGACGGGATCAGTGTCTTGTTTGCCGACATCGTCGGGTTCACTCCCTTGTCGGCTTCGATGGAGCCAGAGGAGATGGTCGCTCAGCTCAACGACGTGTTTACCTACTTCGACACCTTGGCGGACAAGTACGGGGTGGAGAAGATCCGGACCATCGGGGACAACTACATGGTTGCCTCCGGGGTCCCCGTCCCCAGAAAGGATCATGCCGAGGCCCTCGCCGGGATGGCCCTCGACATGCTCGAATACTCCCAACAGGGCCCTTTGTCGTTCCGAATCGGGATCAACTCGGGTCCAGCAGTCGCCGGGGTGATCGGGACCAAGAAGTTCCAATACGACATCTGGGGTGACACCGTCAACACCGCATCACGGATGGAATCCCACGGCGAACCCGGCCGGATCCAGATCTCAGAAGAGACCCATGAGCTGATCAAGGACACGTTCGCCACCACCCTGAGAGGCCGCGTCGACGTCAAGGGCAAGGGCACGCTCACCACGTACTGGCTCGAGCCAGCCCTGGAGCCGGCGAACCGGGGGCTGTAATCGGCGTACGACTCTGAAAAAGGGTGT
>Ga0255057_10000993_pt1 | contig 16412 bp, 17 predicted proteins | sample Cases_109_6_MG_FD_189022 | JGI IMG/M metagenome (GOLD analysis project Ga0255057, IMG submission 189022) | Seawater microbial communities from Amundsen Gulf, Northwest Territories, Canada - Cases_109_6 | ecosystem: Environmental > Aquatic > Marine > Gulf | place: Canada: Northwest Territories... | reverse complement strand
AAAAACCACGGATCATGGGAAGGCGTCGGACCATGACGTGATTTCAAAGGCGGGAGGGGCGTCGTTCACCGGACGGACCTTCGCCGGGAGTGTTCATGCGCGCTATCTCAGAGGCCGTTTGGTCGCCCGGGACGGTCACCCTGTCGATGGGCGGACGGGTCGAATCCTCCGGGCACCTGGAATGCAGCGGATCTGAGTCATTCTCTTTATGGTTGCTGGATGTGCTTCGAGAGGATGGCGTCGTGACTGCCAGATCCGGTTCGGTTCACCTCCGTCGGTCTCGGCTGGTGGGGCAATGCCTCGAGTGAATCCAGGCGCCCCGAAGCGGTAGCCGTTAGAAATCCTATTCAGGAGGAGACTTCATGAGAAAGCTGACGCTGGCAGAGGCCGACACAATCATCGATACGGCACTGGCCAAAGGACGTGATCTCGAGCTAGGAAAGCTCTCAGTGGTTGTGTTGGACGATGGCGGGCATCAGATCGCAATGAAACGCGAGGACGGGTCGGAGTTCATGAGGCCTCTGATCGCCAATGCCAAGGCCTGGGGCGCACTCGGCATGGGCCAGCCAAGCCGGTTGCTCCACGAAAAGGCGAAAAAGCTCCCGGTCTTCATCGGGGCATTGTCGGAGATCTCCGGTGGCCGGCTTGTCGCCCTTCCCGGCGGTGTGATCGTTCGTGATGCCGACGGCCACATCCTGGGTGCTGTCGGGGTGTCGGGTGATGTCTCCGAGCCCGATGAGGTGTGTGCTGTGGCGGGAGTGGTGGCTGCAGGGCTCGAGGCCGACATCGGCCAGACTTCCGAATGGAACCGGCCCTAAGTCGGTCTTGTGTATGGAGAGCTTCGCCCTCCGCAATTCGAACCATCGGATTGTGTAGAATGCACGAATTCCATGTGACGGTTCTGAAACTTGCGGATATCGCTGAAACGCGATCCCACCGGTTTCGCTAGTGTAATTTATCGCCTTCTTGAGGAGCTGGATGTCGCAGATAGTCCTTGATGGTGTTGGGAAGATATATCCGGATGGGACACGTGCCGTGGGGGACCTCGATCTGGCGGTCCGTGATGGCGAGTTCCTGGTTCTGGTTGGTCCCTCGGGTTGCGGCAAGACGACTGCCCTGCGCATGATCGCCGGCTTGGAGGAGATCACCGAAGGGACGATCTCGATTGGTGACCGTGTCGTCAACGATCTTCGACCCAAGGACCGCGATATTGCGATGGTGTTTCAGAACTATGCGCTGTATCCCCACATGTCGGTCCGAGACAACATGGCATTCGGTCTCAAGATGCAGAAGTTCAAGAAGAGCGAGATAAAGCGTCGTGTCGCCGATGCTGCGGAGATTCTCGAGATCACCGAATTCCTGGACCGAAGGCCGAAGGCACTGTCTGGTGGTCAAAGACAGCGGGTGGCGATGGGTCGGGCGATTGTCCGCGAGCCCGCTGCCTTCCTGATGGATGAACCGCTTTCGAACCTCGACGCCAAGCTTCGAGTACAAATGCGGGCAGAGTTGGAGCGCTTGAGCGCGAGGCTCGAGACGACAACTGTGTTTGTCACGCATGATCAGGTCGAGGCGATGACTCTCGGTGATCGTGTCGCCGTGCTCAGGCCTGTGTCCACAGCCCGTCCTTACAACCTGCAACAGGTCGGTCCACCGACCGAACTGTTCGACGCACCGGTCAACCTCTTCGTGGCCGGTTTCATCGGTAGTCCCGGCATGAACCTTCTTTACGGTGTTTTGGAGAATCGGGGTACTGACGTCTGGCTCAAGGCAGGCGAGTATGAGCTCAGGGTTGATAAGCGGTCGCTCGACTCACATCCTGGAATCGAGAAGAGGATGAACGAAGAGCTTGTAGTCGGGATCCGACCTCACGCCTTGGAAGCTGCAGCGGTGGCCGGAGCCGACGATGAGCTGACGATAACGGCCTTGGTGGAGGCCACTGAGAGGTTGGGGGCTGAGACTTTCGTGCACTTTTCGGGCAAGCGTCCACCAGTGGTGACGCCAGACATCGAGGAGTTGCTGGCGGACACCGAACAAACTGCGGAGTCGCTTGGCGAGACATCGCATTTCATCGCGAGGGTCAGCCCCGATGCACCAGTGACGAGAGGCGAATCGCTAGACCTGATCGTCGATACGTCGAAACTCCACTTCTTCGACTCGCAGACGGGCGATCGGATTGGCTCCAAGCAGACGGCATCTGCCTGATTTTCCTGCGAGGTCGACCTTCCTTTCCCGCCCAAAGCCTCCGATCCAGAGTTTGCTGCCAAGCAGGCACAGATTCTGGGACGATTCGAGACGATGGAGGCCGAACGGACGGCGGCCGCTCAGCGTTCGTAACCCGCCGTGGCCTCGAGCAGCCGGCTGAGAGCCGCCGCATCGAGATCTCCTAGCCCCTCCGCGACGGCTTCCTCATAGAACGGCAAGCTGGCGTCGAGCAAAGGGGTTGGGGCCCCGAATTCCCGACCAAAATCCCCGATCACGCTGATGTCTTTGATGAACATCTTCAACTTGGCAGCCGCCGGGTAGTCATCGGCAACGATCATCGGGCCGCGAATCTCAAAGATGCGAGAGCTTCCCACACCCGCAGCAATCACCTCGAGGATCTGATCGGGCTCGAGGCCGCCTTTCATTCCCAGCACAAACGCCTCCGCAGTGGCCAGGTTGTGCACGGAGACCAGGAGATTGGCTACAAACTTCATCTTCGATCCGTTTCCGAACTCTCCGAGCTCGAAAGTGACCTTGCCGAGTGCATCGAAGACGGGGCGGGCTCGGGCGAGGGCGTCGGCGTCTCCACTGGCGTAAATGGCAACCTCGGCGGCTGTGGCTTGCAGCCCTGTGCCGCTCACCGGAGCGTCGATCACCGAGACACCAAGCGACTCGAGGGCCTTACGGGCTTGCTGTTTCGCAGCCAAAGGAAAAGTGCTCATCTCGGCAACGATCAGACCCGGGTGGACCCCTGCGGCCAACCCGGTCTCCCCCTCGACAGACTCAACCAGAGCGCCGGTACTCGGCAGCGCAGTGATGACGAGGTCGGCCGAAGCGGCGACCTCGGCTACCGACCCCAGGGGCGTGCCTCCCAGGGCCCGCAACGCATCGTGGCGGGAATCGTCAACATCCCATCCCGTAACCGAGAAGCCAGAATCGAGGAGGTTCTTTGCATACGCAGTCCCCATGATCCCGATGCCGATGATGCCGATGCACTCCATGATCCCTCCCGCTGCGAGCTGGGTCTATTCAAGCCGCCTTCGTGGCCGGTTCGCCTGAGATGCCCGATCGATGTCGGCTTCGCCCGGCTAGCGCTATACGCCCAAAGGTCTATCTCTCCCGGTCTCAAGTGAACTGGAGTCTATGCATCAGTTGCCGGCTTCAAAGAGCCCGAACTTCCATGTCGGGTCGCCGGCGACCATGGTGCCTCCGAACTGTGATCGCTGGCCCATCGCACGTGACCTCTCCGAGGCCCTGGAACCCAGGGCCAGCTGTGAATCTTCCCAGCCGCTGAGCGCCGTACCCAGATCGTCTTCGCCGTCACGCAGTGCGTCTCGCAAAGCCCATGCATCAGCTGCCGCTTTGGCGGTGCCGGCGGCGACATGGGGTCGGGCAGAGAACGCAGCATCGCCCATCAAAAGTACGCGTCCAAAAACCATCCGGGGAACCTCAAGATCGAATATCGCTTGTATGAATGGCTGTGGAGTCGCCAGCACTACTTGGCGAATTGTCGGTGCCAGAGTGCCAGCACTCGACCTGAGCTCGGCGAGGTGTCCATCTCGTACGTATCCCGGGGGCACCGAAGCGGAGCGAGTCTCGCCGTGCCGATCGGTCATGAGATCCTCGAAATCCCCTCCGGCGGGATAGTTGCGGTACCACACGAAATTCTGGAGCCTTTCTCCAGGCCGCACGGAACCGTCTTCTCCGGGGATGGCGTATACGAGGATGTGGCCGGGACTCAACACCTGATAGAGCATCGATTCCGCCAGATCGGCGATGGCTTCCGCCGGCAGGTCGGCTTCGGCAGCTGTGCCTCGCCAGGCGACATAACCGGCATAGCTTGGCTGCGACTCGGGCAACAGCTGGTACCGGGCCGTCGAGGAGATGCCGTCGGCGCACACCAAAAGGTCGGCATTAGTGGCGCCCCCCTCTTCGAACCGCACCATAACGCCGGAGTCGGTTTGATCGAATCGCGTCATTTCTCGACCCAGGTGATACCGATCGGCGGGAAACGCATCGAGCAAAGCCTGATAGACGGTGTTCCAGGAACTGAAGCGGAAGTGGTCCGGGTCGGCACTCAGCTCTGTGCCGTCGGCGGCGACGTATTTCCACCAGGGCAGCTCGAGACTGACGCGATCGTCCTCGCCGCCCCGTTCGATGAAGTAGCGCTCGGTCATAGGAAGCACCACAATGCCGGCGCCGCGGGCCTCGAGAGTCGCAGCCGAACGCTCATAAATGTGGACGTCGAGACCCAGCTCGTAAAGCAGTACCCCGGTCGTCAACCCACCAATAGATCCACCGATGATGGCGATCCGCTGCGGTGAAGACATCTCGAGGTCAGTCGTCGAGCAACTCGACCGTCACGAACCTGAGTACTGTCTCACCGACGTTCTCTAGGTCGTGGATGAGCGCCGTCTCCGGAGTATGTTCCAGGTAGCTGGTGTCGCCAATGTGATAGTCGCGCACAAGTAGCGTGCCGTCGCTAAAACGCTGCAACCCCCGGCCTCCCTCCACGACTGTCCAGAAATAGTTGTGGGTGTGGGAATGGAAGGGACCTCGTTCGCCCGGCTCGAGCTTCACCTCCCAGACCTTGAGACGATCATTTTCGAACCAACGCGTCGTACCCACCGCCAGGTTGGTCGGCGCGGCAGCGAGCTCTTCGGCGAATTCGACCGGATCGAACGTGCCTTCCTCGACGCTTCCAGGACTCATGCGCGGATGCTAGGCATCGAGCAATCGGTGGGTAGCGTTCAACTAGGTCGACAGAAGGAGTGGCAGTGCTGATCCACAATCCACCGACGGTGGCCGGCCCGTTTGCAACGTATTCCCATGGCGTGGAGCTCGAGGGGCCGGTCCGGTGGCTCTTCGGCGCCGGTCAGGTTGGGGTGGAGCCGGACGGAACGATTGGAGAGGGCATCGAGTCACAGGCCGAGCTGGTGTGGCGTAACATCGGCGAGGTTCTTTCATCCGCCGGTATGGAGATCAGCGATATCGTGCAGCTGAACATGCTCCTGATTGATCGAGCCGACCAGCCCGCCGCCGCTGCCATGCGGGCTCGGGTACTCGGAGATCACCGCCCCGCCTCGACGCTCATGTATGTCGCCGGCCTGAAGGATCCGGCCTGGCGCATCGAGATCGACTACATCGCCGCCCGGTCGACAATCCCCCGGACGTAGAGCGCTTGCCCGGCGTGCTGCATGCTGTCGTTGATGACGCTTACCAGCCGCACCCCCGCCGACACGGGAGGGTCGTAAGAGCGGTCGATGATCCGTTCCAGTTCGATTTCATCGATGCCGGCCAAATAATCTCGGGTGCAGGCAAACACGGCGTCGTGATACAGCCCGAGCGTCGCCACAGAGTCGGGAACGACTTCGGCCACTTGCTCGGAGGTGTGCCCGTAGCCGGTGTTTGACGGCTCGGGCGAGGTTCCGAACCGGAGGTTCCACTCACCGGTGATCCATTCCTGCTCGCGTCCGGCCAGCTCTGCCACATGGTCGTCCTGGACTCGGGTGAGGTGCCAGACCAACCAGGCAATGGGATTGGCTTCGCGATCGAGTCGATGGGCTGCCTGCTCTGAAGTCAAGCCCTCGAGGACACTGGTCACCGCTTGTTGGATTCTCACGAATCCGTCCGTCAATAGGTCGCTGGAATCCATCGCGCTTCTCTCTAAATCGGAGCGGCCTACGAAAACCGCTGCCGAAGCCCGAGCCTATAGGATCATCCTCCAGCACAACGACGCACAAAGCGGGAAGGAACAGCGGTGACGGTGCACGCGTTTACCAGTCACAGGCGCCACGCGACCCCCACAAACCAGCAGGCAGCGGCAGGCGATCCACTGCAATGAACGACGAAGTCATCGACCTGGCAGGGGTGTCGGTAATCCGCGGCGGACGCCATCTGCTCGACTCAATCGATTGGCGGGTACGAGCAAACGAGCGGTGGGTGGTGCTCGGCCCTAATGGCGCGGGCAAAACCACCATGCTGCAAGTGGCTTCCACCTATATCACGCCCAGTCGCGGAACTGTTCGCCTCCTAGGTGTCGAGCACGGCAAGGGCGACGTTCGCCAGTTGCGGCGCCGAGTTGGGTACGCCGGGGCGGGGCTCGCCGACATGATTCGCGGATACTTGCGGGCTATCGAGATCGTCATCACCGGCAAGCATGCCGCCTTCGTGGACTCCCGCTGGCACGAGTACGACGAGCACGATTGGGAGATTGCCGAGGCTCGCCTGGGCAGGCTCCAGGCCGCCCACCTGGCCGAGCGCCAATTCGAGACGTTGTCCGCTGGCGAGAAGCAGCGGGTGCTGATAGCTCGCAGTCTCATGACCAACCCCGAACTGCTCCTTCTAGATGAGGCGACCACCGGGCTCGACTTGGGGGCGCGGGAGCGGCTCATCGCCTCACTCTCCGACCTTGCTTTCGACCCTCAGGGCCCAGCCGTGGTTCTGGTCACCCACCACGTCGAGGAAATACCGCCCGGCTATGACCACATCCTGATGCTCTCGAATGGAGAGGTGTTGGCCGACGGGCCCATTGAAGAAACCGTTACCGATGAGAGCCTTTCTGAGTGTTTCCAGTTGACCTTGCGACTCCAGCGCCACGAGGATCGGTATCGGGCCTGGTCGCCGAGCGAGAGGACGTAATGAGAGCAGTACAAGTGGTCGGAGCTTCCGAACTGGAGGTGGTCGAGCTTCCAACCCCGGATGCAGGCCCCAATGCGCTAGTGCGAGTCGCCCGGGCGGGATTGTGTGGCACCGACGTCAAAGTGTTCAAAGGCCAGATTCCCGGCCCCCGGCCGCTCGTTATGGGCCATGAAATGGTGGGAACCGTAATCGAGCAGGGAGCGCGCGGCCTGGTCGCTCCCGGCCAGCGGGTTCTCATCGATCCGGCAATTTCTTGTGGCTACTGCGACCTGTGTCGCAAAGGCCGCGGCCACCTATGCCGCAACGGGGGCCTCCTCGGCCGGGACAGCGATGGGGTATTTTCCGAGCTTGTGGTCGTGCCCGAGGAGAAGCTGCACGTCATCCCCGACTCAGTTTCCGATGCCGCTGGGTCGCTCTTGCAAGTGCTGGGAACGTGTGTCCATGCCCAACGATCGGTAAAGGTGTTCCCGTCCGACACCGTCACCGTGATCGGGCTTGGGGTGTCCGGCTTGCTCCATGTCCAGTTGCTGGCTGCCCGCGGCATCCAACGCCTGCTCGGGGTCACCCGGACACAGTGGAAGCTTGATTTGGCTCGCGACTTCGGAGCGGCTGCGACCGCAACGCCCGAAGACGCCCAGGCCGCGCTCGACGATCTTTCCGGTGGTCGGGGCGCCGACCTCGTCGTTGAGGCCGCGGGCGTTGAGGCGACGTTGAGCCAGGCAATCTCGCTCGCCGGGCTCGGCGGCGAAGTCCTCGTGTTTGGCACGATCACAAGTGGCGACAAGGGCCTGCCGTACTACGACCTTTATCACAAGGAACTTACGATCTACAACCCGCGGGCTGCCACCCCGGCCGACTATGACACCGGGGTCGATTTGGCGGCCAGCGGCCGGCTCCACCTCGAGGATCTGGTCACGCACACCTTTGCTGTTGAAGACGCCGCTTCCGCCTTTGAGGCCGTGCAGGATGGCTCCTCTTTGAAGGTTGTGATCGACTTCACCGGGTAGGGGAGCCGAGGCCCAGGGCTATGCGAACGGCTTGACCGGGTAGTCGGGCTCTTCGCCCGTGAGCACCTTGGTTATCTGAGTCGAGGCCTTGCGCTGAGATTCCTGCAGCGCCTCTTCGGAGTAGTAGGCCGCATGTGGGCTGGTCAGAAGCCCGGGCACCCCCTTGATGCGATCGGCTTCCAGCGGCTCCTGTTCGAAGACATCGAGAGCGGCAGCCCGGATCTCGCCCGACTCGAGTGCCGCGATGAGATCATCGAGAACGACCAAGGGCCCCCGCGACGTGTTCACCAAGACCGCATGGCTCGGCATGAGCGCCAGTTCCTTGGCGCCGATGAGGCCACGGGTATCGGGGGTCAGGGGAGCGTGCAGTGAGACTGCGTCGGACGTACGCAACAGTTCCTCGAGGGGGAGCAAAGGGGGAATGCCATCCGCCGACTCAATATAAGGGTCATGGCATACCACCGACATCCCCAGCGTGATCAAGGACTCAGCCAGTTTGCGAGAGATTCGGCCGTACCCGACCAGTCCGACGGTAAGAGTGGAAAGGCGGCGAATGGGCCGGAGTGATTCGATGCCCCAGCCGCCCGCCCGTACCGCCGCATCGGCTTCGGGGAGGCGGCGGAGCAGGCTGAGCAGCATGGCGAGAGCGTGTGCGGAGACTTCCTCGACGCTGTAGTCGGGCACGTTGGTCACGACGATGCCGGCGGCGTTGGCTGCTGCGATGTCGACGTTGTCGACCCCTATTCCATATCGGGCAATGATCTTGCAGTTCTCGAGCCCGGCGACGGTTTCGGCTGTGATCGGGAAGTAAGTGGTGAGCAAAGCATCGGCGTCGCGCCCTTTGGACAGCACGTCCTCGAGGGTTCCGCCGGCGATCTCGAGGCTTGCGTCGATCTCTCCAAGAAGTCTCTCCTCGAGGTCGGTGGTAGGGAACACCTGGTCGGTGATGACGACTTTGAACCTGCTCATTCGCTCTCTCTCAATGGGGGAGCCCAAACCATCCTGTGTACAATTGGCGACTCTTGAAGTGTTCCTCAAGCCTAGGAGAAAGCGGGTAACCAGTGTCCGAGACCGAGCCTTGGAAGTCCGATAACTACTTCTCCAGCCCCTGGAATTATCTCCCCGAGATCACCGACAGTTTCAACTTCAATCCTGAGCTCCAGGTCCACGACGTCACTTTGCGGGACGGAGAGCAGCAGGCCGGCATCGAATTCTCGACCGACGACAAGATTCGGATCGCCGAGGCGTTGTCGGAGGGCGGCATCCATCGGATCGAAGCGGGGCTTCCCGCCGTGTCTCCGGCGGACGAGGCCGCAGTTCGGGGCATTGTGAAGGCCGGGCTCGAGTCCAAGATCTACGCGTTCTCGCGCTGCATGCTCGCCGACGTGAAGCTGGCGGTCGACACTGGAGTCGAGGGTGTGGTCATGGAGATCCCCTCGAGCCATCACCTGATCGAAAAGGCATATCGGTGGGAGCTGGAGAAGGCAATTGAGCTTTCGATCGAGTCCACCCAGTACGCCCATGAACACGGTCTCCAGGTCTCGTTCTTTCCGATTGACGCCACCCGGGCGGGCATGGTCGAGTTGCTGGACGATCTCGAAGCCGTCGCCACTGCGGGTCATGTTGACACCATCGGGCTCGTCGACACCTTCGGAGTCATCTCTCCCCACGCCGTTGAGTTCTTTGCCCGCAATGTGCGCCAGCGCATCGACGTGCCGCTGGAGACCCATTTCCATATGGACTTTGGAATGGGTGTCGCCAACACCGTGCTGGCGGCTGCTCAGGGAGCCAAAGTCATCCAGACCACCGTTGCCGGCCTCGGAGAGAGGGCCGGCAATGCGCCAACCGAGGAAACGGTGCTGGCGCTGCTCACCATGTACGGCATCGACATGGGCATCAAGACCGAGAAGTTCTATGAGATTGCCCGCCTGGTCCTCGATCTGGCCGGCGTAGATCAGCCCTCGAATCGACCGATTACCGGCGAGCGGCTGTTCGAGGTCGAGTCGGGCATCATCGCCACGTGGGTCAACAACGTCGGGCAGGAGAACCTCACCGAAGCTTTCCCGTACCGACCGGAGCTGGTCGGGCAATCCGGGCCGCGCATTGTTCTGGGCAAGGGCTCCGGCCTCGACTCGATCGCGATATGGCTGGATCGCCTGGGGATCAAGTGGAACGAGACGTCGGAGGTGGACGAAATACTCAAAGAGGTCAAGGCGGCCTCTTTGGAGAAGCGAGAGACGCTTGACGAGGACGAGTTCGTGAAGATAGTGGACCAGGTGCTCCCGGGCCGTCGCTAGGCCGAGGCACCACGATAAGGAGAGAAATGAGAGAGGCATTCGGTGTTCTGAGCACTGACTGGAAGGAGGGGATCAACTGGGAGGCTGTCCGGCAGTGGCGCCTCAAGCGAGCGCACGATGCCATGAAACGCCATGGCCTGGGTGCGATGTTGCTCTTCTACGACGAGAACATGCGTTACGTGTCCTCGACTCTCACCCCGGGCTGGAACCGGCTGAAGCCCGGTCTGCGCTACGTCGTGATCACCGAAGGCAAGCCTCCCATCGTCTACGAGCAGGGCGACATCGGTTTCCACCTTGAAGTTCACAACCCCTGGATCCCCAAGGAGAACATCCGCTACTCATACGTGTGGATCAAAGGTGCGGTCGGACCGGCCGCAGATCAGCAGGTCGGCAAGTTCATGGATTCGCTCATGAACGATCTGGAAGAGGCCGGCGTGACGGACAAGCCGCTCGGGGTTGACTTCGTGGACATCAACATGGTCAAGGCATTCGAACAGCGCGGCATTGACTGGACCGACGCCATGTCGCCGATGATGGAAGCCCGGGCTATCAAGAGCCCGGATGAGATCAAGGCCTTCTCCATGGTGGGCTCCATCTGCGACTACGTTCACTATGAGATCACCAACTTCATCAAGCCGGGCATGACCGAGAACCAGGTGGCGGCTTTCGGTTTCGAGAAGCTCTACGCCATGCCGGGCATGGAGGACGTTGAAGATGTCATCGTGTCGTCGGGCCCGAACGCCTGGCCCAACTGGCGCAACTTCTCTGATCGGATGATTCGCCCGGGCGACCTGGTGATCATTGACCTGGCGGCTCTCACCTGGAACGGTTTCAAGAGCTGTGTGTATCGGACGTATTGCGTTGGTGGGACGCCGACTGCGGAAATGCAGGAAACCTATGATCTGGCTCACAAGTGGCTGTGGGACTCGATCGAGGCCACCGGACCGGGCGTCACCACCGCCGACGTCGCCTCGAAGTGGCCATCGGCCAAGGAAACCTGGGGCTATGAAGAAGAAGACCAGGCTGCCGCCAACTTCTGGGGACACGGCCTGGGCTTGGCCCAGTACGACCCGCCGGTCATCTCCCGCATCTGGTCACTGGACTACCCTGTAGAGATCGAGCCCGGCATGACGTTTGCGTTGGAGACGCAGCACGGGAAGCTACACGATCATGGCGTGCGGCTGGAAGAGATGCTGTATGTCACCGACACCGGTATTGAGATGGTCTCGACCTACAAGTCGCATGAGATCATCGTGACTGATTGACCCGAGACCCCATTCTCAACCTTGACGACCGCCGGGCACTCGAACCGGCCGTCGTTGGTGCCAAGGCTGCTTCCCTAGCAGCAGCCAAACGGGCCGGGCTTCCGGTCCTGGACGGCTTGGCGATACCTCTCGGTGCTTCCCTTGATGCGCTGGCTGCGGGCGCGGAGGCCCTAGAAGGAGGCAACTCAGGATTGGCGAGGGCGCGCGTTACCGGCATAGCGATGGATTCGATGTTGTTCGAGGGCGTTGCGGAACAAGCAGGCCACCTGGGAGGGCGGCTGGTGGTGAGATCGTCGGCTCCGGTCGAGTCGGAGGGTGTTTGGGCAGGTGCCTTCGCCTCCTATGCCGAGCTAGCTCCCGACGAGGTTGCTCTTGGAGTCAAGGGGTGCTGGGCCTCGGTGTTCGCTCCCGACGCATTGGGTCGAGCAAAGGCGTCGGGTCAGGAGCCACACCGTCTGGGTATGGCCGTGCTCATCCAGCCGGAGATTGTGCCCGACTTCGGAGGGGTCGCGACAGTCAGCGACTCGGGGACGGTGACGATCATCGCTACGACAGGGGCACCAGCCGCCATCGTGTCTGGCTGGGAGAGAGGGGTAGTGGCCGTGGTCGACGGCGAGGGGCCCAAGCCTGAGGCCGCTTCTGCCGAAATCGGCCGCGACCGGCTGGTGGCGATCGCCGACCTGGCCCGCCGCACTGCTGCACTCATCGGCATGCACCACATTGAATGGGCGGAGGCCGAGGGACGCCTTTGGCTTTTGCAAGCCCAGTCGGCCGCGCCTCGTCGGCCCCGTCAAAGCGCGCTGAGTTCCTCAGCCGGGAAGTATGACGAATCCGATCTGAGCGTGGAGGAGCTGACCCGGCTGGTCGATGAGGAGGGTGAGCGTCGCAAAGCGGAAGGCCGGCTCGGAATGACGAAATGGGAGCCGGCTCTGTTTCAAGCCGCTCTTTCCCAGAGCCCGACCTGGGAAGGAGAGGCCGCCGCCGGCGGGTGGGGCGCCGGGCGGATTCGCTTCATCCGAGATGCCGGCGACGCTGAGCACTTCAGGCCGCGTGAGGTACTTGCTGCCATGTACCCCCTCAACAACCTTGCCCCACTTCTGTGGGACGCGGCTGGGGTAGTCACTATTGGCGGCTCTCCCGGGGCGCATTTGTTTGAAGTGGCTGCCTGGCTGGGCCTGCCGGCCGTGTGCGGAGTCGATCTCGAGGCTGCCGCCGGGCTCGCAATGGACCAACTCCGGGACAACCGGTCCATTGTCGCGGCCGTAGACGGCGACGCCGGGACGGTGAATATCCTCCTTGCCGGCCCCTGAACTCTGGTCGGTGGCCTCTACTTAGGAGGGGTCTTTGGCACCAGGAAGGGCATCATTGAGCGCAGGTCGGCACCGACTTCCTCGATGAGTTCGCCCTGCTCGTGCGTGCGACGTGACAGCAGTTTGGGCGCACCCGCTTTGCCTTCGGCCAACCATTCGCGAGCGAACTCACCGGACTGGATCTCTTCGAGAATCTGCGCCATGGCCTTGCGAGTCTCGTCCGTGACCACCCGGGGCCCGCGGGTGTAGTCCCCGTACTCGGCGGTGTCCGAGATCGAATACCGCATCCACGACAAGCCGCCCTCATACATGAGGTCAACGATGAGCTTGAGCTCATGCAGGGTTTCGAAGTACGCCGACTCGGGCTGATAGCCAGCATCCACCATGATCCCGAAGGCCGACTTGACGAGCTCTGCGACCCCGCCACACAGGATGACCTGCTCGCCGAAGAGATCGGTCTCGGTTTCCTCCTGGAAGGTCGTCTTGAGCACACCGGCTCGGCCCCCGCCGATACCCCATGCATAAGAAAGCCCGAGGTCCCATGCCGCTCCGGTGGCATCCTGGTGAACCGCCAGCAAGCACGGAACGCCGGATCCTTCTGTGTAGGTCCGGCGCACAAGATGCCCCGGCCCCTTGGGGGCCACCATCACCACGTCCACACCGGCAGGCGCTTCGATCACGCCGAAGTGGATGTTGAAGCCATGGGCGAAGAAGAGCGCATCGCGCGGGGTCAGGTTGGGAGCGATCTCTTCGTGGTACAGATCCCCGGTCAGCTGGTCCGGCACCAGGAGCATGACAAGGTCGGCCTCCTGGGCCGCGACCGCTGGAGTCTCGACCCGCAGGCCGGCTTCCTCTGCCTGCCGCCGACTATCAGACCCTTCGCGCAGGCCAACGATGACGGGCACACCCGAGTCGAACAGGTTGAGAGCGTGGGCATGGCCTTGGCTCCCAAATCCGATGATGGCGACCGTGCGGTTCGTGATGATGCCGGAGTCGGCGTCACCGTCGTAGAAGACTTCGGCCATGTTGCGTTCCTTTTCTCTGACCTACCGGAAACCACGAGGGTAGCCATCCGGTTTCCGTCCAGAAAGCGAGATCGCATAAAGGAGAACTTGATTACGTACCGGAGGCGTTGCCGTGGAGCTGGAGGGCTTTGAACCCTCGACCCCTTGCATGCCATGCAAGGTCAGGGGGTCAAGCCGTGACAGGGATGCCTCAGAAAACCCTGCCACTGGTTACTTTCCAACCGCTCACTGGTCAGTGTCGTCATACGTGCTTGTGTTCTTCTGTGTCCGATTTGTGTCCAGTCGTTGCCAGGGTGTGGGTGACCCGGTTCGCTCTCATCAGCCGAGGACCGTCGAGTTCTCCCAGCACCCAGGACACCGTATTGCGAGCCACCCCCAACCTGCGAGCGATTGTCTTGATCCCCAGACCCTCAGCCCTATACAGCCGACGAATCTCGGCCCAATCTTTCACGTCTAACAATCGCCAATCCTCCTGACCAGTATCCAGCCAGGATCGAACATCCAGCACTACCAGTAGTGGACCCGACCAGGAGTGGGGTCAAAATTCGGGCGATGATAAGGGGTCAGTATTCACCCGGTGGCGACAGCAAGAAGCAACCATCAGTCGGCAGTCGGCAGGAAGCAGGAAGCAGGAAGCAGAATTCTTGCCTATTGCTTACTGCCTATTGCCCTTGATCAGCAGGAAGCAACCGCCAGTCGGTATCAGCAGTCGATGAGTGCTGCCTCAACCTCGGGGCGGGAGTGGCCGAAAACACTCCTCATGGGTACCGCCCGGCTGAATTTGCGCCACAATCTCCGTCATCGAATGCTCGCCGGATATGGCGGGGCGCTCGGCTTCGCCATATCCGTCTCGCTCGGCTGGTGGGCGTTTGGTCGGGCCCTGGGACACGGCGACGTGGCCTCGGCTCCCCTGCTCTTGCTGGTTTTACTGGGGGCCCATCGCCTCGGAGGAAACTCAATACGGATGACTCGCAACGCATTCGTATCGCCCGAGATCCTGGTTGAGGCCAACCGACTGGTGATCGACGATCCCACCACTCTGCTCGGCCCCCAGTCCATTCCCTTCGACCTCGTCCAGTCGGTCCATATTGGCCCCGAAGTCGCTGGTTGGCTTGTCGGCTCCTACGCCAGGATGGCCGGCAGCGTCGAGACCCAGCTCGGCCGCTATCCGCAGCTTCCCAACCTGCTGATCGTCCTCGGCCAGCCGGTGTACGTCAACCAGGCCCGGCGGGGCATGTTCCGGTTGTGGCACCTATCAGCTCCACCTCGCCCCACGAGGGTAACGAGGCGAATCTGGGCCACGGTTGACGACCATGATGCCGCCTACCTGGTTTTCGCCGACAGGGGCGTTGAGCCCAATTGGGCCACCCCAGAGCCCTCTCTCCCGGTCTGGGATTAACCGGACAACTAACCCTGTCACTAATGCCCCGACCAGTAACGTTTGCCACTGGACAGAGGACTAGCGTGTAAGGGTTATGAGCCCCTACCAGACCGGTGAGCCCGAGCTCGACAAACTCATCAGTGAGCTCGTTAGCGAAGCAGGCGGCGGAAAGAACTCCGACCTGGTTCAGGAGATGATCATCACGGCCTTGAAGCTCCTGCGCGATGACGCAAATCGCGGTGACGTAAAGCTCGCCAACGCCGCGCTCAAAGAGATGCGTTACCCGTTCAGAGTCTTCTCCAGTTTCAAAGATGTGCGCAAGGTCAGCATCTTCGGCTCGGCGCGGACCCCCTCCTCATCCCCTGACTACAAGATGGCGGCAGAGTTTGCAGGGATCATGACCCGCGACCGCAACTGGATGGTGATCACCGGCGCCGGTCCGGGCATCATGGAAGCGGGCAACGAAGGTGCCGGCAGCGAGCGCTCCTTCGGAGTAAACATCCGCTTGCCTTTCGAAGCAGACGCCAACCCTCACGTGCTCCCCGACCGCTTGCTCAACTTCAAATACTTCTTCACCCGCAAGCTCATTTTCGTCAAGGAGTCCCATGCTTTTGCCCTCTTCCCAGGAGGGTTCGGCACGATGGACGAAGCCTTCGAGGCCCTGACGCTGATCCAGACCGGCAAGAGCCAGATGGCGCCGGTGGTGCTCATCGAGTCGGAAGGTACCGGCTACTGGGAGACCTGGGAGCAGTTCGTACGCGAAGACCTGCTGGGGAACGGGATGATCACCATCCACGATATGGATCTTTTCACCCACGCCCACGATGTCACAGAAGCGGCAGACGCCATCTGCGATTTTTACGGCAACTACGACTCGCAGCGCTACGTTGATGGGAAGTTAGTGCTTCGCATGCTGCGGGGCCCGGATGAGGCGATGGTGCGGGACCTCAACGCCGAATACGGTGACATCGTGGTGTCAGGAATAATCGAACGAATTCCCCCCACCGAAGCCGAGGTGGCCGACGAGGACGCCCCCGGCCTCGACCGGATCTGTTTCGAATTTGACAGGCGCCATTTCGGGCGCCTGCGCCAGCTGATTAATCAGCTAAACACCCTCTAGTGTCCTGCCCGGTAGGTTCGCTTGCTATTTCGACGAGCCATCGTCATTCCTGGCAAGGACGCAGGACGAAGGCATAGCGGGGCTACGTCAAGGACGAGGACGCCGCCAGGGAGGACGATGGCCGTTGAAATACGAGCACGACTTGCCGGACAGGACGCTAGGGC
>Ga0255057_10000992_pt1 | contig 16414 bp, 15 predicted proteins | sample Cases_109_6_MG_FD_189022 | JGI IMG/M metagenome (GOLD analysis project Ga0255057, IMG submission 189022) | Seawater microbial communities from Amundsen Gulf, Northwest Territories, Canada - Cases_109_6 | ecosystem: Environmental > Aquatic > Marine > Gulf | place: Canada: Northwest Territories... | reverse complement strand
GTATCGGCCGCTCTCGCCAGAAGAACGAACTCATCTAAGTTGATGTTCTCGGTGTAGACGGAGACGATGTGGCCGACCAGAAGCGCCAAGAGGAGCGAGGCAAAGGCGAGCTGGCCCGGCGAGGGCCGTCGGGAAGTCACGAGCTGACGGGCAACCCGGGCGCTCAGCGGGCTCAGGTCAGTAGGCCCCTCGACCGCTCATCACGGCCGAGATGGTCTTCACGAGGATGTAGAGGTCCAGCCAGACGGACCAGTTCCGGATGTAGTAATGATCGGAGGATTCCTGAGCCGCTACGTCGCTGTCGCCTCGCAGCGTGACTTGCCAGAGACCCGTCACGCCGGGCCGGACCAGCTGGCGACGCGCTCGGGTGCCGGGCGAGAAGCGGTCAAGATGGTAGTCTGGGAACGGGCGCGGCCCGACGAGGCTCATATCGCCGCGCACGACACTCCACAGCTGCGGAAGCTCGTCAAGGCTCCAACGCCGGAGGAACACCCCGACGAATGGTATGACACGAGGGTCGGAGCGCAGCTTGAAGCCGCGTTCCCATTCGTCCCTCATGACGGGATCGGAAGCGAGATGAGCTTCAAGCTCTTCGTGCGCGTTGGGCTGCATGGTGCGGATTTTCGGAACGCGGAATCGCCGTCCCCGGAGGCCAATACGCTCCTGATGGAAAAACACGGGTCCCCGGCTTGCGGCCCTTACCCACGCGGCGCAAGCCAAGATCACGGGGCCGAACAAGACGAGGCACAGCGCGCCGATTCCGAGATCGAGCGCTCTCTTGACCCAACGGTTCCGACGCTCGAGCAGGTTGTTCGAGAACTCCACGCCGAGGACGCCGCCCAGGTTCCTGATCTGCACGCCCTCCACCGGCAATGCTCCATAGCTCTGGATCACGAGAAGGTGGCGAAAGTGTTGTTGAAGGGAGTCCAGCTCTGAGCGGCCCTCAAGGCTCTCGGGGTCGATCACCGCGACCGAGACGCCTCTTCCAGCCACGTCGGCGGCCCGTTCCAGCCCTCCCAGAACCGGAAGCCCCGAGATCTCGGACGGGCCTTCCGCTGCTACGTGGGAAAGCATCCCGACAGGGCGATATCCGAGAAGAGGAGAGTTCTGGAGAGTCGAAACGGCCCGAAGAATGCTGCTGCCCTCGCCCACGAGCACCACGGGTTGGTGCCACCAGGCCCACCGTCGGGTGATTGTCAGCGTCAGGTAGCGGAAGGCGGGCACGGCGACCAAGGCGAGTAAGAAGGCGATGCCGAACGTCATTCGCGAATACTGGTGAGGCAGCTTGAACGCGAAGCTCACCGCCGCCAGGATGGTGAACGAGAAGAGCGTGACGAGCGAGAGGCGGCGAAACGCCTCGACCGGTCCGAGTCCGAAACCGGGGTACAGACCGGCCTGGGCATATCCGAGGATGAACAGCGCGAGAAACGGCCACAGCTCCAGGTACATTCCCGCGCCCATGTTTCTCACCGGGAGCGCCCACAGCACGTACGCTGCTGTTCCCGCGACAATAAGAGCTGTCGTGTCGCCCATAATCAGCGTGGCAACTCGCGCGGGCCGTGTCCACCATGCAGCGGCGACGAGGGGCAGTGGTGGGTCGTCGCCGGAGGTCTTCGACTTGGTCTCCTCAGTAGACGCTCCGGCCGAACTAGGCAAGTTGACGCCTCCCGGTGAGGCCGGCTCCGCTAGTTGCTGCTCGCGGTGCGGTGGTGGATGGAGACTCGACCTCAACGAGCAAGAAGCCTGATGGTCAAGACAGAATCAACTGACGAACGCCGGCAGGCGTTAAGCAAGGTCGAGATCCTCGGTGTGTTGGTGACGGCCATCACGATTCCCGAGCTGCACGAGCGTCTGCGCTATCATATCGAGCGCGGCCAAAAAGCCCTCGTGCTGCATGCCAACGTACACTGTCTGAACATAGCACGGGAGCAAGATTGGTACCGAGCCTTTCTCAATAGAGCGGACATCGTTTTTTGTGATGGCGTGGGAGTCCAGCTCGCCGCGCGGATATTGGGACACCGAATCCCTCAAAGGATCACGTACGCCGACTGGATGTGGCAGCTAGGCCGTCTTGCCGAGAGAAATGGGTATTCGTTGTTCTTTCTCGGCGGCCGGCCGGGAGTAGCTGATTCTGCTGCGCGACACCTGGTCCGGCGCTTCCCTCGGTTGAGAATCCTGGGCTCGCACCATGGCTATTTCGATAAGTCGATGGACAGCACGGAGAACCAGGCGGTGGTTGCCAAGATTAACGCCTTGAAGCCGGACATCCTGGTAGTCGGGTTGGGAATGCCATTACAGGAGAAGTGGCTCAAGGAGAACTGGGAGTCTGCTGAAGCGAGCGTGGCACTGACCGGCGGCGCCGTCTTCGATTATGTCTCGGGCCGGTTGCGCAGAGCGCCGAAATGGATGACCGAGGCGGGTCTTGAGTGGCTCGGTCGTCTTCTGATCGAGCCGCGGAGGCTGTGGCGGCGGTACCTGGTCGGAAATCCTAAGTTTTTCTGGCGAGTGATCCGACAGCGCATGGGTCCGACGCGAGCGCGCACGCCCGAATGAGGGCGGATGTGGGTGGTTTGGAATTTCGGTTCGGCTGAAGGCACAACCCTGCTACCGCGCCGCTCGCCTGATGGCCCTGATGACCACATCCTGTGCGGCCTCTTCCAATCCCGTGGAACACGGCAAGCTGATCGCGTCCCGGTTCAAACGGTCCGCTACGGGGCACGCACAGGCAAAACTCTCGCGATGCGCCGGGCTTCGGTGCAGTGGTTGCCACAAAGGCCGCGCTTGGATGCCCTCGGCACGGAGGCTCTCAGCGAGTTCCCTACTAGTACGCCCGAACAGCTCCGGGTCGACCAGCGCCGTGTACAACCAGAAGGTGCTGCGTGCCCATGGGGCTTCTCGCGCCGGCGTGACTCCTGGGATGAGACCGAGCTCCTCCGTGTAACGCCGAGCGATTTCTCGTTTTCTCTCGACAAACTCGGATAGCCTCTCCAGCTGCGCGCACCCAATGGCAGCCTGCACGTTCGTGAGACGATAGTTGTAGCCGACTTCGTTGTGCACGTACTCGAAAGGGTCGTCCTTGGCCTGTGTGGAGAGGTAGCGAGCACGATCGGCAAGCTCGCGATCTGCGGTGGCAAGAACGCCCCCTCCACCGGTGGTCACGATCTTGTTTCCGTTGAAGCTCAAAGCTGTCAGGCTGCTGATGCCGCCGACTGGTGCGCCTCGGTACTGGGCCCCAAGAGATTCTGCGGCGTCTTCGACGACCGAGAGTTCGAAGCGACGGGCGATCTCGTGGATGACATCCAAATCACAAGGATGCCCTAACAAGTCCACCGGCACGACCGCCGCTATGCGCCTGCCCGTATGCCGATTCCGTATCCCGTCGTCGGCCGGCTCACAGTCCGCGCTCAAGAAGCAGGCGAGCTCGTCCGGGCTTAGCTGCCAGCAATCCGGATCGACGTCCACGAAAACCGGAAACGCGTTCAAATAGCGAACGGCATTGGCCGGAGCGACAAACGTCAACGACGGCAGGACGACCTCATCGCCCGAGCGCACGCCCGCGAGTTTCAATGCTATGTGCAGAGCCGCCGTTCCGCTGGACATTGCCACCGCGTACTGGGCGTCGACGGCTCGGGCGACGTCCTCCTCGAATCGTGTGACGTAGTCTCCGACCGATGATATCCAGGCCGTGTCGAGGCAGTCTCGGACGTACCGCCACTCAATCTCAGAGAGGTTAGGAACGCTTAGCGGAATCAGCCCCGCTGAGGGCGGCGCTCCAGGCTCGAGGTCAGATTGCATAGACGTCGGGTGGATACTGATCCAGGTGAGCGGCCATCCATTCCGCCGTCCGGGCCAGGCCTTCGCGAAGTGTCACTTCAGTCCGCCAGCTGAGAAGGTCCGCTGCCAGCGAGGAATCGGATTGAAGCGCCATGACTTCACTCTTGTCCGGTCTCAACCGATCTGGGTCCTGAACCGCGGCGGCCTGCACGCCGACCGCTTTGCACGCGAGCTCAAAGACCTCCCGCACCGATGGGCTGAGTCCCGTTCCCAGCTGGACGATCGCACCTTCGACGTCGGCTGCCAGACCGATGGATAGGAATGCGCGTGTCGTATCGCTGACAAAAGTAAGATCACGCCTGGTCTCGAGGTTTCCGAGCGCGACCTGCGAACGACCGTGCAGGAGCTGCGAGAGGATCGTGGGAATGACCGCGCGAGCTGATTGTCTCGGGCCGAAGGTATTGAACGGTCGCAAGATTGCCACCGGCAGATCGAACGAGCAGTGGTATGCCTCGCAGAGCTTGTCTGCGGCGATCTTGCTGGCGCTATAAGGAGACTGAGCCTTCAGAGGATGAGACTCTAGAATCGGCAGAACATCAGGGGTACCGTAAACCTCGCTCGTGGAGGTGTGCACAAGCCTTCTACAACTGCTTCGCCTAACGGCCTCCAACACGTTCAGTGTGCCACGCACGTTGGTGTCCACGAAAGATGCCGGCGCTTGATAGCTGTATGGGATGGCGATGAGAGCGGCGAGGTGGAAGACAGAATCGACGCCTTCGCAGGCTCGTTCCACTAAGCGCTCGTCCCGAATATCTCCGGGCCATAGCTCAAGCTCCCGACGAACGCTCTCGTCGAGGTCGTTCAACCAACCGTATTGGGCTCGCGAATTGTACAAACAGAAAGCCCTAACCTCGGCGCCAGCCGAAACGAGCGCTTCCGCGAGGTGGCTTCCTATGAAGCCGTCAGCGCCGGTGACGAGGACACGTCGATTCTGCCAGTTCACTTAAGCCCTCGCGCCGCACGAAGCTCGTTGGGATGGCCGATGTCCGACCACTCGTCTTCGATGAGGTGAGCACCGACTGGCCTTCCCTCCTCCAAACACCGCAGGATCAAGGCGGTCATCGGGTATTCTTGATTCGATGGCACCAAAGACACGGTCTCGGGAGAGACTACGTAGATCCCCGCGTTCACCAGCAGTTGCTCGGTTGGCTTCTCCTTGAAGCCCAGGAGACGATCCTCGTCGACCTTCGCGACACCATACGGTATCTCGAGCGCATGCGGGCGCAGCCCGCAAGTAGCGGCGAAGCCACCCGAGTCATGAAACTCGAAGAGCAGGGCCAAATTCGCCTGGGTCACGAGATCGCCGTTCATCACCAGGATAGGTGCCTCCGGGACGGCAGGAAGAAGTGAGAGTGGTCCCCCGGTTCCCAGCGGCGTCGTCTCTCGAAGGTAGTCGATGCGACATCCGAAACGCGTCCCATTCTCGAAGTGTTCTTCAACCACGTGGGCGAGGTGGTTGACCGCCAGAAAGACCCGGCGGATGCCGAAACCGACGACATGCAACACCAAGCGCTCCAAGACTGGCCGTCCTGCGACCTGAAGCATCGGCTTCGGCGTCGTCTCGGTCAGCGGCGCCAGGCGGCTTCCCTTTCCTCCCGCGAGGATGACGGCCCAATTGGGACGCTCGGCAGCTCCGATTAGCTCCTTTAGGAGGTGTAGGCCGATCAGCCGTCCGTGCTCGTCGAGAACGGGTATCTGGTTGATGCTCCTGGCCCTCATGATGTCCAAAGCCGCTGCCCGGTCCGTCGCGGAATCGACCCAAACAAAATCCTCGTTCAGGGCAGACTGGAGGCAACGGTCGCCTGGACTGGCTCCGCTCAAGAGGGCCCGTCGGATGTCGCCATCCGTGAGCGTTCCCAAGACCTTTCCGCCATGGTCCCGCACGAAGGCGATTCCATGTCCGCAGCCGTTGATTGTACCCATCGCCTCGAGAAGCGTGGCGTTATCGGCTATCGTAATCTGGGATAGCGGACTACTCACTCTCGCCTCTCCATGACTCTAGCGGGCACTCCCACGACGCACTCACCCGGTTCGACGTCGCGTACGACTATCGATCCCATGCCGACGAGTGCCTTCGCGCCGACCACGCGGTGATCACGCACGTTGGCACCGAGTCCTACAAGAGCGCCGGTGCAGACTCTCGCCCCGCCGCCGACGACCGCACCCGGGCCGAAGATCGAGAAGTCTCCGGCGTCTACGTCGTGTTCAATGATCGCACCCGTGTTGATTACGCAGTGCGCTCCAATACGCGCCCGGGTCTGCACCATGGCTCTTGCCATAACCACGGTACCCGCCCCTAGAACGGCGCCGGGTGATACCCAGGCCCTTGGGTGCACGACAGTTGCCCACCCCGCCGCCGGCTCGAGACGCTCGACCAGTCCTTGCCGTTTGTCCTCAATACGGACGGCGCCTACGCCAAGGACGGCGAGCGCTTCTCGGCTTTCCTCCAGTGCATCATCCCTTCCGAGCCATGGGATCCCGAGGTCATGAGTCATGCCTTCAGCTGGCTCAGGGGCGACAAATCCGAGCACCTCGAAGCCGGCGGCGAGGGCAGTCTCCGCCACAACGCGAGCGTGCTCGCCGCCGCCTACGACAACGAGGGCGCGACGCATTCCGACCAGTAGAAGAGTTTTCGTGGCGGTCGAGGTGGCTGCCAGTCGCGGATAGCGGCGACAACGCGCGGTGCTGCAGCACCTGCTGGAAACAAGGGCTCTTGGCGCCGGACCTCTTCGCGCGCTGCAGGATCCAAGGAGGCGCGCAGCGCGTCCGCGATCGCTGTGGGCTCGGCAGGTACATGAAGTGTGCTCGGGTGTCGAAGCCGGCCTTTCTGCCGGGTCCCCACATCGATCGAAGGAACCCCCGCTGCTGGCGCCTCGATGATTGCGCTGGACGAGTTACCGAGTATTGCGTCCGACAGCTGGAGGAGGGCCCAATAGCGCCGCTCCCCAAGTGCAGGCAGCAGCTTGGCGGCTGGCTGGTTCTCCACCCAGCGACGCCAGTGTGCCAAGATAGCGTCTCCCCCCGTGTCAGCGTTTGGCTGCGTGATGATGTAGGTGGCCGGCACAGTCTCCATAGCCTGCGAAACGGCAACGGTCTCGGCAGCAGGGTCCGCCTCTAGCGTGGCGGCATGCATGGTGACCAGAATGACCGGTGACTCAAGCCTCAGCCCGAGATCCTCTTCAAGCGCTCGTCTCCCCGGCAAATCCGAGCGATACATGTTGTCCAGCCCAGGAGCGCCAACAACGACCACGTTTTCCGGAGCCTCGCCCATCTGCCGGACACGCCGGGCGTGGAGCTCGTGGCTTACGAGGTGTAGGTGGCTCAGCTTGGTGAGGGCGTGGCGCTGAGCGTTGTCGATGGCTCCCTCGGACTCCTCGCCGCCATGGACGTGAACGATCGGAACCCTCTCAACGGTTGCCGCCAGACCGGCAGCGAGCGTCTCAGAGCGGTCTCCAACAAGGATCAGCGCATCGGGTCTCTCAACGGTCAACGTGTCACCGACAAGCAGCGCTGCGCGAGCCGCGTCCGCGCAAGGCTCGGGTGGCTCGTCAAGGAAATTGAGCTCGTGATGCACCACGAACCCGTCGCCTCGAATGACATCGATCGTCTTTCCAAACCGCGCCGACAGGTGCATGCCGCCGGCGAGGATTATCAGCTCGAAGTCGGGGGCGTCTCGAAACATCAGCAAGGAACTCCGCAGTATGCCGTAGTCCTGCCGTCCGGTTGTCAGCACGGCGACGCGTCGACTACGCACCCAGGTCCTCTTCCTTCAGCATCTGCCCCTGTCGCAACGGCTTGACGAGCGAGCGCCCCAACAGATCAGCCAACTTCGAGGGCGGAATACCATCCCCTGGCCTGAGTGGCAGAAGATCCGCATCGGTCAGCACGTGCCCACGTGAGAGGTCGGCGGCGGCATGGAGACTTCGACGCACGACCGAACGCAGCGGCAACTCGGCGGGCGCGGGGAGCTTCTCGCCTGTGCCGAACGCGGCCTCCACCGCGCGGACGGCATTGACCAACTCGCCAAGCTCGGCGGGTTCGAGTGAGCATCCGTGATCCGGTCCCGGAAGTTGCTTGTCCAGAGTGAAGTGCTTTTCGATTAACTGGGCGCCCATCGCTGCCGCCGCGATACTGATCTGAACACCGAGCGTGTGATCGCTCCAGCCGACGGGCACCTCAAACGCTGACCGCAGCGTTTCCATCGCTCGTAGGTTGCTCTCCGTTGGAGCTGCCGGATAATTGGTTACGCAGTGCATCAGCGCGAGTGGCGGCGACCCGTTGTCGCGAAGCACGTCGATCGCCAGGCCCACCTCGCTCAGCGTAGCCATGCCCGTCGAGAGGAGTACCGGCTTCCCTTTTTGGGCGACCTTAGCCAGAAAAGGATGATTCGTTATCTCACCCGACGCGATCTTGAACGCCGGAGTGCCGAGGCGTTCAAGAAAATCCAGGGACGCCTGGTCGAAAGCAGTGGACAAGAAGAGAAGCCCTTGCTCATCCGCATGCGCCTGGAGTTCCTCATGCGCGTCTCGGGGCAGCGCTAAATGTCGGAGCATCTCTAGCTGGCTCTCTTCGCCCCCGGTCTCTTGATACGACGCCTTCTTGGCGCCGGGAGCGACCACGAACTCAGGCGCGAAGGTTTGAAACTTCACCGCGTCTACGCCGGCCGCCGCCGCCGCCTCCACGAGGCGATGGGCCATCTCTACATCACCGTTGTGGTTGACTCCCGCTTCGGCTATCAAAAAACACCGTGCTCCCGTCCCGAGACGGTGCTGGCCGATTGCCAACATCGGGGTTGTTCTAGCTCGGAGAAGCGCGTCTGCAAGCGCGAGGTCATCTTCGGTGTCGATGTCTACGGACCGGTTCTTCGGGAGAACGACGCCTCTCGTAAGTTCGGGAACGACGAATGCCCGCTTCTCTCTGAGGAAGGAGACCGCACTTATGTACACAGCCCCGGATAGGAAGAAGGATTGAGGGAGGTGCTGCCGACGAGCCAAGGGGCCCGGATCATCTGAGCCCCGCTCCAGAAAACCTCGAGCGTTGAGACGCATGGATAGAGCGGCGGGCTTGCCTCTTGCGACCGAGGCAACCGAGAGACACCCCTTCTGGCGAAAGGCGTTCCAGCAGTGCTGAATATCTTCGGCGGTACGGAGGGGCGAGGTGGGTTGAAGCAGGATGACGGCGTCCCCACTACCGTACCGCGCGTCAGGCCGTTCGAGCGCGTGGAGAACGGAGTCGATGATCGGGACAGCATCACCGGCGAGCTTCGCCGGGCGAAGGAACGGGACGGGCACACCCCAACGTTCGGCTTCTGCGGCGATTTCCGGCGAGTCAGTGTCGACGACCAGCCGCGATTCATTAAGAGAGGCGAGCCGCTGAAAACCACGCGCGGCTTCTATCGCTCTCGCGACGAGACTTGAGCCGCCTGCCGGTAGCAAGTTCTTTCCCGGAAGCTCTCGCGAGCCTCCGCGAGCAGGGATCAGGATCAGAACACGCAATGGCGGGGAAACTCTGCGGAATCGGCTCGGACCATCTTGGATCGACAGCCCTGAGCTCGGGGTTGATTCAAGGCGGCGTCCGTCGCTCACTGCACATACGTGTCAAAATATGGTGACCGTCGGTTGCTGCAACTCGGATGTCCAGAGCTCGGAGCAAGCGGAGAGACGGCTCACGCCGTCGGAATGGGGTCAATGAACCAGAGCTTGAGCGAAGATGGTGGCGACGCCCATCCGTAACGTGATGGGCGCTCCGGTGGCTAGGCGCGGTGGCATATACCTGGCTGCCGTGATCGCCAGACAAATGGCGGGGCTTCTTCTGCTCGCGATTCTGGTGGCCACCATCTCGGCTCCTGATTTCACTCGCTTTGGGCTCATGGTCAGCGCCTTTGCGCTTCTCGTGCCCACCCTTTCCCTGAACCTCCACCTCGCGCCGGCGAGGCTGTTCTTCGACTGCACCGATGAAGCAGGACGGGCGAACCTACTCAAGAGCTCTCTTTCGGGCGCTCTTGCCCTGGCTTCGTTGGGAATCTTGGCGACGCTGGTCGCGCTGCGCTTGACTGGTTGGCAGGAGCCGGTGTCCGACGGCTCGCTCGAGCTTCAACTCGGCCTCGCGTTCGTAACGGTTAGCCTCGTCGTTACGCAGTTCGGAGCCAACCTCTTCCGAATACGAGGTAGAGCGGGTGCTTTCTTTCTACTCGTCGTGATTCAAGCGTTCGGCCTGATTGCGGCTGTATTGGTACTCGGGAGGACTGTTGGCGCCGGGATGAGAAGCCTCATCCTGGCCTATTTGACCACTCAGCTGTTGGCTAGCTCGTTTGTGCTCTGGGCTGGTCGAGGCCTCCTGTCGCAGGGGCGGCTCGAGCGCGACGCCCTGTTGGCATCGTTTCATTATTCCTGGCCGACGGCCGTTCACCTGGTTGCCTTGTGGGCGATCACTGCGAGTGGAAGGTGGATCGGCTCTGGTTACCTGCCGCTGGCCGATCTCGCGGCCTACACGTTGATGACACAGATCGTTGTGGGGATCGGGGCACTGGGACGCGCTCTTTTTGATGCACGCCTGCCGGAGATGGCCTCCGGCTTCGCGTCGGAGGAACCTTTGTCCGGCGTGCGCTTGGCAAACCAGACAACCGCACTTTCGCTAGCGTTGACCGTCATGGCGTACGCAGCACTGGCAGCGCTCGTTTTCGTATTCTCCATTCCGATCCCAAGTGCCTACAGGCCGACGCCACTACTCCTTGCTCTCGCGATGCTCGCGAACCTCTGCGATGCCGCCTACGTACGTGGGGTACAGATCCTTCACCTCTCCAAGCGAACTCGCGAGCAGGCGGCGGCAACCGTGTCGGCCGGGTTCGTGACCGTCATATTGAGCTTCGTTCTCGTCGGAGTTGGTGGAGATACAGGGCTAATGGCGGCCGTTGTTATTGGGCTATCCCTACAAGCCGTGTTCTCGAACCGGCGTGCTCGTGCGATTGGCGATGCCGGTGGCGGCGGTCGCTATCGACCTCTCTAGAGCAGGGGAGAGGAGCACGGATGAGCCTTGAGACGACCGACCGTCACATCACGATCGTGATGTACCACTACGTGCGGAATCTCGAGCACTCTCGCTACCCAGAGATCAAGGGGCTGGGTGCGACCGACTTCCGGGAACAGATCGGATACATCAGGAAACACTACAACGTAATCAGCGGGGACGAGCTGATAGCGGCGGTGGAAACTAGTGGCGAGCTGCCCTCGCGCCCCCTGGTTCTCACGTTTGACGATGCCTACGTGGATCATTTCACCGAGGTGTTTCCACTGTTGAAAGATGAGGGACTGCCTGGGTGTTTCTTTCCGCCGGCGCGCTGCATACGGGAAAAGCGGGTCCTGGACGTCAACAAGATTCACTTCACACTCGCGGCCGTCGAGGACAAGAGCACGCTTGTCGAAGAGATCTACGAGATGCCGGATTCTTGCCGACGGGAGTTCCGCCTACGGAGAAACGAGGAGTACTGGGAGAAGCTCGCTCATCCCAGTCGATTCGATCCGGCGGAGGTCGTTTTCATCAAGCGCGCATTGCAGCGGGAACTGCCGGAGACCCTGCGCAACCGGATCGTAGATGCCCCGTTTTCGCAAGTTCGTGACAGAGGACGAGAGCGGTTTTGCAATGGAGCTGTACATGTCGGAGGACCAGATTGCGGGCCTCGTCGAGGGGGGCATGTACATAGGCAGCCACGGTTATGACCATTACTGGCTGAATACACTGGATCCGGATGAACAACGCCGGGAAATCGATCTTTCGATCGAGTTCCTTCTGCATGTCGGGGCCAGAGCCGACAGCTGGATTATGAGCTATCCCTACGGCGCGTACGACGAGTTGATGTTCCCGATGCTCCGGGAGAGGGGTTGCCGCGTCGGTCTGAGCACTGAAGTGCGCATAGCGGACCTAGCGCACGACCATGCATTGGCGCTGCCGCGACTCGACACCAACGACCTGCCGAAGCGTGCGACAGCGGCTCCGAGTGAATGGACTCGCGCTGTTTCACGCTGATTTGTCGGTGGTTTGCCCGCGCGTCCGGGCTGCCTCATGTCAGGATGCCCTTCTCCTCCAGGTAGCGGATGGTGGGCCGATCCCCGTCGCAGTCACCCTTCGTGATATACAGCCGACTCAGGTCGATCAACGAGCACATATCCTTCTTGGCCCAAAGGATCAACGAAGTCGTCGGTGGGTGACGCATCTCGATCGGATAAAACCAATTCGGAACCTGGATGTAGAAGTCGTCCACGGTTGACAGCCATCCGTGATGCCAGAAGACGTGCCCGATCCGGTCCAAGCTGCAGTAGAAGTCGCTCATGTCGGCTTTGTTGTCCCGGCAGAACGTCTCGACGAAGCTGATGACCGCGGGGATGCTCCACTTGTCGCCGAGGATGTCCACGACATGAACGATTGTGAGAGCGTCCTTTTCGTCCACTCGAAGAATCACGGCTGCCGAGTCGGTACCATCGCCGACCTCGAAAGCTTCATACCGGTAGAAGGGATGCCGGGCATACCTCCAATCCAGGTGCGCCGCATCTCGAGCGAGGCAGTTGTAGTTCGCATGCAAAGGCTCGGAGTACCGGGCCGCTTCGCCGAACCCGATGGCTCTCGCTCGGTGTTTCAGTCGCGTGACGGGCGCCTTCACGCGGATCAGCATCCGACCCAGTGCGTTGAGCTCCGAGATCGGTCCTACCGAATCGGGATTGAAGATCTTCACGTATCTAGGTAGATGGCGGACGTGCTTAAGGCCGTATCTGATGTAGACGGCAAGCGCGCTGTCGCTGATCCCCATTCCGACGATGGCTTCGTGGGTCCCTTGTATGTGGCGAACGATGGCCTTTCCGAGTCCAAGCCCTCGGAGCTGCTCTTTGACAACCCATGTGGTCAGCTCCACCGCTTTGAGGTTCTGCCCAGCCAGGTGCAGCTCGCGGCCCGTGATACCCATGAAACCGTGCAGTCGGTCTTCGCGATCGACGATGACGAGGGAGCGGTCCCGTCCCGCATCGCTGGGGTTGTTCCGAAACTGCCATTCATAGAAGCTCGGTAGCGACAAGGCGACCGGGCGTTGCCAGTTGCGCTCGATGAACTGGCCCACGGCCGCGGCGTCGAGACCGATCTCATCGACCTCTGCGATTCGATACTCATCCTTGCTCATCGAATCGGCCTCGTCTTCCGGTCCGGCCTATGAGTCATCTACGCCCACCCCCTCTCGAAGCGGCGTGCTCGCGCGACTGGCTTTGCCGGTCGCCGCCAACGCTATTCAGCGCCTTGAAGCAAGTCCCATATCTGATCTTCGTGGCTCGGAACGACTACACCGATCCTGTCAAACACCGAAGTCAGTCCTGAATCGGCGCACGCCAACAGCCGCGCTACCGAGACGGTCTTCGCCGATGGGAGGAGCCACCGGGCCGACATGAGCGCACTCGAGAGGTCGCCAAATACGAAACGGATCTCGTCGCGGCGCGACAGAAACAGGAATTCGGCAGCTAATCCCCGCGGCACCAATACCGCGCGGTCGTCCGTGAACAGAACGCCATGGCGGTCGCGAGGATGTTGCTTGAGGGCGACCGAACGATTGCACCGTGCCGCCTCTACGCAGATTGATCTGTACAGCTTCTCGGTCTCATCATCGTGCGCGATCAGCTCCGGATGTGGTAGGAGCACCAGCACTTCTATCCTATCAGTTCTACCGGCCTCAACCGACATCCTCTCGCAATACTCGTCGGCGAGTGCTCGCATCTCCGTCCCGGAGAATACGTCAAAGGGAAGCGGTTTCAGGCATTTTCCGGCCAACTCGCGCCGGGCCAAGCTGACGTAGGCAAGTCTCGCTTCGTGAATCCAGGGCGAAGAGCCTATGGCGTCTGGAAGATGGAGATCACGACCGTAAAGAAGCCTCTTTCCGAGTCTCTTGAGATTGCTGTCGCGCCGGGATAGCAGCGCTGAAGCATACATCGCCAAGCCGTCTTCCAGGCAGACAATTCGCGTCGCGGGCCTCCTCTTGGCCACGTGACGGATCACCGCCTGCTCATCGGCTCGTGCATCGTTGAACACGTATAGACGGTCAATCGGAGCGTCTGATACCATCTTGACGAGCCGTCTGCTGCTGCGCTGAATGGCCAAGCCACGGGTGAGGTCCGAGCCGCGTCCCAGGGTACCGGCGTGAAGCGTGATGCCCCGGAAAGGAGAATGACTCCATCGCATTACGCTTTCAACGAGAATATCCGCACCAGGGAAATCCTCTATGACGATGAGATGGTTGCGTTCACCACGGTGCTCGCCCAGAGCGACGCCGCACGAGAGGAACACATGGTAGGGAGTCATGGGCATGAACACGTTGCCGCCCAACGATCCCGGATGCGGGCTCATAGGCTCAGGCTCATGCAGGGACCAGCCCGCAGCCGTGCTCCGCTTAGCTGTTTCAAACGCCTCGCCTGTCGCCCTGATGGCGCTGAAGCCGGTGGCTTCGGATGTGTGCGCACGATGAGCAGCATAAGGATTGCGTCACATACAGAATATGTCGGACGCTAGCATGGATGTCTCGATCGCTCAAAGCACTTCGCGCGGCTTCATGAGCAAGGGTTACAATCCTCCATCATGAGTCAACACACAATGGAGCTTGCGGACGCCCGGAACGCCGCGGCAAGCGCTCCCGCATCTTTAACGATCGTCATCCCCGCATATAACGAGGAAGAAGCGATCGGAAGCACGGTTGAGCGGACGTTGAGCTGCAGGGCGGACGTGATGGAGCGGGGAGGTGTGAGCGCCGTCCAGATCATCGTCGTTGACGACGGATCAACCGACGCCACGCTGCAGATCGCCAACTCGCACGATGAGATCGAGGTCGTGAGCTTTGGCGCGAACCGGGGCTACGGCGCCGCGATCAAGGAGGGTTTTCGCAGGGGAAATGGTGACTTGCTGGGCTTCCTGGATGCCGACGGCACCTGTGACCCTCGATTCTTCGGTGACCTCTGCGCCGCCTTCAGCCGTGGCGACGCCGACATCGCACTCGGCTCTCGCCTGACCCCGGAGAGCCGCATGCCTCGAGTGCGTCGACTTGGAAACCGCGTTTTCGCATTAATGCTCGGAATCCTCGCGAACAGAAAAGTAACCGACGCCGCGAGCGGCATGCGGGTCTTGAAGCGCGAAGCCCTGGACCAGCTCGGGCGGCTCCCGGATGGCCTGCACTACACGCCTGCCATGAGCGCGAGAGCGGTGCTCAGCGGGCTGAGAGTAGTGGAGATCCCGATGCCTTACGAGGAGCGAAGCGGGGAAAGCAAGTTGAGTGTGTGGAGGGACGGTGTCCGCTTCGCACGGGCGATCATTGACGGCGTTCTCTTCTTTCGCCCCGCGCGGCTCTTCCTCATCGCGGCTGCCATGGCCCTGGCCATCGCGGGGATCATCAGCCTTTCTCCGATCGAGTACTATGTCCGAAACCGAAGCGTCCAGGAGTGGATGATCTACCGCTTTATCGTCGCGTTCTTGTTCGGGAGTATCGGGTTTCTGTGCCTTTCGGCAGCGGCCATCGCGACCCGGATGACAGATCTGCGCCTCGGGAGCCCCGACCGCACGTTCTGGGAAGCCGGAATCGCACGATCCTTTGAGAGCCCCTTCTTGGCTGCCGGTGGCATCGCACTAGGCGTCGGAGCGGTGGTGCTCCTGTGGCCGGGCGTCGTCGAGTACTTGAGCACGGGCCAGCTGACGATGCATTGGTCGCGCGTAATCGTGGCGGCGTTCGCCCTGTTGCTCGCGGTCCAGGGGCTCATTACGCGCGTGTTACTACGCGTCATCAATATCTGGCTCGAAGTGCCGGAAACGGTCTAGTCGGCCGAGCGACGGTGCCATGGAGGTTCAGTCGGAGCCGCTGTTCGATCTGACCCAAGAGTACGATGCGATGCTCCACCGCGGGCTCAAGCTCTCCGGGGAAGCTCGAGAGTTCTTCATGCGCGGCAGGGTCGCGGATCTGGCGGCGGAGCTTTCGGCAGGAACGGTGCCCAGGCGCATCCTGGACCTGGGATGCGGATTGGGTCACACCGCCGCGCATCTCGCGTCTGTTTTTCGCGGAGCTCACGTCCTCGGCGTGGACACGGCCGCGGAAGCTCTCGAGCACGCGGAGTCCCACTACGGAGGAGAACGGGTCGGCTTCCTACATCTGGACGAGTTCGTCCCGGCAGGCGATTTCGATCTCTGCTACGTGAACGGAGTGTTCCACCACATTCCTCCTGCTGATCGCCCTGAGGCAGTTCGTGGGGTGCTCGCGTCGCTTTCGCCCGGCGGCTTCTTTGGCTTGTTCGAGAACAACCCGTGGAACCCTGGCACGCGGCTGGTCATGAATCGGATTCCCTTCGACCGGGGCGCACGCACCCTGTCGCCGCGATCTGCGCGTGCGTTGCTGAGCTCTTGCGGCTTCCGGTCGATCGGGCGAACGCGCTACCTCTTCTTCTTCCCCGGCCCGTTGCGCTGGCTTCGCTTTACCGAGCCCCATCTGCGACGCGCGCCGCTGGGAGCCCAGTACTGGCTACTCGGACAAAAGAGTGCCGGGATCGGTTGACTCGATGGACGGGTGGGCCCGGGC
>Ga0255057_10000989_pt1 | contig 16424 bp, 13 predicted proteins | sample Cases_109_6_MG_FD_189022 | JGI IMG/M metagenome (GOLD analysis project Ga0255057, IMG submission 189022) | Seawater microbial communities from Amundsen Gulf, Northwest Territories, Canada - Cases_109_6 | ecosystem: Environmental > Aquatic > Marine > Gulf | place: Canada: Northwest Territories... | reverse complement strand
TTTGAGTGGGTAACACTGGACTATCAGATTCAGCGAACTGATGCGGAAATACTCGACCAAAACCTTTTAAATCGACTTCGTACTCCCGATCGTCTTGGTGTCCAAGTAAATAGGAAGATTTTTTATATAAGAGCTCCCATTGTTGACCTCCAAATTTTTCTACTTGTCGCTTATCATTCCACTCGACAACCCAATTTGGGTAAACGTCATAGTAATAACTGCTGGTAACCATGTCTCCATTATCGGTAGACATCCAAAATGCTTTGCCAACTTGACCTGCCATGGGTACTGCTCCACGGTCTTTCCCCGATATGGCAAAAACCTTTGACTTTCCACCGTAATAGACTTTAAGTCGATCTGAGAATGTCTCTACCAATATGGCGCGTGGTGAACGACCTTTCGTACGCGCTAATTTTTGAGCTGGATCTACCTGATCACCTTCACGTTGCTCATTTCGACTTTTTAACGGAAGAAATTTTGGGTCTTCAATGTTGTAGCCAAGTTCGCCACTTTCTTTATGTAACCAAACATTTCCTGTCATCCCATGTATAGCAGGAAATGTACCAGTTGCTAATGTGGTATGCCCAACAATTGTTTCTGTATTAGCATGTTGATAGTGAGCATTTTTATATACGACACCTGATTCATATAAGTAGTTAAATCCACCTTCACCAAAACGTTCACTGTAACGATCTACCAAGTCAGCACGTAGACCATCAACGGTAATTTGTAGCACCAGTTTGATCTTATGTTGCTTCGTTTCACTTGAATAAACTTCACTTACACTAGTAAATGCTATAAATGTAATGACTAAAACAAGTAAGAATCTATTGAAACATTGCATTTTTGAGGATTTAAAAATAATGTGATGGTTTAAAAGTTACTTTATAGAATAGAGTTTTTGAATAAAGTCATACTTACAGCTCCTATTTTTATATTTGTAATATAATTTTAACTTAATTCTATTTGAATCACCGCTTTGGGTCGTTAGCCGTCATTCAAGCTCATTTTTAATTGTTGTTTACTACCTCTAACTGACTCACTCTTTGTTCTAGCTCGTCAATCTCAATAATCCTAACTTGTGCAGAAATAGAGTGGTGCCCGGGGCCGGAGCCACATACTTAACACATCTGTTTGTAATTTAAAGATAAACATTATGTGGAGATGCATAATTACCCCCATAATTACCCCCATTACAACTAAACTGCTACCACTGTAGATTAAATCTACAAATCATTACAGTAAGCGGAAATAACTACCCATGATAATCACATGTCCCATAACAACATGAGGACATGCAGATGTTTTATCATCCAACTCAACTAATGTTACATCTCCCTAGTTATTAGACTCTGTTGGTACTGAATCTTCAATCTCGTTTAAATATTTTTCGTAATCAGGGCTATCTTCACTTGCGTAATTAAAATTCTTAAATGCTCCCGTAAGTTTTGTGAAAAAGTCTCTTGCTTTATCTTTATCTTCAAATTCATAATCATTTGTAACGATGTTATAAACGAGTTCAAATGATTTCTTCTGGCGTTCAAGCGGAACGCTGGCGTCGACTGCATCAAACGCATCTTGTTGTAGATAAACCATATCCAAGAACAATGACTTTTGATAGGTAATAAAATCTTCCATAGTTATCCCTTCTTCACCGGTTACCTGCATCATTTGAAAAATGCCATCTCCGCGTTTTAATAACTCAATCATTTCTTTTACTTGATCGGTCCAACCTTCGGAAATTTCTTTTTCGAACCATGGCGCAAGTTGCGTCAAATATCTTGACCAAGAAAGCAATGGATCTACAGCCGGATAAAAACGTTTATACGCTCTTGCTGCAGAAAGGCCTAAAAATGTTTTAACCGTAGCTAATGTAGACTGCGTTACCGGCTCTTCGAAATTACCGCCGGCGGGAGATACCGTACCAATTAAAGTGAAGCTACCCACACTGCCATCATTGGTGCGAATCAATCCTGCTCGTTCGTAAACAGATTTTATAGAAGAGTCTAAATATGCTGGAAAAGCTTCTTCCCCTGGAATTTCTTCTAATCGACCTGAGGTTTCACGCATCGCTTGCGCCCAACGTGAAGTTGAATCCGCAATAGCAAGCACATTAAAACCCATTTGCCGGTAGTATTCACCAAGTGTGATACCGGTGTAAATCGAAGCCTCACGCGCTGCAACTGGCATTGAAGATGTGTTACAAATAATAATGGTGCGATCCATCAAGGATCCACCCGTTTTAGGATCATCTAATTTAGGAAATTCAATAATCGTTTCCACTACTTCACCAGCTCGTTCACCACAGGCAATGATAATTACGATATCCACATCTGAATGACGTGATATTAGGTTTTGCAAAACGGTTTTACCCGCGCCAAATGGTCCTGGAATACATGCCATGCCACCGCGCGCAATTGGAAAGAATGTATCAATGAGTCGTTGCGTAGTAATCATCGGTTCGTCTGGATATAGACGCTCGCAATACCGATTACGTAATAAACGCTCCGGTATGGCACGTCTTACCGGCCACTTTTGTGTCATGGTAAGTGGGCGTTCGCGCCCAGTATGATCTTTAATACGCGCTACAGTTGTATCAATCGTAAAACTGCCTTCTTGAATCCAGGTAACCTCAACTTCTTCTCGTTCATTGAACGGGATCATAATTTTGTGTGCGAACCGACCTTCTTGCACAGTACCAATGCAATCCCCTGCTTTTAACTTCGCGCCAACTTGTACGCTCGGCACAAATGACCATTTGGCTCTTAGGTCTAACGGATCAACTGCCACACCACGAGGTAGAAAGGTACCAAAATCAGCCGCCATGTCTTCCAACTTATTTTGTAGTCCGTCATATACCTGACCTAATAAACCGGGACCCAAAGATACAGAAAGCAATTCACCCGTTTGCTCAACTTCATCACCGACACCCACGCCACGGGTGCTTTCAAAAACCTGTGCATCGGCAGTGCGGCCATTAATACGTAACACTTCAGCTTTTAGTTTTTCGGCCCGTGCATTTTCCGCTGGAGTTGGGCATATATAGATCACTTCATTCTTCATAAGTGGGCGGGGGTTTTCCTCGGCCATCTCTATCGTTACAATGTCCTCTTGCACTGCAATAACCTGCGCTGAGTTAAACTCGTCAGTCATGACTCACTCCTTATTATATGTTTGCTAATGCAGTGCAAATAAATCTGCATGCTCACCTAATCCTGATTCCACTAAATTATTAAAACGTTCAACTGCTTCTTTGCCTGAATAACTTGTCCATCGCGCGATAACATCCCAACGCATGACATAAATTATAACTGCCTCAAAGTCGAAGTAATGTCCTTCGCTAGCACGACCTAAACTGTCCCACACTTCACTTAAAATTAATCGTTCCAATCCGATTGTGTCATCAGCACCGAGTAAACGATTTGCTTCCGAGATCCATGGATAGATGCCCTCTAATCGAAATGTGGGCTCACTCCAATAGCGTTGTATATGATTAACCCAACGTCCTGCGCCCCAAAGTTCACCCGACTGCGGAACTGAATCACCGCGTTTACGTTTGCGCAGTGCTACTAGTGCAGTGCGTAAACTTAAACGTTCCATTACTAAATTAGATATAAATTCGTTATCAAGCTCTTCAAGTAAATGTTTTGCATGTTGTATAAATTCAGCATCAGTTGCCTCCATGGGCTTATTGACCCAACGCAGGAGATCTTCAATTTTTTTTAGTAGCGGAGCATCTTCGTCATTAAGTGATCGCAACCTAGCCTCTAAGCTAAGTCGCGATAACGGAGTTTGCTTCGATGTAAACAAATCTCCAGCAATAGGTAGACTGGCAATCAAACTTATATAGGTATCGTTTGACATTCTCAATAGATAATTTATTTTACGACGCCTTCCAACAAGGCACGGAAACGGGGTTGCAAATGCTCTAGTAATACATCTGCAATTGCTTTATCACTAAAATCAAGTACCATGCCTTTGTCTGTGAGGTGAATCCTTAGACCACCACGATCATCTTCCGCAACACCAAAAATTACCCCCTCACGTATCAGTTTTCGGCTAACGAGTCGAAGAAAATCTGTTAGCTGACCTCCTTCAAGTTCCTCTGGATGCTTACTTAGTTCTTCAACACCGACGACATCACGCGGCAGAATGACTTCAATCTTTTTTGATTTGCTGGCTTCTTTCTTGCCTCCACCAACAACTTCAAGAATCATTTTTTCTAACAACTCTTTTTCTTTAGTGCCTTCTCCCACTAAACGCCTTACTTCGCCAGTAAAACGCTGGGTTAGTTGTGTCCTTAAGGAAAGCACTGCATCACGCGCTGCAGTATTGAGCGCTTCTCGACCCGAGTGTTCCATACGTTCTGCCTCTTCCTTGGCTTTTTTACGAATCAGCTCTGCCTCTTCTTTTGCCTGACTCACTATCCACTCTGCTTTAGTTTCTGCTTCAGTAAGAATACGTGCTGATTCATTACGACCATGCTCAATTCCATCTGCTTTTAAATGCTCAATGAGTGCTTCAACACCGTGAGAGATTATTGCTGTATCATTATTTTTGCTCATTACACGCTCCCTTTCTAGCTTGTAGGTATTCCTGCACTCAGCACCAGCGCAAATACAAATGCAAACACTGCAAACCCTTCAACAATTGCTGCCGGGGCTAACGATAAACCAAAAATTTCAGGTTTGTGTTTGGAAGAATTTATGGCAGATGCACAGGCACGTCCTTGATAAATTCCGCTATACATCAAAGCTAAGCCTGCAAGAATTCCTATACCAAACATACCTGCAGCAGACTCAACTGTGACCTCACGGTTCAAGGTAAACATCACAACAATTCCATAAATAACTTGTGAGGAAGGCATTGCCGATACACCAACATAACGTCCATGGCCACTCTCGGTTTCTAACATGGCACCGATTGCAGCTTGACCAGCAATTGCGCAACCAATGATGCTCCCAATGGCACCTAAAGCCATCGGACCGTAAATTCCAGCCCAGCCCAAGGCCAGTACAAAATCACTCATAATCAATCTCCTTTATCGCGAATGCATGGAATGGATATCCTTCTTCCGATACACCCCAGTTGAAAAATTCAATAAAATTCAAACGCAATCCATGCACAAAACCGCTAATAATTCCTAAGCCAAGATTAATTGCATGGCCTAGAAATAAAATTAAAATAGCAAGCAACAAGCCCAAACCAGGCACACTTTCTCTTACTTGATCGGCAAGTTGGTTAAAGGTTACTGCTAATGATGAACTTGCTAAGCCAAGTGCAAACAATCGCAAATAACTCAACACATCACCAAACAGTTTGGTGAACTTGGTTAATGACATAAAACCATCTACTAACCGCAAGAGTATGGCTTTGACTGAATTCGCTTTTCGGGTACTTGCAAATAACAAAACCATTGCAAAGCCAGTGATCATTAATGCTGTAGAAATATTGGCAAGACCAGCCGGACCTATTCCACTTTTGCTAAAATAAATTCCCAAACCTCCAAAGATTACTGCAATCCATCCAAGTGGCAATGCACGAGCAGAAACTTTACGTGCCTTAAAGGCCATTGCAGCGTTAGCAATAGCAATATGTACACAACCAATGAATATAGAAAGTCTCATCATGGTGTCAAAATCTTCTAACTCTAAAATCTTTATTTTTTCAAGTAGAGATCCCTCAGGTAGAGCTAGACCAAAGTAACCACCCACCATCACCCCATAAATAAACGAAGCGCTCAACACTGCAATCGATAATTTTCTGAACCGTATACCCGATTGTGTTGCACCCATAGGTTTCCAAAAATATGCAATAACACCTGCGAGTAGCAGTGAGTAACCCGCATCTGCCAGAATCATGGCAAAGAATAATGCGAATGAGTAAAAAACAATTTGCGATGGGTCCCAACTACTGTATCCAGGTGTTTGGTAAAAACTCACTAAGTCCTGAGCGCCACTTACTGACTCAGAATTTTGCATATAGCTTGGAGGTTTATCTTCCGCTGTAGGTTCTTCTGCCAACATGGCATGGCCATGATCTTCTGCAAACTTTTTAATACTAGTTATGTCGTTCGTTGATGCCCAACCTTGCACCAGACATATTTCATCATCATTCAGAACTTGTGAAGTCGCATGTAGTAATGCAGCACGATCTTCCGCACGTGCAAAATTCTTGGTTAATAAATTTATCCAGCGTGTGAGAGACTGACGTTCTGCTTCAATTTCCTCTAATTCAATTACACATTCATCCAGTTGTTCTCGTAGTTGATTAAGGGAAACTGCTCCTGTATGCGTACGGTCAACTGGCATAGCGCGTGCAGATGGCTCATCTTTTGAAATCACCACAACATAACTATGGCGGTTATTTTTGTATACAACCTGCCATGGTATCTCGAGTTTATGTACCTCTGACATCTTGTTGTGTGGGATTTTATAAAACCATAAGCAGTAGCCACGCAGTCCTTCCTTCGGCAATGTAAAATTACCCCAAGGCTCAAGCTCCGAGATTCGATGTATTAAAAAATCTCGCTTATCCCCAACATCCCGTAAATGTTGTTTATTTTCAAGTATTTGCGCGACCACTGCATCTAAATCAAATTTACTTTTGACACTAACCTGATGCCGCTTATTACGCACATCTAAAAGATAACGCAACGCTTGATAGACATCCTCGGCATGTTCTGGTGGGACATTTTCCGGTTCTTTATGTGGAGCTTGAAGCGAAATCAAATGCATGCAACCAAGCTTTTGTAGTTGCTCTAACAAAGCTGTTTTATTTTCAGCTTTGGCAAAGATAGTCACTTTATTCAGATCTAGAATACTCAAACCGCAACTACCTTTTTCGTTTTAGAAATTTTTGATCGCACCACTGCAGAACGTTCACTATCTGATAAAAAGATTTGTATTTTTTTAATATTAGCCTGTGTGCGAGGAATAAGAACTTTGTCAAACAAGTTAACACGTTGTGTAATCGTTTTTACCGCTTTATCCAGTATCTTAAGACGCTGTTCTGCTACTTGTGTTTCAATTTGCGACTCTAAGGTAACTTTCAACAGCTCAACCAGTCGATCTACCCAATGAGGTTTACCGAGTAATGAAAATTCGTGCACTTGCATATGCACTTGTTTTACTTTTGGAAGCCATGAACCTACAACATTTTCCTCAGATAGCTCTACTTCTTTTATAGAAACAAGCTCTCCAAGTTCAACATCTGCATTGGATAACATTATTAGATGTTGTTCAACCACGGGTTGTATTTGCTTGATCTTCTTTTCTACTTCTGTTACTTGCAGACGTGCCTTTACTTGCTCCGCCACAAGTTGTCTACGTTTTAAATCCAATGAAGGTAGAAATTCTTTATAACTCTTTAGCTGACTCACCTGGCGCGTCATGGAAGATTTATTAAGTGCAAGTCTTGTCATTTATGCTGCCTGAGTTGAAGTTGATTTTACTTTTGGAAAGTATGTGTCGATCAGATTCTGCTTCATTAAAAGTTCTTGTGGCTCAAAACACTCTGCTAAAGTCTGCCAACATAAGTCTAATGCTTCTTCTAAAGGCATAGAAACATTTATGTCCATAAAGCGATGTTTAAACAGCTCACCAAATTTCAATAATTTGTGATCAAGACCTGATAACTCAAATGCCATTGCCTGTTTTTGTTCCGCGTCTTTTGCTTCGGAATAAAATCGGATCATGGTATTCATAATTTGCCCGTGATCCTCCCGTGTCACCTTGCCGATGACATGTTGTTTAAGCCGTGATAAAGAACCAAATGGATCAATCAATCCATCATGCATATAAAATTGCCCCTCAGTGATGTAACCAGTGTTATCCGGAACGGGATGCGTAACATCGTTACCCGGCATAGTCGTCACCGATAGAATCGTAACGGATCCTCCTTTACTATAATCTGCTGCTTTTTCATAACGACGCGCAAGTTGTGAATACAGATCGCCCATGTAACCGCGATTGGAAGGTACTTGATCCATGGAAATTCCAATCTCTTTTAAGGCATCGGAAAATGCTGTCATGTCTGTTAGCAGCACCAGCACACGTTTACCTTCTTCCACCGCATATTTTTCTGCTACCGCAAGGGCCATATCCGGAACTAATAAACGTTCTACAATCGGGTCCGAAGCCAAGTTCACATACATTACCGTGCGTGAAAATACTCCGGCATCTTGGAATGCGGTTCGGAAAAAATGGTAGTCATCAAAAATTAATCCCATGCCGCCAAACACCACCACATCGGCATCAGCCTGTATACCAATGCGCCCTAGAAATGGATTAAAAGGTTCTCCTGATACGGAGAAAATTGGGATCTTTTGGCTTTCAACCAGACAATTGAACACATCAATCATAGGTACGTCTGTGCGAATCATGTGCGAAGCTAACATGCGTCGCATTGGGTTCACTGAAGGACCGCCAATTTCTACTTTAGGGTCATGTGAAAGATCTGGTCCACCATCTATGGGTTCACCGGTACCACGAAATATCCGTCCCAAAATATTATTGGAGTACGTAGCCTGCATGGGATGCCCAAGAAAGCGCACAGTTGAGGTTGTTGATAGGCCCTTGGTACCACCAAAGACCTGCAAAGCTACAACATTGCGTCGTAAATTTATTACTTGTGCCAAAGACTGGTCACCATTTGCATCTTCAACAATAGTGAGATCGCCATAGCGTGAACCTAAATCCTTACTATGCGTGCCAGCCGGAACCTCAACTTTAATGATCTCGCCAACGATCTCCAAAATTTTGGAGTAACGTGCAATGGTACGAGCCATATTATTCTCCTTATTGTTTAAATTTTTTTATTGCTCGAGCTACTAATAATTATTAGTGATTGACCAATTACTCCTCATATTTATTGTTTTCTATTATTTTTTCAGTAGGTTTGATTTTAGTAATTGTAAATCCTGTAATACCATAAATGATAGAAATAATTGGATTAATCAGGTTAAAAAAGCAATATGGCAAATATGCTAAGGTTGCGATCCCAAGCGTACCAGAAACATAGGCTCCACATGTATTCCAAGGAATTAAGGGCGAGGTTAATGTCCCAGAATCTTCTAAAGCACGAGATAAGTTTTTAGCTTCAATTCCACGTTTTTTGTATTCCAATTGAAACATGTGTCCGGGTAAAACAATGGCCATATACTGATCGGACGCAATTACATTCGTGCCTATGCAAGTAATTATTGTGGAGGTTATTAGGCTACTTGTACCACGCACTGTGCGCAATATTGCTTCTACCAATTTTTGTAATAATCCCGCACCTTCCATAATTCCCCCAAAAGTTAATGCGATAAGTATTAACCATATTACTGTTAGCATTGATTTCACACCACCTCGACTTAATAAATCATTAAGTTCAGCATTCGATGTATTGGCAACATAACCATCCGCCATAGATTGTAAGACTCCTATAAACGGAATAATTATAGGATTCAAATCTGCGCGATTCACAAACTGTGTAATTTGTTCTGGTTGAAATATTGCAGCAAATACACCACCGACTAATGCACCTGTCATAATGGTTAGAAAAGCAGGAATTTTTTTAACTGCCATGACCAACACAATAAACAGCGGAAACAATTGATACCAGGCGATATGATAATTAGCACTTATTACTTGAATGGAATTATTTCTAAAACTAATGTCACCTGTAGTTGCGGTGAAATAACTAATAGCGGTAAATATTAATAGAGTAATTAAGATGCTTGGCACTGTTGTCCATAACATATGCCTTATGTGAGTGAACAAATTGACACCACTTACACCCGGCGCTAAGTTGGTAGTGTCGGATAGAGGTGATAATTTATCGCCGAAATAACTTCCACAAATAATGGCCCCTGCAGTAATTTCAGGAGAGGCGCCCATACCATATGCGATCCCCATTAATCCGACACCGATGGTACCCATCGTTGACCAAGAGCTGCCAATACTTGCTGAAGTAAGACCACAAAGAATGACAACTGAAGGATAAAACCAAGCTGGGTTTAAAAACTCTAGACCATAAACAACAATTGAAGCAATGGTTCCCGACATTGCCCAAGATCCAATTAAGGCTCCAACTGCAAGTAGTACAAATACTGCTTCAATCGCTTGTTTAATAGATCTTGTAATTCCATTTACCATCGCAGACCATGGAACATGATTTTTTAAACCAATAGCCGCTGCAATTAAACAGCAAATGGTTAATGCAATTTGATTAGGTCCACTTGATGCATCGTCTCCATATGAATAAACCATCATGGCCAACAAACTCGCAAGAAAAAAAATTGGAATTAGTGCATCAAGAAGTGATGGTAAGTCACCTTCTAAATTAGAACTCTTGTTTGCTTCTCTACTCAATGGGTCACATTTAGAATGTATAGTTGGCATATAGCATTAGGTAATGCCAATCATCGTCGCCACCCGTAAAATCTTCTGCTGCATCACCTGGAAACAAAACACCATATGTACCTATAAAGTAGGTTTTATCGTTGAAGGCCCAATCAAGTGATACGTTAATCTCATCGCCGAAATCATCATCTGTTACCGGATCGCCAAATATTTGTTTTTCATCTAAGGTAAAGTTGTAGTAGAGAACATTGAGAGTTAGGTCATCATTCGGAAACATTTGCAGTCTAAGCATGTGTGATTTCAGATTGCTGTTTTCAAGAGGATAGTTACCCGCGATTTCACCTTGATACCACGTACCGTAATCTGTGAAACCATAAGCTAATGGACGAAATCGCTCATCTTTATTTGTGTCTGGGTCGTCCCCACTTAAATCTGCATACCGATAATGAACTTCTGGTGACCATTTTACGTCAGGCCATTTATACATTCCTTGCAAGTACCAAGCCTCACCGGCTGCATTATTTTTACCCTGGGTAACATATTCACCATCAAATTTTAATTTTTCCGTTGCAGCCCAGCTTGGCCTAAAAGACCAAGTATCGAAATTTTTAAAATCGGCGTTTGTACCTGCCCTACTTGTACTAATGTACGTTATACCAAAATCTAAATTAGCCGCTTCTAATGCATACTCAAAATTACCACCAACAGCATCACCTTGATCGTTACCACGTCGAGGATCATTTTTTAAGCGGAACGCTTCAATTAAATATGGGCCAGAATTAAAACTTGCTAGAAATGCATCTTTAAAGGCTTTGCGCGAACCAATCCACCAGCCACCTCGTTCGCCACCATTTGAGGTGCCACTAGCAATTAAAAGACCTGTACCTATGGAATAATTAAATCTGCCCCCTTTTATAGTAAGAGCATCATCATCTAACCCTTGAAAGGCTGTGCCGGATTTCCAGCCTATGTGTCCTTGATGTACTTTAAAAAGGTCTGGACTGTTTTCCTCAGAAGTACCTATTGAAAGTCCACTTGCATCATCATCCCAACTTCTTGAATAAATGGCTGTCCATTGCCCAAATGCAGTTCCTTGCGCAAGAGGAATTTCTGCATTAAACCCAATCTCCCCAGCAAACTCTGTCCAGCTGTCAGTGTTTTCGCCTAAAAATTCGCGTGAGTTGCCAAATTGAGCGTTATCCCCTAAAAACGTTGCAAATTGTGTATCAATAATTAAGTCTAGTTTTTTATTTTCTTGGCTATACAGACTTATTTCAGCAGTAGCGCTATTCCAGTAAGCCATCAAAAAACAAGCAGCCACTACACCTAATATTGTATGTAAATAATATTTTTTATTATTTAAATTAATATTCATTAAAATTTACTCCATATATTTTTCCAAGCTTTTTGAACAAATCATTTAATCCCAATACTCAATACCATTGACTTTTGTAGAAATTATTGTTCCCGCATTACCTTGCATAATTTCTGTTAAATCAGAAAGTTGGCCGATTGCGCTAGTGCCACCAGTATCTCTAACAAATTGGCAAGCACCCAAAACTTTTGGACCCATCGATCCTGCTGCAAAATTCATTTCTTCTAAAGCATCTGGATGAGCTGATTTGATAGCGCGTTGATTAGCTGTTCCGAAGTCTGTAAAGATAGTTGCTACATCGGTAAGCATCACAAACATATCTGCTTCTAAATTATTTGCTAATAAGCCACTGGCTAGATCTTTATCAATGACTGCCTCAATTCCAAAAAGTCTATTTTTATTATCATAAGCAACAGGTATCCCTCCACCACCCGCACAAATTACTACTACATTATTATCGACAAGCATTTTGATTACATTTATCTCGATGATGCGTTGTGGTAACGGTGAAGAAACTACTCGACGAAATTTGTCGCCATCTCGCGACATATGCCAACCTTTTTCTTCCTTGATTTTGGTCGCCTCAGCTTCGTCATACACTGGACCAATAAATTTTGTTGGGTTCTTATAAGCGGGATCGTTTTGATCAACTAATACTTGTGTTAACAAAGTTACAATATGATCATCAAACGGAATAATATTTCCCAACTCTTGTTCAATTACATATCCGATCATGCCAATTGTTTCAGACACTAAAACGTCTAATGGGAGGTCGACAGGCTTATAAGCTTCGTCCATCAGCGCTAACAAACCTACTTGTGGCCCATTACCATGCGCTATGACCAATTGATGATTTTCATGAATAGCAGCTAACTGTTTTACTGCTGTGCGCACATTGTCTCGTTGATTCTCAGCAGTCAACGCTTGCCCACGTTGCAATAGGGCATTTCCGCCTAATGCAACCACTACTTTCATTGTTGATCACCAAGAGTAGCAACTAGTAATGCTTTAATTGAGTGAACTCGGTTTTCCGCTTGTTCAAATTGAATTGCTGCCGGTGATTCAAATACTTCTTCTGTAACTTCCAAGGCATCTAGTCCAAACTTATCTTTTATGTCCCGACCCACTTGAGTCTCTAAATTATGGAATGCTGGCAAACAATGCATGAATTTCACACGCGGGTTACCACTTGCATCCATCAACGCCTTATTAACTTGATAAGGTTTAAGCAAGTTAATTCGTTCTTGCCATACATCATCGGGTTCACCCATTGAAACCCACACATCAGTATGAATAAAATCCACGTCCTTTACAGCCTCTTTGGGATCTTCAGTAAGCGTTAATTGTCCACCATAAGTTTTCTCTAACTCTCTTGCGGGCTCTAAAAACTCATCATGCGGCCAAAGATGTTTAGGTGCAGCAATACGCACATCCATTCCCATCATGCACCCCGCTATCATCAGCGAGTTGCCCATATTCGAACGTGCATCGCCTGTGTATGCATATGATATTTCTTGCCATGGTTTCTGAGTATGTTCACGCATAGTCATCAAGTCTGCTGCCATTTGTGTTGGATGAAACTCATCTGTTAATCCATTAAATACTGGAACACCAGCATACTCTGCCAGTTCTTCCGCTATGCTTTGACTAAAACCGCGATATTCAATAGCGTGATACATTCGGCCCAACACACGCGCAGTATCTTTAATGGATTCTTTTTTACCCATGTGTGATCCGGTTGGATCAAGGTAGGTAACATTTGCGCCTTGATCATATGCTGCAACTTCAAATGCACAACGAGTTCGAGTTGATGCTTTTTCAAAAATCAATGCAATGTTTTTGTGTTGTAAACTTTGAACTTCGGTTCCTGAGTACTTTGCACGCTTTAAATCACGAGCAAGATCTAAAATGTAACGCAGATCGCGATTTGAAAAGTCTAGCAGCTTTAGATAACTTCGATTACGTAAATTAAATGGCATGGTTAAATCCTCTTGAGGTGTAAAATAATCTTAAAAATTAAATAGCTTCTCGTTCAATTGGGCATGTCATACAATGACCGCCTCCACGACCACGTCCTAATTCAGCGGAATTAATTGTGATTACTTCAATTCCAGCTTTACGCATCAATGTATTCGTGTGTGTGTTGCGGTCGTAACCTACAACCACACCCGGCGCTATCGCGACAACATTATTACCATCATCCCATTGCTCGCGTTCTCGTGCGAAAACATCTCCACCGGTTTGCACAACATTTAACTTTGATAAACCTAAGCAATCTGCAACGACATCAAAAAGGTGCCCCTCTTCCAATCGAACATCTAATGTATTTTCTTTCTCACCAGGTCGAACGCTGAAGCAGCGTATTTGGTCACATACCTCTAGAAATGCTGTTGCTTTATCAATATCGCAGAGTGAAAATACTGTATCAAGATGCATTGCAGCACGAGAACGTGGCATCTGACAGGCAATTAATCGGTCCGTTACACCTTTTTCAATTAACGTTTTAGCAATTTGCCCAACAGCTTGGCGACTACTTCGCTCACCCATTCCAATGAGCACTGTGCCACTGCGCAGTGGCATTACATCTCCGCCTTCTAATGTTGCAAGTTTGTGATCATCATCTGGATCTCCCCACCAAATTTCAAATTCCTTTTCAGTGAAAAAAGGGTGGTACTTGTATATAGCAGCAGTCAAAAGTGTTTCTTGTCGACGTGCAGGCCAATACATGGGGTTTAGTGTAACGCCACCATAAATCCAGCATGTGGTGTCGCGAGTAAACGTACTGTTCGGTAGAGGATCTATAACAAATCCATCAGTATCGGTGTATTCACTATAAATGCCTTCTTTTGCAAAAGGAGTTTCGCTCGGCGCAATGCCGCCAATTAAATGCTCCGCTAACTGAACGGACGGCATTTCATCAAGCCAAGCACGTAGATCATTTACAATAAGCTGTCCAACAATGTCGGGAGTTATTTTTCGATCAAGCAAATATTTACGACCCTCACTAATTTCCATCGTATCAGCAAGTAAGTCATGCATTTCTAATACATTCACACCTCGATCTTTCATCTTACTGACAAAATCGTAATGATCACGTTTTGCTTGTTGCACCCAAATCACATCGTCATAAAGTAAACCTCCTGCATTTTGGGGGGTTAATCGCTCATGCGCGAGTCCAGGTCGGCAGACCATTACAGTTTTCAAAACACCAACTTCAGAATTTGCACCTAGAATTTTTCCCATCGTTACTACTCCCTCAAAATATTTAAACTAACGCACCAACACTTAGAACCGCCATGATTAGTACAGTCAATATGAGTAGAAGCGGCCACGTAAATCGCAACCAAAGGTCATAACGAACACGCCCAATCGCCAGCCCACCCATCACTACCGCAAAAGTTGGATTAATCATATTCACAAGACCATTTGCAGATTGAAAAGCAGTTACCACTAAGTCACGACTCACCCCCACAAATTCAGCTAACGGCGCCATGATTGGCATGCTGAGTACCGCTAAACCTGAAGACGAAGGAACAAAAAAAGACATGGCCACTTCAAGCCAATACATCACATTAATAAACGCAACGGCGGATAAGCCTTGCACCGCTTCAGCAGACCAATTCAAGAGAGTATCGCTTAAATGTCCAGCATCCATTACAACCACTACTCCTCTAGCAACCCCTATGATGAGCGCAACACCAAGTAGCTCGCCAGCACCTGCAATAAAGTTGTTGACTAACTTTTCTTCACCCATGCGATCAATAATGGCAACGATGATTGCGGCTACTATAAAAATTACTGACATTCTTCCCATCCACCAACCCGCAACCGAAACGCCCCAAATCATTACTACAAAAGATAATGCATATACAATCAGAATTAATTTTTGACGACCTGTTAAAACTTCATCATCATTTCCTAAGCCATTTTTAAGAAAATGTTTCTCATTATCTTCCTTCATATAGCTCACTAATGACGTAGATGGATCCTCTTTCACTTTTTTTGCATAGCGCATGACATAAGCAACACAGATCACCCAGCCAACTACAAGAATTATTACCCGCAACCAAATACCATCTGTAAACGGAACACCTGCTGCATTAGAAGCAATAACAGTTGCAAAAGGATTTATAGTAGAACCAAGTGTGCCCATTGCAGCACCCAACATAATGACCGCTACAGCCGTCAATGAGTCATATCCAGCACGAATCATTACCGGGATTAAAATGGCATAAAATGCTAAAGACTCTTCCGCCATTCCATAGATTGTGCCGCCTGCTGCAAACAATGACATCACGATAGGGATCATTAAAATTTCTTTCCCCTGCATGCTCGACATGACACTTTTTATTCCGGCATCGATCGCGCCGGTTTTGTTCATAACGCCTAAAAATCCTCCGATTATTAATACAAACAAAGCTACATCGATTGCAGCTGCTTGGTATGAATCAATATCGTAGAAACCATTGATCGGTGCCAACAATATATCGGATATTCCTTGTGGATTTGATTCAACGGGTTTAAAGCTTCCGGGAACTGGCACTTCTCTACCAAGCTCTTCATTTTGCACCCGATCGAATTCTCCAACTGGAACAATCCAAGTTGCAGCCGCAACTAGAGTTATAAGCCCAAATAGAATTGTAAAAGCAGAAGGAAATTTAAATTTTCCCATAATCACACTCCTTTATTTTTTTTATATT